>OCVR010002048.1_pt1 | contig 15580 bp, 14 predicted proteins | sample 1539091 | NCBI WGS metagenome assembly OCVR01 (sample SAMEA3355530, study PRJEB22509) | marine metagenome | biome: marine; feature: coastal ocean; material: water | place: USA | collected 2010-08-07 | depth 16 m | reverse complement strand
AAGCCCCGCACGTGTCCCGCCTCCAAGCCTTTACAGCGGTGATCATTACCGGGCGCCGCTCGACTGCGTGACGACGCGCCCTCGCTGCCCGGCGCAAGTAGACAGGCTGATTGTGTGCGCTTCTTCCTTGAAATATCACTGCTATTTAATATACTAGCGCACTAATAACAACAAGTTACCCAGGGGCCATGTCAGGAGCTAATCAACCACGGGGAACATCGAATCTCCTCGACCCGCGCTTGCGCTTCGCTCGCGTGCCGCTACTCGCTACCCTCGCGTTTGGCCTTGTATTTGCCATCGTCTATCTCGATAACAGCACCCGACACGACTATGATCAGCAGTGGAAACGCCTCGACAGTCGCCTGACCCACTCTGACCCGGGACTCACCGAGCGGGTAAACGACGCCGAGGCGTCAAGCAACACTCCCGTAGCGACAGCTACACCCCCCTGGTTTGAGCAGGAGGTAAGCCGCGGCGATACCCTATCGATCATCTTCAAACGCGCGGGCTACGATGAGCGCGACGTGCACACTATCGTTAACGAAGCTGAGAATGGACGCTCTCTAGCCAAAATATTCCCTGGCGAGACGATTGCTTTTCAGTCCGACAGCTCTGGTGCCCTGACCGGTGTGAAACACATAGTTTCACCGCTGGAAGCGGTCACCTACCGATTGACAGACTCCGGCTTTGAACGCCAGGTCGAAACCCGCTCTCCGGATGCACGACAGGCATGGACCAGTGGAGTCATCCGCTCTTCCCTGTTCAATGCGGGCCAGGAAGCCGGTGTGTCCCAGGGTATGATCATGAATATGGCCACTATCTTCGGCGGCGTAGTAGATTTCGCCCTGGACCCCCGCCGAGGGGACACCATGCAGCTGCTCTATGAGGAGCTGTTCCTGGACGGTAAGAAAATCAGGGACGGTGATATTATCGCCGCCTCATTCACCAATCAGGGTGAGACATTCAACGCCTTTCGCTATACCGACACCAGTGGAGAGACCAACTACTACAACGAGGAGGGCTTCAGTATGCGTAAGGCCTTTCTCATGGCACCTCTGGATTTCACCCGCATAAGCTCCAACTTTAACCTGCGACGCCTGCACCCAATTTACAAAACAACACGACCCCACAGAGGCACAGACTACGCCGCCCCCACCGGAACGCCTGTCTACGCGTCCGGAGATGGCAGAGTCGTAAAATCAGGCTATACCAAAGCCAACGGTAATTACGTGTTTATTCGCCATGGAGACCGCTACGTCACCCGCTATCTACACCTTCACAAACGCGCTGTGAGCGCAGGTCGGCGTGTTACTCAAGGGCAAATCATTGGAACCGTTGGCGCAACAGGGACTGCAACCGGCCCCCACCTGCATTACGAGTTCCTCGTAAACGGCGTGCATCGCAACCCGCGCAGCGTTGTAAAACAACTTCCCAAGGCCAAGCAGTTACCGCGTGATGAGATGGAGAATTTCCAACTGACGGTCAATCGAGCGAGCAAACAACTCACCAAACTGCGCTCAGGCAACTCGGTCGCGATGAGCGCGCCCGCTGACGCCAACCTCTCCGCCAACTGATTTTGAAGACAGCAATGCCTTTGTATGTCGGGCTTATGTCCGGCACCAGCGTGGATGCTATCGACTGCGCATTGGTGTCCTGCCAGGGCTGTGAAGCGGAGGTGCTGACCACCTACGAATACCCCATTCCACAGCGCCTGAAGAACGAGATAGCGGCGCTCAGCCAGCCCGGAGCAAATGAGATCGAGCGGATGGGTGTGCTCGACCGAGAACTGGGCGCCCTGTTCGCCAGTGCCGCCCTGTCGCTGCTGAAAAATGCCCACGTTGACCCAGGTGAAGTAGCCGCCATAGGAACTCACGGACAAACAATCCGCCACAGACCTGCGTCTGTCACCGAGAATACGCAGCCAGGATTTACCCTGCAAATAGGGGACCCCAATACGATTGCAGAGACAACCGGCATCACCACGGTAGCTGATTTTCGCCGCAGGGATGTTGCCGCTGGCGGCGAGGGCGCTCCGCTGGCACCGGCATTTCATGCGGCGACTCTGTCAGCAGAGGGCGTGAACCGCGCCATTGTCAATATCGGAGGGATTGCCAATGTAACCTTATTGAAGGGCAATGAGTTGCTCGCAGGGTTTGATACCGGGCCGGGCAATACACTGCTGGACCACTGGATTCAGGAGAATCGGGGGGAAGAATGCGACCGGGGTGGCCGGTGGTCCGCTGCCGGTAACATTGACGAGCAGCTCCTCAAGCGCTTGCTAAATCACCCATTCTTTAGCCTTACGGGCCCCCGCAGCACGGGCAAGGAAGCTTTTAACCTGCCCTGGTTGAAAAAACAGCTGGGGCAGTCCACTGCGATAACACCAGGAGACGTACAGACTACGCTGGTGGAATTGACTGCAAAAAGTATCGCGCTCGCGATAAAACACCACGCCCTCTTACCCACTGAGATCTTTGTCTGCGGAGGGGGCGCGCACAACACGCATTTAATGCAGCGCCTTGCGGTGCATGCGGAACCGGCAAGGCTGGACACTACCGCGGCCCTCGGCCTGGACCCGGACTGGGTGGAGGCCGCTGCCTTTGCCTGGTTGGCTTGTCAAACACTCGCTAGCAGTGCCGGTAATGCCCCGGTGGTAACAGGCGCTGCAGGCGAGCGGATACTCGGCGGCATTTACCCGGGCGGCGAGCCCACTCGGGGTGCCAGCTAGACCTGCAGGCACTGTTTATGGCGTTACCGCGCACCCCTCTGCCACCGACCCACATCGGAACTCCGCAGCGGGCTCAGCAATGGGAGCAAGCGCCATATTGACGGTCAGAGTATTAACAGGGTTTGACGGCGACCTGCACTGCACGTCACCGCCATGCAGTGGCGCGTGTCGCAGTCGCCCTCATGGAGGTCTCTAGATAGAAAAGGATGAACCGCAACCACAGGTCGCGGTGGCATTGGGATTTTCGACGACGAAGCGGGACCCCTCGAGGCCCTCGGTATAATCAACGACTGACCCGACAAGGTACTGCAGGCTCATCGGATCCACCAATAAAGTGACGCCCTCGCTTTGCAATGCGGTATCGTCATCAGCAACCAGTTCATCGAACGTAAAACCGTACTGAAACCCTGAACAGCCGCCGCCGGTAATGAAAACACGGAGTTTCAGCTCGTCGTTCTCTTCTTCAGCGACAAGCTCCTGCACCTTGTGCACGGCACGTTCAGACAGGTTTATACCCGACGGATCGAATGTTTCAGCAGCTGACATCAGTATTTTCCCGACGGCCTGTTGGCCCGTGTTGACGGCTTTGACACCGTATTATCGTAAATCCGACCAAATCAGTCAACTTTAGCGACATCCCCGTCGTTTTCACCGCCAGTCTGCGCAGGCTTGTGCTCAGAGGGGCTGCAATCCTCGCCGCTATCCGTCATATGCGTCAAGCTGCCGTTGACCTCCGCTCCCGCCGCCATTTCGACCAGATTGTAATATACGTTGCCATCCACGCGACTCCTGGGGGCCAGGTCCAACTGCTTCGACGCATAGACGCTGCCCTTTACCTCGCCATTGATGACCACGCTGGGCACACGAATTTCACCCTCCACCCGTCCTTTGCCGATAATCCTGAGCAGGGCCTCCTTATCGGGATGGGCGACGATATTTCCCTGGACCAGACCCTCGACGTCCAGATTACCACTGAACCGCAGGTCGCCCACGACCACCGTGTCACTTGAAATAAGCGTGGTAGCACCTGCAACGGCGATGTTTTTCTTACTGCCCCACATTGATAAATCGCTCCTGCAATGCCCACGGGTACACCTCGCTCACTTCGGTCTTACGAGGCTTATCGATACTAACTGACAGAATGATTTCACTGGGCTTGAAGCCCGCGGGCAGCAACAACTCTCCCTCGACGGCCTGAAAATACCGAAACTGCAGCGCGGCAGACGCATTGGGAAAATCTTCTGACACTTGCGCCAGAGTATAGTCTACCTGCTCAGCCGCCTGCTGCCCGCGAATCTGCACAGAGAGCGAGCCAGTTAACAGGTCGTACTCTCTCTCCCGCTGTTGCACGAAGAACCGGTATGCAATTCTCCCATCGCCAACAGGGACCAATTCTGGCTTGCGCAACTGCAGCCCCTTGGCGCCGTCAGAGCCCATCAGGCTGCGATAGAAACTCAAACTTTCCTCGATCTTCGCGGTGCGCTCCCTTTCTGCCGCCATTTCCGCACGCAGCATTTCCAAAGCCTGCTTATCGACTTCACGCTGCGTGCGCAGCACCTCGAGTTCATCGAGGGCCACATCCAGAGAGTCGCGCGTCTCAGTCAGGCGGACCTGAACAGAGGCCAATGCCGCCGGGCTCACTCGAACGCCCCGCTCTGCGCTGTAGCGTCCAAGCGCAATGCCCGCCAAGGTCGCCGCGACAAAAAGCAGTAGTAATACGATGAGATTAAGCGCACCGGCCTGTCGGATCGGCACTAATCGGGAGCGGGGTCTGCCCATTACTCTATTACCTCAGGGCAGCAGCCCAACCTGCCGCAGGCCCGCGGACTCATCCAGGCCAAACATGATGTTCATCGCCTGCAGAGCCTGTCCGGATGCACCCTTTACCAGATTGTCTATCACACTGAGCACGACGACCGTATCCCTGTCCTGGGGCACCACTACTGCTAGCTGACACCGATTCGCTCCCTTGACGGTGCGGGTTTGGGGCAGCACTCCTGCCGGCAACACATCCACGAAGGGAGCATCGGCATAGTAGTCCTCGAACACGGCTTGGAGATCCGCCCCCCTGTCCCGCAGTCGCCCGAACAGAGTGGACTGGATACCACGAACGATAGGCAGCAGATGGGGTACAAATGTTATCTGGGCGCGCTCCCCGGCGATATCCGTGAGCCCCTGCTCTATTTCCGGCAGGTGCCGGTGTCCCTTGACACTGTAAGCCTTAAAGCTGTCTGACGCTTCACTGAGAAGATTGTCGATCTTTGCCTGCCTGCCGGCACCGCTTACCCCTGAAGCAGAACTTGCTATCAAGTGAGAAGGATCAATCAGCCCCTTTGCAAGAAGCGGCATGAAACCTAACTGCACAGACGTGGGATAACATCCTGGGCACGCCACCAGCTGGGCCGTGACCATTTTTTCTCTGTTGTATTCCGGTAAACCGTACACGGCCGCTTCAAGAAGCTCCGGACTGGCATGCGTCGCACCGTACCAAGTGGACCAGAGATCGGCATCACGAATCCGATAGTCTGCAGACAAGTCAATCACACGACTGCCGGTTGCGAGAATCTCCGGCACCATATTCATGGCCACGTTATGCGGGGTGGCGAAGAACACCACGTCACACGCGGCAAGCGCCCGCGCATCCGGCTCAGTGAAAGTGAGGTCATACAGCCCGCGCAGATTGGGAAAGAGGTCGTCCACCCGGCGGCCCGCCTCAGCACGGGACGTTAACACGGTCACCGCCGCACCCTCATGAGACGCCAGCAGACGTAACAGCTCTACACCGGTATACCCGGTACCCCCAACAATACCAACACTAAGCATCGCTATTACCCAAGACTGAACCTACTTTTGGCCAGCGCCGGCCTTGATGCCACAAAAACAACGCTGGCGCATGAAGCCGCGTAGTATAAAAGTATTAGCACGCAAGATAACTGTTAATATTGTCTTTTTGGCACCATTGGAACCTGCCTTGCGCCTACTCCTCTCCCATTACCGGCGACAGCTGGTTAACTATGAATCAGTACTGGCCTACTCCTTACTGGGCATTCTGGGCGGGCTAGCCTCAGGTCTGGTGGTGCTTGCATTTGAGTTATCCATTGACGAGCTGGGCAGCCTCTGGGGGATCGGATCGTCGGGTGGGGATTTCGAGAGCTTGCCGCGCTGGTTGCATTTCGCCCTGCCCGTGGGTGGTGCAGTTCTGCTGGGCTGTGTCTATGCCACACTGAAGCCACGGGACCGCGAGACAGGTATTGTGCACATCCTGAGCCGTATGCATTCCCACTACAGTATTCTGCCCTGGCGCAACACCTGTCTACAGTTTATCGCTGGCACCTTCGCTCTGGCGACAGGTCAGTCCGGCGGAAGAGAAGGACCAGGGGTCCACCTGGGTGGCGCCGTAAATAGTCTGCTGGGGCAGTGGCTACGACTGCCGAACAACAGCTTACGTATGTTGATCGCCTGCGGCACTGCGGGAGGTATTTCTGCCGCTTTCCAGACACCGCTCGCCGGGGTCTTGTTCACTCTGGAAGTCATTCTGGGCGAATACACGGTTGTCAGTTTTATCCCGGTGATGCTGGCGGCTGTTGCCGCCTCCACGATCAGCCACGCGCTGTCACCTGGCGATTCCCTTTTCCAACTGCCGGCACTGCAGCTCAATTCACTGCTGGAGCTTCCGCTCATTGTTTTCCTTGGTCTTTGTTGTGGCACGGCCGCAGCAATGTTTATCCGCATCAGCAAAGTCGCTGCACAGTTTCCCAATCGGTCGGTCATACTGCGCTTCTCCATGGCCGGCATGCTCACCGGTTTGCTCGCACTACTGGTGCCGGAAGTTCTCGGCATGGGCAACGACACACTCTCATTGGCACTCCATGGGAAGCTGGCCCTTTCGAGCCTGATACTGATCGCCCTTTGCAAACTCCTCACCACTGCGGTCAGTTGCGGCGTCGGCATGCCCGTAGGCCTTATAGGGCCCAACCTATTAATCGGTGCCTGCATCGGCGGCGTCCTGAGCTTATCGGGGATGGCCTTGAACCCGCAGTGGGTTTCAGATCCAACCCTGTATGTCGTTATCGGCATGGGCGCAGCGATGGGCGCGGTGCTCAATGCACCCCTGGCGGCGGTTCTGGCGATTATCGAAATGACCCAATCGCTGAGCATCAGCGTGGCGGCAATGCTGGCCATTGTGACGGCCACCCTGACCAATAGCAGCCTGTTCAAGCAGCGCTCTGCACACCAGACGGCACTGCATCAGTTAAAGCGCAGAGCGCCGCAAGACCCTCTCAACCAGTTGTTGCACCGCACCAGTGTCAGTACGACCATGGACACGCGCGTCGTCCGAGTGCCAGCGACGTTCCCCCAGGATGACCTTGCAACACTGATCGATGCTACCCCGGTATGGTGCCTGATACACTTGGCAGACGATGACCTTTACCTCGTGGACGGCACTGACCTGATGCAGTGGCTAAAAGCTGCTGAGTTCGAAGACGGACTCACGGATCTGACCAACGCCAGCCTGCGGCGCTGGACGATCTCGTCAATACCCCTGCAAGCAACGCTTCGTCAGGCCATGGATATAATGCAGGAGGAAACCAGCGAGGCTGCCTGCATTATCGAATACAGTCACAACACTGGCAAACCTTTACTGCACGGGGTAATCACGCGCGGAGATATCGAAAAATACACGCTCGGCAGCATGCTCTAATAATGGTATGTACCGACTTTTGAGGACTTAGTATGTTGTGGTTGAAAGCCTTTCATATCATCTTCGTAGTTTGCTGGTTCGCAGGACTATTTTATCTGCCGCGTATACTGGTCTATCACGCTGCCAGCGATAGTGAGACGGTCCGAGAGCAGTTGGCGGTCATGGCACGTCGGCTGTATCGATTTGTCACGCCATTCATGTACATCACGCTCGCGCTCGGACTAGTGCTGATCGCACATAATTACGAGTACTACCTCAGCTCCGCGTGGATGTATCTCAAGCTCGCAGGCGTCGCCTTTCTGGTTTTTTACCATATAATGTGCGGGCGCTATGTGAGGGCTGCAGTCGAAAATCGCCTTCCCCACGGCCACATTTTTTTCCGCTTTTTTAACGAGATACCGGTTTTGTTTCTCTTCGCCATAGTGATACTGGTTGTACTCAAGCCCTTCTAGACGACTGGATATTGAACGTGAGAGCACTGATAATTCGATCCTCATACTGATCAGCAACCCCCGGCTAAAATCTACAATCAGGACCAGACTTCAATGAAATCATCAAAACAATTATTTGAACGGGCCATGGTGTCCATCCCCGGCGGGGTAAATTCTCCAGTGCGCGCATTCAAGGCGGTCGGGGGTACACCTGTTTTCATCGAACGCAGTGAAGGCGCTTATATCTACGACTGCGAAGGCAAACGCTATACCGATTATGTTTTGTCCTGGGGTCCAATGCTCATGGGACACAATCACCCCACCGTGCGCGAGGCAGTGCAACGCCAATGCGAAAAGGGCCTCAGCTTCGGCGCGCCCACGGAACTGGAAATAGAGCTGGCGGAGCGAATTTGTAATGCGCTTCCGGGTATGGATCTGGTGCGTATGGTCAACTCCGGTACAGAAGCCACCATGAGCGCAATCCGCCTCGCACGTGGTTATACCGCACGCGATACCATCGTAAAGTTTGAGGGTTGCTATCACGGGCACTCTGACTCCCTGCTCGTCAAAGCGGGCTCCGGCGCACTGACACTGGGTGTGCCAAGCTCCCCCGGCGTCCCCGCAGCGCTGGCTGATCACACCATGACACTCACCTATAACGATATCGAAGGTGTGCGCCAGGCGTTCGCCGAACACGGCGACGAGATCGCCTGTGTCATCGTGGAGCCCGTCACGGGTAATATGAACTGCATCCCGCCTGCTCCGGGATTCCTTGAGGCTCTGCGCGAGGAGTGCACCCGGGGCGGTGCGCTGCTAATACTGGACGAGGTCATGACAGGCTTCCGCTTTGGACTTCATGGGGCACAGGGTTTTTACGGCATAGAACCGGACCTCACCACGCTTGGGAAGGTGATCGGCGGCGGCATGCCCGTGGGGGCGTTCGGGGGTAAACGCGACATCATGGAGCAAATTGCACCGCTGGGCCCTGTCTACCAGGCAGGTACTTTGTCAGGCAATCCCATCGCAATGACTGCAGGGCTCGCAACGCTGGATATTATTTCGCAAGAGGGCTTCTACGAGCCTGTTTTCAAGCGCACCCGTGAACTCACCGAAGGCCTGCAGAGTGCAGCAGACAGCGCAGGTGTGCCCTTCACCACTAACCATGCCGGCACCATGTTCGGCGGCTTCTTCACCGATGCCGACTCTGTGACAAACTACGAACAGGTTATGGCATGCGATACGGAGGCCTTCAACCGGTTTTTCCACGTCATGCTCAATAACGGTGTATACCTGGCTCCGGCGGCTTACGAAGCGGGCTTTCTCTCCGCCGCGCACTCGGATGCAGATATTGCCGAAACAGTGGCAGCAGCACATACTGCTTTTGCAAGCCTATGATTGAGGAGTAGCCAATGGCTTTCACGACACAACGCGGCGAGTTCCCCCGGACACGTATGCGGCGACTGCGCGCAAACGAGTTCTCTCGTCAGCTCGTCCGCGAGAGCCTGCTCAGCCCGGCCGATTTTATATTCCCGGTTTTCATACTCGAGGGCAGCGGTCAGCGTGAGGCCATCAGTTCGATGCCCGGAATAGAGCGTCTGAGCATCGATTTACTGGTCGCCCAGGCCCGAGAAATCAGGCAAATGGGGATACCCGCGATCGCCCTGTTCCCGGTGGTGGGCTCTGATCAAAAAAGCCTGCGTGCAGACGAGGCTTTCAATCCGGATGGCCTTGTACAACGCGCGGTGCGGGCCCTGAAAGAGGCGGTACCAGAACTGGGACTGATCACCGACGTTGCGCTGGACCCGTTCACGACGCATGGACAGGACGGCATCATTGACGACAACGGCTATGTACTGAATGACATCACCAGTGAAGTACTCGTGAAGCAGGCGCTGTCGCACGCAGCGGCAGGTGCAGACGTGGTAGCGCCCTCGGACATGATGGACGGCCGGGTGGGCGCCATTCGACTGGAGCTGGAAAGCGCAGGCCTCCACACTACATCGATCATGGCGTACTCTGCCAAGTATGCCTCCGCCTACTATGGTCCGTTCCGGGATGCCGTTGGTTCGGCGGGAAACCTCAAGGGCGGCAACAAGTTCAGCTACCAGATGGACCCCGCCAATAGTGATGAGGCGCTGCACGAGTGTGCACTGGACCTCGCGGAGGGAGCGGACATGATCATGGTCAAACCCGGCATGCCCTACCTTGATATCGTCAGGCGGGTAAAAGAAGAGTTGCAGGTTCCGACGTTTGCGTATCAGGTAAGCGGAGAATACGCCATGCACGTGGCGGCCTTCGAGCAAGGCTGGCTGCCTCGCGAGCCTGTCATCCTCGAGTCATTACTGTCCTTTAAACGGGCCGGCTGTGATGGAATATTGACGTATTTTGCCCTCGATGCTGCCAGGGCGCTGCAGTAAAACGGGCTGTGCGTCTTTTATCCGCAATCTTCATCCTGTTGCTGTGCGCACAGCAAAGCCACGCCGAATGCGATTGCCTGTGGCGGGGTTCTTTCAGCGAGGTGCAGGCCGCTACAGATTTAGTGGTCAGCGGCCGCGTCGTCGGTGCCGCAGGTAACTCGATTGACCTGCGCATTTCACGGTTACTGCGCGGAGAGGCGCACCATGAGACGATTCGCGTGTGGCTCAAAACGGCGGACTACTGCCGACCCGAACCAACATTGTTCCCACTGGAAAGCGACTGGGTCATGGCATTGAACCGCATAACGGAAGCAATACCGGGAGGATTCAACCCTGGCACACCCAATGTAAGCTACGGTCGTGTGGGGGACTACAGTCTCTCCAGTTGCGGCGGCTACTGGTTGCGCAGCCGGGGAGATCGAGTCACGGGCAATCTTGTAGACGGGCCCCGCTGGGACTACGAGCCTCCCATGACGCCGGTTTTGCTTGACCTGGTTGCCGACTATGTTCGGGGCGATCTCGGCCGCGCTTCGCTTCAGCAGGCCAGCGCAATCGACCCAAAGCTGCGGGAATTGATGCTCGATACGCGCTCGTTTATAAGAAACGAGAAGTAATACCACACGCCGCAGCAAACCATTTTCGGACAACCACCCTCTAGCTGCGTTATAACATCAACAGGAAAACCATAACGAGAATAAGATTATGTTTCCATTGCTCGTTCAGCTTCGTAAGGCACGCACCGGGTGGTTTTACCTGTGTACCGGGCGTTCGGTCTATGACGGAGCTGATGAGGAGCACCACCGACAGCGCATTCTGGTCATGACCAGCGCCTTCCTGCTGTTACTGGTTCTTCTTTTCACCGCGCTCGTTCCCCTGTTCATCCCTCTGAGCGCCCAGGGGAAAATCGCCGCGAATGGTCTTTTTATCGCCACGATAGGCGGCGTGTTGTCGAGCATGATGCTACTGCGCTTGCGTGGCGACCGCATTGCTGCGGTGAACATCATGCTGCTGGTTTATGGTGGCGCTTTTGCCCTCGCCTGCCTGGTTTTAGGCGGAACAAGCTCACCCACCTTTCCTATGCTACTGCTGATCCCCGCCATGGCCGGCATTGTCGGGAGCGTTCCACTCTGCTTGGCCTGGAGTAGTCTGGTACTTGCTTTCTGGATCGGCATGTTCCAGGCGGAACGCCATGGTATACAGCCACTGCAAATCATCGATGCGCACAACTACTCGCTGGCGATGTTGCTGGCCTACGCTGCCATGTCGTTATCCATTGTCAGCATCATTCTGATTTACGCCGAGATGAACAAGGCGCTGCGCAAGGACCTGCAGGCGACCAATGCCGAGTTGGAGCACCTGTCATCACATGACCAATTGACCCGCTTGCCCAACCGCCGTTTCTACGACGAACGTGTGGGTTATGCTTTACACCGCGCGGTAGACAACAACAACCTGGTCGGCATCATGCTACTTGATCTCAATGGCTTTAAAAAAATCAATGACTCTCACGGCCACGGAGCGGGCGACAAATTGCTGGTCACAGTGGCGCAGCGCCTGCAAGGCAGCCTGCGAGAAACAGATCTTGTCGCCCGCCTCGGTGGGGACGAATTCGTCGTCGTACTGGAAGACTTGCAGTCCACCGAGGAAATTACCCGCATCGCGCACAAAGTATCCCATGCGATTGAGCAGCCATTGCATGTACGGCAGCAAGTATTGACGTTCAGCGTCAGCATCGGCGTATCGATATTCCCGCTGGACGGACGACAAAAACAGGAACTGGAAGAAAAAGCAGACCGGGCAATGTACCTGGCAAAAAAACGGGGCATTCCTATCGCACTGTCCAGCCTCGAGCCATCCGACGTACCGACACCCGCCCGGGCACCCACTACACGTCTCTAATCCGCTTATCGTCTCAAGCGCACCCGCCAGCGCGAGCGATCGAGTCGTCTGTTTCCTGCAATATCAAGCAGCTCTCCCAGCATCATAAGAGATAACCCCCAGATACATCGCCCTTGGTAGTTATAACAGGGTACGGGGATGTCAGCGCCCCTATATTGCCAGAGCATTTCCTCCAGGTTGTTTTCGTTCATCAAAAATGAGAATGGCACCCAGATCACCTCGTCCACCTCGTGATTGAGCGACAAAGCGGCCTCGCGCTCCAACCGAAATACAAACGGGCTTACCGCCATCCCAAAGGTCCCTCTGTGCGGTCTCGCATTGAGCTCCGACAGGCGACCAATGCACCGGTCACTCTCGCCGAGATGCAGACCAATCTCTTCACCTGTTTCTCGCACTGCGACAGCGAATCCGTTGCGGTCTACTGCATCCATTCGCCCACCGGGGAAGGCCATGTGCCCTGACCAGGGATCACCCTCCCGCTCCGCTCGCTTGATCATCAGAATATGAGGTTCATCGTCGTGAACTTGCAGTATCATGGCCACCGCGGAGCGCTTCATGAATTGCCGCAGCCACTTTTTCCCCGGACGATGACGACCGAGCCGTGTTTCGATTAATTGCAAGGGAGATACCGACAATGGGAGCTCTTCTACAGTTCTGGAGGACCTGGCTTCTCTTGTTTGCCGGACATAAGACATCACTACACCGTGATCTACAGACCGAACGGATGACAAACTAACACATGCATTTTGAGCGTGGAAATAATGCCGAGTAAAAATCTGGGGCATGGCGACCTCCTCACGTTAGAGGATGTAAGCCTCGTATACCGTGCCCAACCCGCCCTCACGAGGGTCAACTGGACTCTTCAAACAGGACAGCAGTGGACCCTGCTGGGGCCTAACGGCGCCGGCAAGACCAGCCTGGCGCGGATCATATGCGACATGGAGGCGCATTTTTCTGGCTCGGTGCTCCGCGCCGCTGCTCTGGGGAAACAGGGCGTCGCCTATGTTTGCTTTGAGGAGGCCAGGGCCCTCTGCGACAGGGATCGCAAACTCGACGACTCGGAGTTCCGGCCTACAGCCAACGACCCGGGAACATCGGTTCGCGCATTAATACTCGCAGGAGCAGCCTCCGACAACCGTCTCGACGCCTGGGCAGAACGACTGCGCATGACACACTTCCTCGACCGAGGGCTACGCTACATTTCTACGGGTGAAATGCGCAAGGCGCTGCTGGTCAGCGCCATTTTGCATGACCCGGCCCTGCTGATACTGGACAGCCCATTGGATGGACTGGATCGCACAAGTCAGGCCGAGATGCGCCTCGTCATGGATGAGCTATTGCACTCGAGTATGCACCTGCTGGTTCTGTGTCGCCAGCTTGAGGATATTCCAGAGGGGGCCTCCCATGTCCTGGTGCTGGACCAGGGGAAAGTCTTCGCACAGGGACCACGCCAGGAGGTGGTCGAGAGCGGTCCAGTTAGAGCGCTGATGTCTCCGCCTGCGGGGTCATTCGAGGATTTGCCAAGTCCCGCGCCGCGTGCGTATTCCATCCCTGACAATGCGCCGCTGCTCGAATTGAGGGATGTCACTGTGCGCTATGGCAACCTCACTGTTCTGGACCGAATTAACTGGACCATGGCACGGGACAACCATTGCTGCATAGCTGGGCCCAACGGCTGCGGAAAAACCACCTTGTTAAGCTTGATAACCGGCGCCAACCACAAGGCCTATGGTCAGGATATTACCCTGTTCGGCAGGAGGCGCGGCAGCGGCGAAAGCGTCTGGGAAATAAAGCAGAAATTCGGGCAGATTGACACTCAATTACAGCTGAACTTCGCCAGGACAATGCGAGTGGTGGAGGTGGTTGTCTCTGGCTTTTTTGATACCGTAGGCCTATACGATGAGTGGGGAGACAAGCAGCGCAAGCTGGCAATGGAGTGGCTGCGAGCGCTCGGGTTGGAGCATTTTTCAGGGCAGGGTTTCGATACCTTGTCGTTCGGCTTGCAGCGCATGGTGCTGCTCGCCCGGGCCATGGTGAAATCACCGCTCATCCTGTTGCTGGACGAACCTACGCTCGGCCTGGACGGCCATCATCGCACGCTTATGTTGAGCGCTATTGATCATATTGCACAACACAGCGATACCAGCATCATTTTTGTCAGTCATTCCGTCGGGGAAACGCCAGCCTGTATTAATCAGCACCTGGTGTTTTCGCCCCACGACTCAGGCTTCGATCTTGTTTGCCGCTGACACCTTTCGATAAATCAAGGGAAACACAGCTCTGGAGCGTAATAAGGTTAGACTTCATCACCACTAGATTGGCAGTACGCCTAGTGCAGACCCAAAAGGCGTGATAAATTCGACCTTTTATTGCGGCGATCCGCTACGAGCTAAAAAGCGGCGTTAAGACTAGGAGATTTCCATCCGTGATGCATCACACTAAGCCGGGCAACTGGCTGGCAGCCCTGACGGTTTTGCTGACGGCCTGCGGCGACTCAGACACTCTGAAGGCGCCCGTACCGGAGATCGCGGTCGTCAAAGTTGTAGAGCGCGATACACCTATCACACAGGATTTTGTCGGACAGACCCGCGGATCTACCGATATCCCGATTCGCGCGCGCGTCGAGGGTTTTCTGGAGAGCCGCAACTTCAGAGAGGGCGGTGAAGTCACTCAGGGACAACTGCTCTATACGATCGACCCTCTTCCGTTCAAGGCCAAAGTGGTTGAGGCGGAGGGGCGTCTTGCAGAGGCGCGTACTAAATTAGCCAAGGCCAAGGCAGACCTCGACCGCATTGAACCTCTCGCAAAAATGAATGCCGTCAGCCAGCAGGATCTCGACGGTGCCGTTGCACAGCGAGACGCCGCTGAAGGTTCTGTCAAAGCGGCAGAGGCGCAGCTGGACCTGGCCAATATTGAGCTTGGCTATACCCGCATTCAATCGCCTATAGACGGCATCATCGGAATATCCGAGGCAGAGGTCGGTGAAGTCGTGGGGTCCAACCCCGATACCTTCATTTTGAATTACGTTTCTCTCACCGACCCCATACGCGTGCGCTTCTCCATCAACGAGCGCGATTTCTTGCGACTCAGTCGCTCGCTGGCGAAGGAGCGGCGTATGGGTAAAGACCAGCGTGACGAGTCCGAACGCCCCGACGTGACCATGATCCTCGCCGATGGCAGCGTACACGAGCAGTTCGGAAGGGTGATTGCCTCCGATGCCTCTATCAACCCCCAAACAGGCACGTTTAAACTGGAAGCTGATTTTCCCAATCCAGACTCGATTGTCATCGCCGGCCAGTTTGCCCGTGTACGCATTGTTATCGATGACCGAAAAAACGCTCTGCTTATACCGCAGCGGGCACTGTCGGAGTTGCAGGGAAATTTCCGCGTGTTTGTCGTAAAC
>OCVR010002034.1_pt1 | contig 15634 bp, 11 predicted proteins | sample 1539091 | NCBI WGS metagenome assembly OCVR01 (sample SAMEA3355530, study PRJEB22509) | marine metagenome | biome: marine; feature: coastal ocean; material: water | place: USA | collected 2010-08-07 | depth 16 m | reverse complement strand
AGCAACATGCCCTGATCATCAGCATATTGAAATATAAGCGTGACAACGCTTTCTTGAGTCTCATTAAGATTCAGCAGCCGCGACATCAGCTGCGGCCCCATTTCGGAAATAGTAGAACGAATCGGCGTCCCCTTCTCTCCGAAAAGATCCCAGAACGCCACGGGATAACCCCGCTGCGCATAATTCTTCATGCCAATCTGTTGTACCCTTTCTTCTATTTTGTGATTCGCTGTGCCCGCCTGTGATATACCTGAAAGGTCTCCTTTCACGTCGGCCATGAAAACCGGGACCCCAAGATCGGAGAAACCCTCGGCCAGGCATTGCAGCGTTACGGTCTTACCTGTGCCGGTAGCGCCCGCAATCAGTCCGTGACGATTGGCATAGCGGGGATTAAGCGCGACGTGTCCGGCATCGGAGCCGCCAATGAGAATACCTTCCGTCATGTTTCGTTTAACCTGGTTATGGGCTGTTGAACCGGCATCCAGTATAGTGAACCACGGTTAAGGTGGCGACAGGAATATGCGATGCGCTGGAAACGCGGAAGACGCAGCGGTAATGTCGAAGACAGAAGAGGAAACGGCACTCACATGGGTGCCAGCGCAGCCCCGGCGCTCTTGCGAGTGTTACCCGTGCTACTGCGCAGCAAAGTGGGCCGCATCCTACTTATCGGTGGTGTCGTGGTTATCTTCGGCGGCCAGATGCTGGGATTGGATACCCTTTCACTGCTGACCGGTGAACAATCCGGTCATAGTCAGGCTCCACCAAGGCAAGCCGCAGGCGACGACGAAATGGTCGATTTTGTCTCTGTGGTGCTGGGCGATACCGAGCAGACCTGGCAGCAGTACTTTTCGCAAATGCAGCGGGAATACCGTTATCCTAAGCTTGTTTTGTTTACCGGCAGTGTGCGCTCTGCCTGCGGTCGGGCCAGTGCAGCGGTCGGCCCATTCTATTGCCCCGGTGACCAGAAACTTTATCTTGATCTGTCGTTTTTTCAGGATCTCGCGCAACGGCATGGAGCACCCGGGGATTTCGCGCAGGCTTACGTAATCGCTCACGAAGTCGGACACCACGTGCAAACGCTATTGGGCATAAGTGAGCAGGTGCAGCAGGCAGGTGAGGGTCGCGGCAAGGCGGAAGTTAACGCGCTCTCTGTACGTCAGGAGCTCCAGGCAGATTGTTTTGCCGGCATCTGGGGTCATGCCGCCAGTCGCGAGCGCCAAATGCTAGACCCTGGCGATCTTGAAGAGGCTCTTCAGGCGGCGTCGTCCATCGGAGACGACCGCTTGCAACGCGAGGCGGGAGGCGCAGTGGTGCCGGACAGCTTTACCCACGGCACATCGGCCCAGCGGATGCGTTGGTTCAAGGCTGGCTTTGAGACCGGCGACCTCAACGCCTGTGATACCTTCTCTGCAGAACACCTTTAGAAAAAGGCCCTGAATCGCCTGACGCGCTGATCTTCCTATCCCCCACTGTTCCGCTGCTGCACGTTTGTTCAGCACGCGAACTGACATGGAACGAGTGCTCAAGACCGGCAGGTGTTCGTACTTTATGAATCGGCATTTAAGCCGAACCCCGGTAAAGCCCCTTGCCTGATATTTTCGGTAAATTAAAGGCCGACACCAAACCGGGCTGATGCTCCACGACGGCCGGAATGGCATTCACGATAGCAGTCGCCGTCTGTATCACTCCAGCCACGGCGTGGTCACCATGCTTGTCTTCCATATCCATATTGACTACCATTTTTGGCTCACCCTCGATGGTAATTCGGTAGCCTTTGCCCTGCGGCCATTCAGGGGCAATGTCATCAGTAATCCGGGTGATATGTTCTAACACGATCGCATCTTTACCATCAATAACGCCGCGCACTTCGAAACGCATGGCACCTGTCGTGCCCTTTTTGAACATGCCCATTGCGTTTTCAGTGTCGGCATCCAGCGGCAGACGCTCATGGACTTCATACACTTTCTCCAGCTCTACTCCCAGTCCGGCGGCAACGGATCGGACCGCGCCACCCCAGCCCAGTGACAAGGCGCCAGGGGCAAACAGCATGCACTCATGGTCGATGGGATAGCCAAACCCCATGACTTCCCGGATAGTATCTTCCTGCTCATAGGTGGCATAGTTGATGATTTCCTGCATACGGATGCTGGTCCAATATTCTGACAGGCCCGTGAAAACCAGAGGCATCGTATCATTGGCGAACCCCGGATCGATGCCATTATTGAAGCAGGTAGTCTGACCCTCGTCGCAAGCAGCCTTGACCGGCTCCGCCAAGAAAGCAACATCCGGGTTGTCCGGTTCTTGCAGCATGAACAGGGAACTCGCCACTACATTGACGCCCTGCTGCAAACAGCGCGCCTGATCCTTGGCCGCTTCCATCATGCGAGTCTCAGAATGCGCTGTGTAGCATACGCAGTCGGGCTTCAGGGCCAGCATCGCGTCGATGTCGGTAGAGGCAAGCACACCGATAGGCGCATTAAGGTCCGCCAGTTCGGCAACGTCCTTTCCCGCTTTGTCGTCACTGCTGACTATGTGCCCGACAAGGCTTAGCTCCGGATGATTTACAACCGCACGGATCGCGTATTTTCCAACATTGCCGGTACCCCAGGTGACAACTTTGTATGGCATGATAGCTCCTGTTACGTTAGTTCAGCAGGGTCAATTTTGATTCTCGTTTTCTCGCTCCGCGGGCACATACCCCACAGGCTTGTAACAACATCGTTTTTGAGACCGCGCCAGTTCTGCGATCTTAGCGATTATTTCTACCTCAATGAGAAAAATGCGTCCTGATTACGAACAAAGCCAGCGAAAACCCGCAGGTAGTTCCATTTTTCATACGCTTCTCGCCATTTTTTGCTAACTTACGTTGCTCGGGGATTATTTACCGGAGACTCCATGAATCACCTGCTGATATCCGTTTTAGCCATGGTCCTCATCGCTTGCAGTGATAGTAGCAACGAGAGCGCACTTGACCTTGTCTCGTTCAAAGACGCCCCTGGGCCATTGAATGTCGGCCGGCGAACAAATGTCGTAATACGCGATGCGGCGCGAGGCCGTGACGTGACGGCCACTTTCTGGTACCCCGCCAACGGCGAAAATCACGAATTCACAAGCGCCGAAGAGGGTGCCGCATTGATCAGCGGTGACGCAAGATTCCCGCTCGTGGTATTGGTGCATGGGATCGAAGATAACGCACCGGCAACATGGCCCTATCTCGCGCCTCATCTGGCAAGTCATGGTTATGTAGTAGTGGCTCCCAGCACGGGCAGCACGTTGGCCAGTACCGGGGACTTGGTGAATCATCCAGGGGATGTAAGTTTTCTGATTGATGCAGTGTTAGGTGAGAATGATACAGCGGCTATGTTCCTGAACCGTATTGATGGCAATAAAGTCGCTGTGGGAGGGTTTTCTTTTGGTGGTGCCGCCACTTATCTTCTTGCCTATGACCCACTTTATAGCGACGCCAGAATAAACGCCGTCATCTTGATGGCGGCGCTAGGAAGCGAATCCCCTCCCATAAATCCGGCCATCAGCCTGTTAACCCTTTACGGCACAGAGGACATATTGATTCCCTATAATTCAGGGCTGGCTATCTATGAGGCCGCCAATCGGCCAAAGTACCTGATTACCCTTGAGGGAGGAGGACATGTAGGTTTTACCAGCTCCAACGAAGTAAACATTGGGGCGAGCATGGAGCAAGAGCGACAGCAGGCCTTAGTCAGACTTTCGGTTTTTGCTTACTTGACCTCTGTGTTTAACAGAGAAGAAAAAAACCGAATTGCTGCAGAGGACTTTCTAAAAAATAAATTGGCGCAGACCAGCACAGATATCCTGGTCTACGCAGAACTCGAATAATTTGACTCAGAGCATCAGTTAGACAGAAGAAACGCTGAGTGAAAAAATCATCAACGCCCTTCGAAATTGATCGGCATTGTCTTGATACCATTCACGAAAAAATCTCGGACAAAGCTCACTGGCTCCGCAAACGTGGGGTTTCGAAGCCTTGGTATCAGCTCCTCAAACATAACCTTCATTTCAAGCCGTGACATATGAGCGCCGATACAAAAATGCTCTCCATTTCCAAACGCCCTGTGTTGGCTTGTAAGCTCTGGTCGCTTCCTAAACCTCTCTACGTCGAACTCTTCAGGATTTTCGAATATCTCGGGGTCGTGATTAATAGCCTGCCAATTAACCACCATCTTGTCCCCTGATTTAAGCTGACGACCGTCAATTTCTGTATCCTCCATCACCGTTCGGCGCATTTGGACAAAGGCGGGGTTGAAGCGCAGCATTTCTTCTACTGCAAACGGGATAAGCTCAGGGGCATCAACGAGTTTCTGTAACTGTTTTGGGTGCTCTATTAGCAGACGCATGCCATGAGCGATTACGGAGCGAGTGCTTTCATTACCCGCAGCAATAAGCATTAAGAAAAAAAGCTGGAATTCCTCAGGCGTGAGCTTTTCGTCGTTTACCTTTCCATCTAATAGGGCTCCGACTATGTCTGTCAGCGGCTCCGATTCGTGCCGTTTGGCAAGTTCTTCAGCATATGCATAGACCTCAATAGCTGCGGCCTGAGACGCAGCCACACCCTCCCCTCCGCTCATGTCCTCGTCTTCGGTAAAGATCATAGTGTTTGTCCAGTCGAAAAACTTTTTCTTATCGGACATGGGGATACCACACAATGACATTATTGCGATCAACGGTAATTCTGCCGCCACCTCGGTGACAAATTCGCAGTGCTGTTTAGTGACAACACCTTCAATAGTTTCTTTTGCGACTTCTCGGAAACGCTCCTCATATCCCTCAACAGCTTTCGGAGTAAATGCATTTCGCACGATTCTTCGATATTTGACGTGTTCGGGAGGATCCATATTGACAAGCATTAAGCGGGAAAGAGCAATTTCCTCTTCAGGCATCTCTTTAGGCAAGATGGTTTTAGCTGCACTGGAGAACAACAAAGGGTTCTTGCATACGTAGTCCGCAATCTCGCGCCGGGTGACTGCCCAATAGGGAACTCCAGTCAGAGGGTCCTCTATAAATGCCAGTCCATTGGACTTTTCCCGAACATCCGCAAACACCTGGTGGTGATTTCCATCCATATAGAGATCAGGGTCGAGCAGATTCTGGAATGGGCAAGTAGCCATAGTGTGTTCCTTAATTGCGAGATTTTCTGGTGTTGCAGTGTACTCTGCTGTGAGTAAAAAAATAACACTGCTTATTGAATACGATGATGCGGCGCGCACCCCGAGCTGAGTTTGCACAACATACTTGGAATCCTTCAGTATTGGAATAAAGCGCTTGTAGGAGAACAGCCTTTTCAACGTCGGTAGCTGGCATACAGGGAGGATGAACTTCTCAGCGAGACTGGCAGCACTCAAGCTGATGGCTACCTGCGATGCGCAACATTCACCGTATCCTCGGAAAGTGGCTCATACGCTTAAAACACCACCCCCCAATTCCCATTCACTGAATAACAAGTTGAGTCTCGATATGCTGCGCGTTTCGTCGGAGACAAAGGTTAAAATGCAGTAGCCTGAGTATCGGCAGAACGCGCCGCCACAGGGGCGCCTCAGTAGCTGTCTCGATAATATCCTGCGGAAACACACTCTTGTAACGTGGAATATTATATTTGGCGCGAATGTCTTCCAGGGAACTATTCCATTCATCCTCCCAGTTAATATCCATCATGCACGGGCTGTTACGCCCATGCTCCAAGCCCTCACTGATAATTTGCATCGCAACGTTAAAGCCATGGGGCTCTTTAAACGTGCCAATTGCCATGCCGACGGCAAGAAACATCGATGAATAGTTATGCCCGAACTGTGCAAGCTGAAATCCGGAAATAGCGATCTCGCCGGAGGACGTGGTTTCATAGCCCGCCACCAAGTGCCACACTTCGTGCATCTGCAGAATCCTTGCATTCAGGTAATGCAAGGCGCGCGGCAGCTCCTGCAAACCAATGTCGTCCCGCTTCAATACCTCTGGATCGTATCCATTATCGAGAATAAGACGATGCAGCGCGTAACCAAGACTGTCCTCGGGGCAATTCGCCAACGGACTCATATCCGTATAACCCGGAATAGGATTACGCTGTGCGGCAGCAGCACCAGGATGATTCAGAGCATGTTGCTCGGCGAGGGTGCCAAAGTCCTCGTGCAGGGCGTCGCCCAGTGCAGCGACCGCAACCGTAATACTAATGGCGTCGTAGCCTTCCTCAGGACCGTCTACGGTAGCCCAGAATGTCTCCCAAAACGTGGCCTCGATAGGGGCTTCGGGGAGTCCCCGGGGCACCTCTGGTATGGGGCCTCGACCAAGCCATGCGCTCGCAATCGCGTCACAGATAGCGGGGCAGGCATCGGGGCAGGCAAAGGCGGCCCAAGCCATTGCGGCGGTCAGCTGCAAACGTCCCTCTCGCCGGCCTCGCTTAGCATCTGCAACCGCTCGTTGAATGGTGTCACTGTCGGTGTAGCGCGTAAGTTGTTGTAGTTTATCGCGGCTGCTCATGACTCCTCCTGAAAAAAATCGTCAGTAAAACCCCTACGGTGGGAAAAATTCAGCCCGGGCCCGGCGCTCAAATTTTTCCTCTATCTCCAAGACTATTACAACTCGCCACGGATTCGGTGGCTCTATCCAGTTAATCGTGCACAGAACTCTCGCCAAGTTGATCGACTGACGTTAGTCAATCGGGCGACGGATGTTCAGCTACCATCATGCGCGCTGTTATCCTTGCGGGCGAGAGCAATGACTCCCGCATAAATTAGCCATGGCGCCAACAACCAGGGCACCTGACCTTGAAACGTTATGGTGCGGTCACTGAACTGAAACAAAGTAGGGTTCAACCAGGGGCCCCCGGGCGCAAGCGGCGCCCAGGACAGTGGCTTCCCCGCAGCAAGCTGGTCATGATACAGGAACATTTCGACTAAAATATTCTGGCCGAGGCACCAAAGCATAAAGACTGAAAATGCCCCCCAGTGCCACGACTGGAAGACCTGAGCATTCTTTCCCGCACTGAGCCACATAAGCCATAATCCAACCAGCGTGATAGCACCCGCATCCGCCAGAGAGTTGAGCAACCAGTTAATATGAATCGGCAAAAACTGACTCAACACATCAGCCCGGCGCAAATCCACAGGGTCACCAGCCACTAACCCGTAGGTGAACCAGATTTCCCAGCCGAACGCACACAGCAAGAAACTACCTATATAGACGGTAGTCGCCCAGGCAGGAACCTTGTTACGACTTCTCAGCCAGGGCAGTATCACCAAGGGTAATAGTGCGCTCATGTATACGACCAATATGACGCGGAGATGCTCGGGGGACATTCAGTTTTTCCTCGATGTTGGCGCAACCGGGGCGGCTGCTAACAAAAACTTTGCTAATATAACGCGGCTCCAGCTGAAGCTGCACCAATAAATAAGCTTGCATACCGCCTCAGTGATTGCCGAGAGCACGCTATCGAGGCTCAATTTCTTTGACAGCGTCCCAAGGGCAGAACCCTCTTGTTTTCTGGGCAATCATGGTGGCCCATGAGGAACGGTCAATCGCTGGTTTATTTCAGCTAATTTTTCTGGCGCGATCTTGAACGCCATTCTGTTGTAAGTCATCAACCCATTAATCTCGCTCTCCACATCTGTTGTCTGCGTGTATATGGCGCCTGCCAGACCTCTCGGCCTCAGGCTTTCTATTATAGACAGTACCGCTAGATATGCGCCTTCGAAATCCTTATTGTCATCAAAATTGAGATAACCCCAGCCATCGACCGCAGAGATATGGTCCTCTATAGGCAAGGCCAGACCGCCAAACTCGCCATATATTACTGCCCGGCCATTCGGGAGCTCTTCGACGAAGTCTGCTTCACGGAGATAAACATGCAAGTCGAGTACATCTCCGATACCTGTATCAAACCAGCCACTGGGACCGCCGGTTATTCTGTGTGGATCGCGCTTCTTTACCTCGGCAAGCACCTCATCCGTATCGAACTGTCCCCATGCTTCATTGAAAGGGACCCACGCCACAATACTCGGAAAAAATTCAAGATAATCCATTATCTCTTTCAGCTCTTGTTTATACAGCGCTTCTGATTCCACTGACCGATCAAGATTCCTCAAGGGCTTGCCTGTCGAGTGGGCTGAAAAAATATCGAGGGCCTGTCGAAAAACCTGACCATACCGCTCACCCCCCCCATCACCTGTTGGCATATCTTGCCAGACCAACACCCCGATTCGATCCGCATGCCAATACCAGCGTGCCGGCTCAACCTTTACATGCTTACGAATGGTGTTAAAACCCATTCGTCGCGTTGCTTCAATGTCAAATGCAAGCGCTTCGTCAGTAGGCGCAGTATACAAACCATCAGGCCACCAACCCTGATCGAGTAGACCGAGGTGAAAAATGGGTTGTCCGTTCAAAAACAGACGGGTGATTCCCTGACTATCTTTTGCCGTCATCACTTCCCTGGCACCAAAATAACTAGTCACAGAGTCCAGCGTGATCCCGTCACGTGCCAGCTGGATTTTAACGTCATACAAAAACGGGTCGTCAGGCGACCAGAGGCGTAAAATTTCTGGCGCGATGCGCAATTCGGCCTGATTCTCAATAATAGAAGCTCGCCCCTGTGCCACGATTTCATTGCCGCTGTAGACCGTGATATCCAGATTATCGCTCGAGATTGCACCACGTGTTTTCAGTTTGAGCGTTACTTCTCCTCCTGCCAGATTCGTAACACTTATCATGCTTTCAACACGACTCTCAGGTACAACCTCTGTCCAGACTGTCTGCCAAATACCACTTACAGGCGTATAGCGTATGCCATGCGGCACCAGATGCTGTTTCCCGTATGCTCCGGGGCCGGTGTTCGTCGGATCCCATACGGCGACGACCAGCTCCTGTAATCCTGATGGGCGAAGCGCATCTGTGATATCAAAACTAAAGGGAACGTAACCCCCACGATGACTTCCAAGCCTGCTGCCATTCAGCCAAATCTCCGCCTCCCAATCAACCGCGCCAAAATGCAGGAGCAGGCGATTTTCCGCATCCATGACCTGCGCGGTAAACGTTTTCTTGTACCAGAGCCGCTGGATCGGTAATAGCGTCTCTGCCACACCTGATAGAGACGATTCGATGCCGTAGGGGACAATTATTTCATCAGAAAAATTCTCAGGCCGCACTCCGTCTTTGCTGGTAATGGAATACTGCCAGCGGCCATTCAAATTCTGCCAGTTATCCCGACGGAGCTGGGGCCGCGGGTATTCCTTGAGAGGAGCGTCGGGATTTACTTTTTCTGTCCAGGGCGTGGAAAGCGCAGTCACCTCGACTGGACGGGTAAATGTGTAGACCTCGTAACCCACCACAACCATTATCCCGATGAGGACAAGGGGCAGGGCAAGTGCACCCGCAATGAGAAATCTTTTCATAGGCTTGACAGTCCGGAATCAAATTCCGTTAGCGCGCCACTGTACCCTGTCCTGATCCCTCCTGCCAGTAAACAAGCACGAACCGCGAACGGTTTCGTCGGTCGTAGGTTAGCCATCGGGTTGCCTGAGGCCCAAACGCTGGCCGTCACTACCGCAATCCGTTGCCAAAGCATTTATTTACACTATTTCAATGAATTAGATGGCTCTTAGTGAACCGCCCACGGTCAATTCGCGCAGCCTCGTGAACACCGGTCCGGATCGCGTTGAGGCACCCAGGCAGCACAGGAAAATCGTGCATCTAAACAGAAATTAGATGCGGCTCTAGCTTTAACGGGTTTTTCTCGCCTGTTCGATCTACCTGCGTGGCCCTTTTTACTTTCAATTGTTAGCCCGTGAGCACGTTCTGTTTGGCGTTTTTAATGGTCCTCCCGCGCGGTCGACGAATTATTGGCAAATCCGACCCTCGCATTTTTGCGTGAACCGGCCGATCTAGACTAAACTCGCGTGGTGGCGACAGAACAATATTGGGACATGGTCTGAATACGATAGTCGACCACACCATTGCGCACCGTATAGGAAGCACCAATAAACATTCTTTCGGCTCCGGCTAAACTGAATGACAACAGCGGCGCAAAACGTGAAAAAACCGTCGATTAATCTGGTCGCCTAACGCGCGGCAGGCACCACTCACACGCCGCAAAGAGAGGCTACTACCTACCGCAATACGGATTTTATGCACTTTTCGTTTTCGGGAACGTAGTATTTGTACTCAGCGACTGCGCATTTTTTTACTGACTAAATAGAGACACATAGCCTATGAAAAATATTGAAATCGCCGCTCTTATCAATGACTACGTCATGCCCTGGGGGATAAAGATCGCTCTCTCAATCCTCATTTTTTATGTCGGCAGGACGGTGGTTAGTCTGGTCGTCGGTTCAGTGGGCAAGCTGCTAGCCGGCCGCGGAATGGACGAGATTCTGATTGGGTTCCTGACCAGCATTATGCGTTGGGTATTGCTTCTTTTCGTCATCGTTGCAGCCCTCAGCCAGCTTGGAGTCGACACTACGTCACTGGTCGCACTGCTAGGCGCCGCGGGACTGGCCATTGGCTTATCACTGCAATCGTCCCTGTCAAACTTTGCCTCCGGGGTAATGCTTATCATTTTTCGACCTATCACCAAGGGTGATTTTGTCGAGATCGCTGGTACATCCGGGTCTGTAGAGTCGATCAGCATTTTCACAACAACGTTAACAAGCCCTGATAATAAAGAGGTTCTTGTTCCTAACGGCGCCATCCTGAGCAACAACATAATCAATTACTCTGCCCGTCCCACCCGGCGAGTTGATATGGTATTTGGCATTGGATACAACGATGACATAAAGAAAGCCAAGGAGCTGCTTGAACAAATTGTCGCTGCAGATGGCCGGGTGCTCGCTGACCCGGAACCCGTGATCGCACTGGGTGAGCTCGGGGACAGCAGCGTTAACTTTCTAGTGCGGCCATGGGTAAAGAGCGAAGACTACTGGAGCGTCCTCTGGGAAACCACAGAGATGGTCAAGTTGAAGTTTGATGAGGCAGGGATCAGCATCCCTTATCCGCAAATGGACGTCCATATTGATAATTCAGAATGACGCGATAACGGTATCATCGCAAGCGTTGCATATTCGTGCTGCTGGCGAGAACAATCTTGCGATTTTTCTCGCTTGACGTTCACCTGTATCATTTTTTGTTTGTTTGAGCCGGACAAATTGCGGGGTTCACTTTTAGTATTCGTCGCTGCGACAAACGCCATAGCGACGTTTTTTGCCGACATTACCGCGATTATAAAGCGGTTTTAGATCAATGAGGCGGAGCCCACTTGCTCTCCACTTCAGGAGACGTTTAGTAGAAGCGCTGTATCCATCGCATAATGGAATGCTAGTTTTTTGCACGCGCGTGTGTGGCAGACTGAAAGACGATCTCGCCTCGCGCGCTTAATAAAAGAAGTAACCCTCGCTCAATCTTCCACTTCGCAACATCACTAACGGCCGACAGAAATCGCCTCTCTTGCTCGTCCAGCGACTCAATGCACGATCGTCTGGTTGTCGCTAATTCAGACAACGTGACTTGACCATGCGAGAGCTCGTATTTACCCACAAATTGATTGCAGCTGGCATTTCCCCTCAAGATTCCATTTTTATCGAAAAGAAAATAAGCAGGACTGCGGTCAATCACTGGCCGTTCATGAATGTACTCAACATACCAAGAGTTGCCGACCAAACTGGACTCGGCGGGAGCCGCATCATCAACGTTTTTCATGCTGCACGCTGCGGCAGTGAGTGCAACAACGAGGGACATGAGCGCGCTCGAAAATGAAAATATTGTTTGAGACACCGTTTTTTCTCTTCAAATCTGACAAAAGTAGTCAGTGCGAATAAACCTCGGGACACATCTGTGACCGGATCAGTCATTCGTATTAATTAGCATCGAGACTAACATATCGGCGTGCGCCTCCACCATGCTCTCCTCGCAAGGGTCTACCTGAAACAGTGCCTGGCACTCGGAAGCGAATGAAAAAATTGTCGCGGTCGCACTTATCATTATGTAGTACCAATGGACGAACGCTTCTCTATCCAGACCCCGGGTTTCCTTGACCAGCTTTTCCATAGCCGCGGTCGCAGGACGGATATGATTATCTATCATGTAGAGCATGCGCCAGCTATTTTGTGTTGCTTCCTGACTCATAAGGCGGCTGAGTTCCGGATGCCGGGCATGAAAATAAACGTAGAAACGCACGATGAACCCCAGTCGTTCGCTGCTCGACATTTCCTTCAAAACAGCCAGTCTCTGATCGAACTCCGACTTCATTACACCGTAGATGGCATCAACGACAGCCTTCCAAAGCGTCTCCTTGTCGCTAAAGTGATAGGCCAGCAAGTTACGTTTCACACCAGCGGTGACTTCAATCTCCCTCGCTGACACTCCGTCGAAGCCCTGTTTGGAAAAAAGCTCCTTGCCCGCATCTATCAATTTGGCTCGCGTTATCTCAGCTCGCTCCTGAGTGCGGCGGACACGCTTTTTGGGCAAGACCGCACTGTGTGACGGGGTATGAGCCATGATGGGATCCTTCTACTGGCAGCGAGCGCGACAGTCTTCGTTCTGCACGTATTATCATCGTCGCTCAATCCTTCCATCTTGCCATAAAATTGTTGACTATACAATTTACAGTCATTATATTTGCCAGCGAACAAGTTTATAAGCTCCCGTGACACCAGCGCAAATGGGTGTAAGCCACGACGGCGTGATTCCGCACGCACCCGACCCACAATACAGAGAATCAGACATGCATCGACTCGGCCGCAGCTTAAACAAACAGATAATCTTCGCGATCGGCGCTCTACTCGCTGCTAGCGCCGCGGCGAGCGCGGAAGCGGTATTGGAAGAGGTTGTGGTAACCGCTAACAAGCGAGAATCCAATTTGATGGATACTGCCGCCGCCGTCAGCTCATTTGACGCTTCAACGCTGAACGAACTGGGTATTGATAATCAGTATGACCTCGCTGGCTATACACCCTCGCTAAATATCGCTCCTAGCAGAATTGCTATACGGGGCGTCGGGCGCCCCAACCTTGCACTCGGCTCTGACCCGGGCGTTGGTATCTACTGGGACGGCGTGTACACCACAGAGACAGACCTGTTCAACTTTTCTAATTTTCTGGATATCGAACGCATCGAGGTTGTGCGTGGCCCACAGGGCACCTTGTATGGGCGCAATTCGATTGGCGGCGCATTAAACCTCTACAGCATTCAACCCGACACGGAGGACTGGGGAGGTAAGGTGGTTGGAGAACTGGGTAATCATGGCTACTGGGTTGCGCAGGGCCTGACCAGCGGGCCAATCACCGAAAAGCTGTCCGCGTTGTTTGCCTTGTCTCAAATCAAACGAGACGGTTTTCAAAGAGATATCTATTCAGGCAAGGATTACGATGATCGGGATAATTTCTACGGCACGATTACACTGGCTCACCAGACCACCGACCGCTGGCGTAACAGTTTCAAGGCCAGCAGTGCTGACTCTAACTTCCATCAGGACGCTGGCTACATCCTTACCCCCTATAGTGCGGGTTTAGTGCAAGAGGTCTTCAACACCAGTCCTCCGGGAGAACAGCTTAACTTTGTTAGCACCTATCCGGGAAATAGCTTTGTAAATCCCAATCAGGGGATGACTATCGAGAACCCTGCCTTGCAGGACAATGCCGAAAGAGTTGCGGTAGACACTGTGCCCTCAACTGATAACGATCGGGATTCCTATGTCTTTATTAGCGAGTCTGACATGGATAACTATTCGCTGAAGTACACAGCGGGCTACTCAGAGTTCAGGTACAAGCGAATAAACGATGGTGATGTGACAAATGCTCGAGACTCCGGACTCGATTACAGCCAGATGCCGCTGTCGTCATTCGGCGGTGCAACAGTAGATCAATTTACTGGCTTTGCACTCACTCCATCAATTGTGTCCGAGCCTTACAAACAGGCGGCGGATACCTGGTCACATGAATTACAGCTCATCACTGCACTGGAAGGACCCCTGAATTATATTACCGGCTTGTATTACTTCGACAACAAAGAAACACAGCGGCTATCCTACATTGAGAACAACAATGAGCTGGTAGCAAATTACACTTTTCTCGGCAACCTCACAGGCTTGCCGACCGACCCTGACGGTATTCTCTACAGCGGAGACGGCAAACTGGAAACCACGTCTTACGCTGCCTATGGTCAAGTAAACTGGGACTGGACTGCCAGAACGATGCTGACTTTGGGCCTGCGTTACTCCTATGATGAGAAAAAGGCGCGAGACAGTACCTATGTCCAGTGGGTCATACCCGACAACGCCAAAACTCCGACCACCGATCCAACCACCGTAGACCGAAACGATAAAGAAAGCTGGGACAAGCCAACCTGGCGTCTGGGTGTAGACCATATTCTCTCAGACGATCATTTTCTCTACGCCGTAGTTTCCTCGGGCTACCGGTCTGGAGGATACAACCTGCTCGCTCCAAATCAGAGCGCAGCGCTGGATACAGTGAATCCGGAAGAACTGATCTCTTACGAAGTGGGGTACAAGGCTACGCTGTTTAATCAGCGCTTAAATATTACGTCGGCCGTTTACTACTATGACTACGATGACCTGCAGGTACTGAACGTCCAACTCACCAATGGCGTGAGCGTAGCGACCTACGAGAACGCCGCTGACGCAACAGCCTGGGGTATTGAGAATGAGGTCAGTGCCTTGATCACAGACAATCTTTTTCTCGGCGCAACGTACTCCTACAACAATTCTGAATACGACGACTACAGCTCAATCGACAGCACGGCGTGCAATCTTGGTCCCGAGCGTGTGGGCAATATATCCGATCCCCTTTGCACAACCGCGCTGGATCTCAGTGGCAATGAATTTCCTCTCTCGCCAGAGCACAAAGCCTCCGCCTACCTGACATACCAGTGGAATATATTGACCTTGGACTGGAGTGCGACTCTGGGGTATCAGTACACCAGCAGTCAGCAACTCACGCCGTTTAACAACAGCCTGTACGATACGCTGGATAGCTATGATCGCTGGGATCTGCGAATAAATATTTCTGATGCGGAACTTACTTGGGAGGTTACTGCCTTTGTGCAGAATATTTCTGATGACCGAGACGAGATATTCCGTCCACGGCCAAGCCCTGTATCCGGGCTTGCTGCGTCGACGCTGAGCGATCCACGGACCTATGGGCTAAAGCTTACTTATAACTTTTAGAGGCCGACAAGTGAAAATGTGGGCCCGCAGGGTCTTTATGAGATCGCTATGACAATGTCGCCAACGAGTCACTGTTAAAGCTATTAATAGATTCTGTTCGGCCCTCGCGAACTTTATTGGGCCATTCAGGGTCTTGCAGTAGAGCGCGACCAACAGCGACCAGGTCAAAATCGCCCCTCTCAAGCCGGGAAAGCAGATCATCAATCGCTCGAGTCTCACTCGATTCATTCATCGCGATCGCACCGATGAAATCTGCACTGAGCCCTACAGAACCGACAGTAATAGAGGTTTTCCCTGTCAGCTTTTTGGTCCAGCCAGCAAGATTCAAATCACTGCCGTCGAATTCCGACTCCCAATAACGCCGAGTTGAACAGTGAAAGCCATCAACGCCCGCATCAACAAGCGGCTGCAGAAATAGTTCTAGCTCTTGAGGTGTAG
>OCVR010002028.1_pt1 | contig 15658 bp, 14 predicted proteins | sample 1539091 | NCBI WGS metagenome assembly OCVR01 (sample SAMEA3355530, study PRJEB22509) | marine metagenome | biome: marine; feature: coastal ocean; material: water | place: USA | collected 2010-08-07 | depth 16 m | reverse complement strand
TTGATCTTGATGCTGGTGATGGTGGGCTTGCTCTCGCTCATCCTTGGTATGGGTTTGCCAACGACTGCGAACTACATCGTTGTGTCCTCTTTGATGGCAGGTGTGGTTGTTGAGCTTGGCGCGCAATCGGGCCTGATTGTGCCGCTGATCGCGGTTCATTTGTTTGTGTTCTACTTTGGCATCATGGCAGATGTGACCCCGCCTGTTGGCTTGGCGAGCTTTGCCGCCGCAGCTGTTTCAGGTGGCGATGCGATTAAGACTGGCTTCGTAGCGTTTTTCTATTCGCTTCGCACTGTCGCGCTACCGTTCGTGTTCATCTTCAACACTGATCTGTTGTTGATCGATGTCACGTGGGTGCAAGGGATCTTAGTCTTCATAACCGCCTCTATTGCGATCCTTGTCTTCACGGCGGGAACAATGGGGTGGTTCCTGACCAAGAGCCGCGTCTATGAAAGCGTCGCACTTGTGCTCATTGCATTTATGTTGTTCCGCCCGGACTTTGTGATGGACCGCATTCAACCACCGTTCCAGCAGGTAGAACCTTCAGCCTTTACAGAGGCCTTGGGCAATGCGGCTGAGGGGGATGAAATTAGGTTAGTTGTGTCTGGTCCTGACTTTGACACAGGTGACAACAAAGAAACCACCTTGGTTCTGTCCGTTGGCGCAGGATCTGGTGAAGAGCGTCTGGCAAACTTTGGCTTGTTGTTGTTGCCAGAAGATGGCGTCGTGAAGATGGATGAACCGTCGTTCGGCTCTGCCTTCTCTGACTCGCTGAGCAGCTTTGATTTTTACGGTGATGATCCCGTGCAAATCGCCTCTGTGCAAGCGCCGTCCAACCAGATGGCAAAGGAATGGGTCTTCATTCCAGCGCTCATCTTCCTCGCATTCATCGCGTTCTTGCAGCGCGCTCGCATTTCTCGCCAAGGAGTTCCAGCATGAGCAATTCAATTCTTTGCGCCGTCGATGTCAGCAATGGTGACGATGATATAGGCGTTATTCGAAAGGCAGCTCAAATAGCGGCGCTAGACAATACTCAGCTTGATGTCATTGCAGTCGTACCTGATTTTGGAATGAGCCAAGTTGGATCATTCTTCGGCAAAGATCATCATGAACAAATGATTGCAGAAGCGAAAATTCATCTTAATGAGGCCGTCGTGAATGCACTTGATGCTGAACAAAACAGCAAAGTGCGCCATATCGTTGCAACGGGCCGCATCTATGAAGAGGTTTTAGGTCTTGCAGAGAAAACGAGCGCTGCATTGATCGTCGTCGGTGCGCACAAAGCTGATCTTGCCGATTACCTGCTGGGCCCAAACGCTGCGCGGATTGTGAGACATGCAAAGTGTTCCGTCTACGTTGTGCGATAGGTGGTGGCATTGGCTTCGATATCGATCCGGTACAATTTTTGCTTTTACCAGCAAGTTTGTAGAAAGGTTTAGGTTGATTTACTAAGTGCCTGGCTAATCATTCGAGAATCCTCAGCAACAAGCGAAGCAAGTGTAGCTCACTTCAGCTTAATACATTGTTTCTAAAATATTTTTTTCATCCGAGTGTGGTTTGTAGAAATCGGGCGAAAACATGTCTGGGCATTCATTTAATGAGTAGGTTGATAGTTCGAAACCACCGCGACCCCTCGTTTGTGACAACACTATTGCCACTCAACGTCCCCTAAGAAAATGTAGCCGGCGCCGTAGATAGTTTTGATCAACTGAGGGTTCTTTGGATCTTCTTTCAGTTTAGTCCGAAGGCGTGAGATGCGGACGTCCATCGCGCGATCAAAGCTGTCGCCTGCGCCCCCACCCAGCATGTCTTGCATTTGAGCGCGTGAGATCAATCGCTTGGGGCTTTCGAGAAACAGGCGTAGCACCTCGCCTTCTGCGTGGCTGAATGTGATTTGCTCGCCCGTACTGTCCTCTAGAAGATAGCGATCAAAGGAGGCAGTCCAACCAGAGAAACGCGCTGTGTTGGACGTGGTTTCGGTAGGCCTGCTTTTACGCAAGCGCACGCGGATACGGGCGACCACCTCGGAGGGATCGAATGGCTTGATGATGTAGTCGTCCGCGCCCAGTTCAAGCCCTGTCACCTTGTCTTGAACTTGTGAGCGGCCAGAGATGATGATGACAATCGCGCCCAGCTCCAACGCCAGCCGGTGCACGAGGGTCAGCCCGTCTGTGTCAGGCAAGGAAAGGTCCACCAAGCACACGTCTGGTGTTAGCGTTTTAAGCGCTGCTTCGAATTCGCGTGCACGGCCGAAGCTCATCGTCCGAAAGCCCGCGTCTTCCAGCCTGTCGGACAGAATTTCGCGGATCTCTGGTTCGTCGTCCAGAATTGTCACAAGGGGCATATCACTCATCTGGCGTTCCTTTGAGAACCGCGGAGGCTAAAGCTGCGCGCAGGGCGTCTTCTGTGAAGGGTTTGTGTAAAAATGCGCCGTGCTTTGCTGCGGCTTGATGCAGAGGATCGCTGGCGGGGAGAGATGTCATCAATGCTATAGGCTGCCCTGTGGTTTGCGCCAGATCCAGCCCTGTTCGCGCGCCGCTCAGATGAATATCAGAGAGTACATAGGCGATATCAGGAACGGTGCTTAGAAGCGTTTCGGCCTCATGAACGGAGGTTGCCTCCAGCACCAAATGCCCCTGTGCAATCAACATGTCACGGATCGACATACGGAGGTCCTCACTGTCCTCAACAAGTAGCACAAGGCCGGGAGGAGCCTGTTGATCCGCAGGTCTAAGTGGAAGGCGTATCACGACATGCGCGCCCTCTTTGTTGAACAACCGCAGATCACCGCCTGCGAGCTTAGTCATGTCATAGACCATCGCGAGACCAAGGCCCGATCCTTCGCCGCCCTTGGTCGTAAAGAATGGCTGCAAGGCTTGATCGAGTGCTTGTTTGGAAAACCCTACGCCTTTGTCTGCAATCTCCAGCTCTAGCCATGTGTCGCGCAGAGCGCGTGCGGTTAGAGTAATTGTTGTGCCCTTTGGGGCAGCATCGCGCGCGTTTAGGATCAGGTTCAAGAGGCTGTCTTGCAGCATCCCTCCGTCCAGATTGAAGCTGCTGTCACGTGTGTCGCATTGGATATCAAGGTGATGATCCTGCCCCAAAGTTGGCGTCGCCATCGTGTGTAGTTCAGATAGAAACGTTGAGAGCTGCGTGGGCACTGGACGAAAGATGCGTGGACTTGTCATGTCGGCGATCCGGTGCAGCAATCCACCCCCACGACGCGCAGCAGCAAGGGTCGCCGTGATGAGATGATCCGCGTCAGAGGGCAGGTTGTCCATCCGCTCCAACTTGCCTTGCATGCCAAGAATGATGGTGAGCAGATTGGAGAAATCATGCGCCAAACCGCTGGTCAATTGTGCCGCCATTTCGCGCCTGCGGGTTTGTTGCAACGCGACGCGCGCTTGGGTTTCTTCGGTGACGTCCATGGATAGAACATAGACACCCGCGACCTTGTCTTGCGTCGTTTCGGGTGTGAACGCGACGCGGATACGGCGCGAACTGGGATCATGTTTGAATTCAAAGACCGAAGGCGTGCCATCGAAAGCGCGCGTCAAGAAAGGTGCGATGCTTGCGTGGTTTGCGTCTCCTAACACCTCTTGCGCGGTGCGGCCGACCAAATCATCGGAACTGCCCGGCATCACATCATTGAGACGGCGGTTGGAAAACGTGTAGCGCTGTTCAAGATCTAGGTGCGCGATATGTGCGGGTATCATTTGTGTTGTGAGACGTGTGCGCGCCTCCATTTGCGTAAGTTGGTGTTTGGTTTCCTCCAAAGCGGCATTGCTAGAGGCGAGCGCGCGGTTGGTCGATGCGAGCTCTTCTGAGCGGGCCAAGACCTGTTCGCTAAGCTCTTCAGAACGGGTTCTCAGCAGCGTTTCTTGTTGCTTGGTCTCCGTGATGTCTGTGTAGACTGTCACCCAACCACCTTCGGGCAAAGGCGCGCCCTCAACGCTGATCACGCGACCATTGGCGCGGGTGCGTTCCATATAATGCGGCTCGAACGTGAGTGCGAGCTTAGCGCGTACGGCGATGAACTCCTCGAGGTCGTCAACCTCGCCGTATTCACCAGCTTCAGCGAGAAAGCGGATAACTGCTTCAAAACTCACACCAGTTTCGATCAGCTTGTCAGGCAGATTGAACATCTGCTGCATTGGTCGGTTGCTCAGCACCAAACGCAGTTCTGAATCGAAAATCGACATAGCTTGTTGGATCAGGTTCAATCCAGCTGCAATCATCGTGTCATGGCTATCTGTGCGCTTCATGGTCTTTTCCGTAGCATTGTCTGAAGGGGTGCGAAAAGCCCTGCTGCGACGCTGTTACAATTCGTTAGGTTTCAGAAAACTTACAGAAAAAGTTGACCTTCAGGAATTTGACGGCACTGTATGTATAGCGAGTCGCGCAAAGCGACCATGCTCGCGCATGCGAGCAACGGGAGGAAACATCATTGACACAAACGTCTGAAGGCGTGAACGGATTGACTTCCGTACCAGCGCTATTGCAACGCAACGCGGCCGAGTTCGGTGACAAAGCGGCCTACCGTGAAAAAGAGCTGGGCATCTGGCAGAATTGGACATGGTCTGAGGCTGCTGACGAGATCGATGCGCTTGCACTCGGATTGCTGACACTTGGTGTTGCTGAGGGTGATTTTATCGCCATCATTGGGCGCAATCGTCCGTATTTGTATTGGGCAATGGTCGCTGTTCAATCTGTTGGCGCTGTGCCTGTGCCTTTGTATTCTGACGCCTCCGCCGATGAGATGGCTTATGTTCTAGATCATTGCGGCGCACGTTTTGTGATCGCGGCTGATCAAGAGCAGGTGGATAAAGTCACCGACGTCCAAGGAGGTCTGAGCCAGTTCGAGCAGATGATCTACCTCGACCCACGTGGATTGCGCAAATACGATCATGCGAACTTGCATCAGTTTTCCAAAGTGCAAGACGCAGGCCGTGCTGCTTTGAGCGAGTTGATGCCAGAGCTGAACCGCCGCCGCGAAGCGCTCAATTACGACAGCACATGCGTGATGCTATATACCTCCGGTACCACGGGCAAACCCAAAGGCGTTGTCCTTAGCAATCGCAATATTATCGAGACATCGCGGCATTCGTCTGAGTTTGATAGTTTGAGCGCGGGCGAAGATATCCTCGCTTATCTCCCTATGGCTTGGGTAGGTGATTTCATCTTCTCCCTTGGTCAAGCCTATTGGACTGGTTTCTGCGTTAACTGCCCTGAAAGCGTCGACACGATGATGACCGATCTGCGCGAGATTGGACCGACCTACTATTTCGCCCCTCCGCGCGTGTTTGAAACACAGCTCACAACTGTGATGATCCGCATGGAAGACGCGTCGCCGATGAAAAAGCGCATGTTCGATTATTTCATGGCTCATGCTAAGAAAGTCGGGCCTGCGATCCTTGATGGTGAGACGGTTAGCGGGTTAGACAAGCTGAAATATAAACTTGGCGATTTGCTGGTTTATGGCCCTTTGAAAAACACGCTCGGTTTTTCGCGTGTGCGCATTGGCTATACGGCGGGCGAGGCGATTGGGCCTGAGATTTTTGACTTTTACCGCTCGCTCGGGATCAACCTAAAACAGCTCTATGGCCAGACTGAAGCATCGGTCTTCATCACGCAACAACCTGATGGGCAAGTACGCTCTGACACAGTAGGTGTACCGTCACCCGGTGTTGAGTTGAAAATCGCTGAGAATGGCGAAGTCTTTTACCGTTCTGAAGGCACGTTCGTTGAGTATTACAAGAACGCGGAAAGCACGGCGGACACCAAAGACCCAGAGGGCTGGGTCGCGACAGGTGATGCTGGATTCATCGAAGAAGGAACAGGACATCTGCGGATCATTGACCGTGCGAAGGATGTGGCCAACATGTCTGACGGTGCTTTGTTCGCGCCGAAATATGTTGAGAATAAGCTGAAGTTCTATCCCAACATTCTTGAGGCCGTTGTCTTTGGTGCTGGCAAAGATCGCTGTACCGCGTTTATTAACATTGATCTCACAGCCGTGGGTAACTGGGCGGAGCGTAACAACATTGCTTATGCATCTTATCAAGAGCTTGCGGGTCATCCCCGTGTGCTTGAGACGATCCAAGAACATGTTGAGACGGTAAATAAATCTGTAGCCGAAGATCCGATGCTTTCAGGCTGTCAGATCCACCGCTTCTTAGTGTTGCATAAGCAGCTTGATGCGGATGATGGCGAGCTGACGCGCACGCAAAAGGTGCGTCGCAAGATTATTGGCGAAAAGTTCGAGGATTTGGTGAACGCGCTTTATAACGGATCACCGGAAATCTACACAGAAACCGAAGTGACGTATGAGGACGGCCGCAAAGGCGAAATCAGCGCGACGCTTGAGATACGTGATGCGGCAGTTGTTCCTGTCACAGCGTCAAAGATTGCTGCGGAATAAGGGACATATGATGTTGGATTCAACAGATAGCTACGTCACAGAAGACGGTCGCACGATTGGCGGTGTTGTGATGGAGATGAAGAACATCACGCTGCGTTTTGGCGGTGTTGTGGCGATCAAGGATATCTCGTTTGATATTCGCGAGGGCGAAATCCGTGCGATTATCGGGCCGAATGGCGCTGGTAAATCCTCAATGCTGAATGTGATCTCGGGCTTTTATGTGCCGCAAGACGGTGAGGTTCTGTTTCATGGCAAACCGCGTCCGCATATGAAGCCTTATGAGGTTGCGCAGCAAGGCATCGCGCGCACCTTTCAAAACATCGCTTTGTTTGAGGGCATGACCGTTCTGGACAACGTCATGACTGGACGTTTGAACAAGATGAACTCGGGTCTTTTGGCGCAAGCGATTTGGCGCGGTAAGGCGGAACAGGAAGAAATTGAGAACCGCGAGAAAGCGGAGAAGATCATAGATTTTCTTGAAATTCAGCACATCCGCAAAACCCCTGTTGCACGTTTGCCCTATGGTTTGAAAAAGCGCGTCGAGCTGGCGCGCGCGCTTGTCTCAGAGCCGTCGATCTTGCTTCTGGATGAGCCGATGGCAGGGATGAACGTCGAGGAAAAAGAGGACATGAGCCGCTTCATTCTGGATGTGAACGACGAATTTGGCACCACGATCGCGTTGATCGAACACGACATGGGCGTTGTGATGGACCTATCTGATCGCGTTGTCGTGATGGATTACGGCAAGAAGATTGGTGACGGCACCCCGAGCGATATTCGCAACAACCAAGCGGTGATTGATGCGTATTTGGGGGTGGCTCATGACTAATTTTATCTGCCCGCGACTTAAAATGGAGGCGATGTGATGCCCGAACAACTCGTCTTTGCGATGGAAGTGTTCCTCAATGGCTTGATGGCAGGCGTGCTGTATGCACTTGTCGCCTTAGGCTTTGTTTTGATCTTCAAAGCATCTGGTATTTTCAACTATGCCCAAGGGGTCATGGCGCTGTTTTCGGCGATGACCTTGGTTGGCATTATGAAGGGCCAAGTGCCTTTTGCGCATGTGATCAATGCGATTTTCGGCACGGATGTGCACTACTTCGGATGGACGGTGCCTGCGCTACTTGCGATTATACTGACCGTCGCGGTCATGGTGCTTTTCGCTTGGGCTGTGCAGAAATACATCTTCCGCCACTTGGTTGGGCAGGAGCCAATCATCCTGTTCATGGCAACGATTGGCCTTGCGTACTTCTTAGAGGGCGTCGGCGACTTGATGTGGAATTCGGAGATCAAGAAGCTGGACGTTGGTTTGCCGCAGGGCATCAACGAGGCGATTGATAACTACACGTTCAACATCTTTGATTACGGTTTCTTTATCGACAACCTCGATATCGTGGCAACTTTGATTGCGGCCCTTTTAGTTGGTGGTCTTGTGATCTTCTCGCAGTATTCCAAAGAAGGTCGTGCGATGCGGGCTGTGGCGGACGATCACCAAGCGGCTTTGTCCGTGGGTGTTTCGCTCAACTTTATTTGGATCATGGTTTGGTCAGTTGCGGGTTTCGTTGCTTTGGTTGCGGGGATCATGTGGGGAACTAAGTCGGGGGTGCAATTCTCGCTTTCCTTGATCGCACTCAAAGCGCTCCCGGTTCTCATGCTGGGTGGATTTACGTCTATCCCTGGAGCGATTGTCGGTGGTCTTATCATCGGAGTTGGCGAGAAGTTGTTTGAGTTCGCGATTGGCCCGATGGTCGGTGGCGCGACTGAGAACTGGTTTGCGTATGTGCTTGCCCTGATCTTTCTGGTGTTCCGCCCGCAAGGCCTATTCGGGGAGAAGATCATTGAGAGGGTATAGAAGAGGGGACTTTTCCCCCGTCGCAAGTGCGACTCCCCCAGAGTTTATTGGCAAGATGAAGGACGTTTCTTATGTTTTATCGTGAAGCCGGCGATTTCAAGACGTCCTACACTGATGACAATCAGACCTTTCCGATCAAGTTTGATCGTTATCGCTACTATGTGGTTTTGGCAGTTGCCTTTGGGATCATTCCATTCCTGATCAATGATTATTGGGCGAACGCGTTTTTATTACCGTTCCTTATCTATTCGATTGCGGCGATTGGGTTGAACATTCTGACAGGGTATTGCGGACAAGTTTCGCTGGGGACTGGCGGCTTTATGGCCGTGGGTGCCTATGCCTGCTATAAGTTGATGACGGCATTTCCAGATGTGAACATCTTTTTCCATGTGATTGCGGCGGGGGGTGTTACCGCGATTGTATGCACTGCGTTCGGTTTGCCGTCTCTTCGGATTAAAGGCTTCTATTTGGCTGTTGCGACCCTTGCCGCACAGTTCTTTCTCGTCTGGCTCTTTAATAAGGTCAGCTGGTTCTACAACTATTCTGCCTCTGGTCAGATCAACGCACCGGAGCGCACTGTATTTGGCGTGCCTGTAACGGGTGCGAACACCGAGGCTTGGGCGACCTATCTGTTCTGCCTCGTCTTTCTGGCTATCAGTGCGATTATCGCGCGTAATCTCACGCGTGGGATGCAAGGGCGCAAGTGGATGGCGATCCGCGATATGGATATTGCGGCGGAGATCATTGGCGTGAACCCAATGCGTGCGAAGCTAAGTGCCTTTGCCGTTTCAGGCTTTTTCATCGGCATTTCTGGTGCGCTTTTCTTTGCGGTGTATCTGGGTGCGGTTGAAGTTGGTGAAGTCTTTGGCATTCAGAAATCATTCCTCGTGCTGTTCATGATCATCATTGGTGGGCTCGGCTCTATTTTTGGGTCCTTCGCTGGAGCTGCTTTCTTGGTGCTTTTGCCAGTTGCGCTGAAGCTTGTTGGCGTTGACCTGTTGGGCTGGCCCACGGACATCGTGGCGCACATCCAGTTGATCATTGTCGGCGCGCTTATCATTATCTTCTTGATCGCAGAGCCGCATGGCATCGCCCAGTTGTGGCGCGTTGCGAAAGAGAAACTACGCCTTTGGCCCTTCCCGCATTAATGCGCTGGGCCAAAGAACAATAAGGGGCGAATGCCCCACACATCGGACCAACCATGGGAGGAAAACCCCGATGAAGATGAAACTACCTGCAATGGCGCTCAGCGCCCTGATGATCGCAAGCCCCGTTATGGCGGACCTTGTGTTCCCATCACTTTCCTATCGCACAGGCCCATATGCGGCTGGCGGCATTCCTTTCGCGGATGGCTATGCGGATTACTTCACAATGTTGAACGCCCGTGATGGCGGTATCGGCGGCGTTGAAGCACGCGTGCTTGAGTGTGAGACAGGCTACAACACTGAAAAAGGCGTTGAGTGCTACGAGTCCACAAAGGGCGAAGGCGCGTTGGTTTATCAACCGCTCTCCACAGGCATCACCTATCAGTTGATTCCGAAAGCAACGGCGGACGGCATCGCGATTCACTCGATGGGTTACGGTCGTACATCTGCTGCGAACGGCAAAGTGTTCTCCAACGTCTTTAACTACCCTGCGAATTACTGGAACGGTGCGTCAGGCGCTGTCAACTATCTGATGAGCCAGGGTGACATTAGCGGAAAAAAAGTAGCGTTGGTCTATCACAACTCTGCATACGGCAAAGAGCCTATCCGCACCTTGGAAGAGCTGTCTGCAAAGCACGGCTATGACTTGACGTTGATCCCAGTCGATCACCCGGGCCAAGAGCAGAAATCACAGTGGCTGCAAATCCGTCGTGAGAAGCCTGATTACGTTATCATGTACGGTTGGGGCGTGATGAACCAAGTTGCGGTTCAGGAAGCGGCGAACATCCGGTTCAACATGGAGAATTTCATTGGTATCTGGTGGTCTGGCTCTGAGAACGACGTTCTCCCAGCGGGCGACAAGGCTAACGGGTACAAGGCTCTGACGTTCCACGGCGTTGGCAGTGACTTCCCTGTCTTCGCGGACATTCAGAAGCACGTTGTCGATACAGGTAGCGCAGCGGGTGCTGGCGACCAAATCGGTACGGTTCTCTATAACCGTGGTCTCTACGCGGCTATGCTCGCGGCCGAAGCTGTGAAAACGGCGCAGGAAATCCACGGTGTTGCAGACATCAACCCAGCGCAAATGCGTGACGGTATGGAAGCGCTTGAGATCACTGAAGAGAAGATGGCGGGCCTCGGCCTTCCAGGCTTTGGTCCTTCGTTCAAGGTGTCTTGCGAAAACCACGGTGGCCCAGGTCTCGTTGGTATGACTCAGTGGGACGCAGCGGCAAAGACATGGTCTTTGGTTTCCGACTTCTCCGAGTCTGACATGGACGTGATCCAGCCGCTGATCGACGCGGATTCCATGGCCTATGCTGCGGAAAACAAGATTGAAGCTGGCTGCTAAGTAGCCGCTTCTTGTTCCGGCTGGCTTTGGTTGGCCGGACCTCACCAACCTCATTTATGACAGGCGTTTGACATGCTAGATTCCGCTCCGACGACAGAAAAACTGCTCGAAGTGAACAACATTGAAGTGATCTACAACCACGTGATCCTTGTGTTGAAAGGCGTGAGCCTGTCCGTGCCCAAAGGCGGAATTGTCGCCTTGTTAGGTGGAAATGGTGCTGGCAAAACGACGACCTTGAAAGCCATTTCTGGCCTGCTGAAATCGGAGCGCGGTGACATCACCAAAGGCTCTGTTAGTTATCGCGGCGCAGATCTTGCAGGACGCGATCCTGCTGATCTTGTAAGTTCTGGCGTTATTCAGGTGATGGAGGGTCGGCACTGTTTCGAACACCTCACCGTTGAAGAAAACCTTCTGACGGGCGCCTACACGCGCAAGGATGGCAAAGGCGCTATCGCTGCTGATCTTGAAATGGTTTATGACTACTTCCCACGTTTGAAAGAACGCCGCAAATCGCTGGCAGGTTATACATCGGGTGGCGAGCAACAGATGGCTGCGATGGGTCGCGCGTTGATGTCGCGCCCTGAAACGGTGCTGCTGGATGAGCCTTCCATGGGTCTCGCGCCGCAACTTGTTGAACAGATCTTCGAGATCGTGAAAAAGATCAACGAAGAGCAGGGCGTAACCATTTTACTCGCTGAGCAGAACACAAACGTCGCTCTGCGCTATGCACATTACGGTTATATTCTAGAGAGCGGTCGCGTTGTCATGGACGGTCCCGCGGCAGAGCTGCGCGAGAACCCTGATGTGAAGGAGTTTTATCTCGGCATGTCCGATGAGGGCCGCAAGTCGTTCCGCGATGTGCGCTCTTACCGTCGTCGCAAGCGTTGGCTGAGCTGATCTGCCCCAAACATCCCTTTCATTAGTGAGCTGCCCTTCATGACTAAATATTTCGACACGCTTGAGACACGCTCCGCCGATGAGCGCGCCATGCAGCAAAGCGCCGCCTTGATGGAGCAACTCGCGTGGGCGACCAGTGCAGACGGAAATTGTCTGGATGCAAGCGGTGTTGCTGGCATCGACGATCTCGCGAAACTTCCGGTTTTGCGCAAGTCTGAGATGGTGAAATGGCAGGTAGAAAAGCCGCCCTTTGGCGGCATCAACACTTCTAACGTTGCGCATATCTTTCAATCTCCGGGCCCTATCTATGAACCTGGCGGCATCACCTACGATTGGTGGCGCGTTGGTCGCTTTTTGCATGCGCTTGGTATTGGCAAAGGCGACATTGTTCAGAACTGCTTCGGCTATCATTTGACCCCTGCTGGCTCTATCTTCGAGAATGGCGCACGCGCTGTCGGCGCGACTGTACTTCCTGCGGGAACGGGCCAAACCGAATTGCAAGTCCGCGCTGCTAAGGATGTGGGGTCGACTGCTTATGCTGGTACGCCAGACTATCTTAAGGTGATCCTCGATAAAGCAGATGAGATTGGCGCGACGCTGAATATTTCGAAAGCAGCTGTTGGCGGTGGTGCGCTTTTCCCGAGTCTACGCAAAGAATATGCGGATCGTGGTATTCTCTGCCTGCAAAATTATGCAACTGCAGACCTTGGCAACGTGGCTTATGAAAGCCAAGCGCAAGAAGGCATGATTGTGGATGAAGGCATCATCCTAGAAATCGTCACCCCTGGCACAGGCACCCTAGTTGAGCCGGGCGAAGTTGGCGAAGTCATCGTCACATCGCTGAACCCTGATTACCCGCTTATTCGCTTTGCGACAGGCGACCTCAGTGCTGTCATGACGGGCACCTCGCCATGCGGCCGCACGAATATGCGTATCAAAGGCTGGATGGGCCGCGCGGATCAAACGGCTAAGATTAAAGGTATGTTCGTGCGTCCTGAACAGGTCGCTGATCTGGTAGCGAGCCATGAAGGCATCGCGCGCGCGCGCGTTGTGGCAAGCCGAAAAGATGAGAAAGATGTGTTGACCGTGCAGATTGAAACGACTGCCAACGATGCCGCGGGGTTTGAAACTGCTATCCAGTCTACTCTTAAAATGAAGGGTACAATTGAACTTGTCGATCTCGGTGCTCTACCGCGTGATGGTTTGGTGATTGAGGACCAACGTAGTTACGATTGAGTTTTGTCAGCGAGTGCTGGCTCCGAGCCCAAAATACCGGATTCTGCAAGTTAGGCGAAGGGCTGGTTTTAGCCATCAAGCGGACATTGCGGAATTTTGATCTTATAGAATTCGGCCTTAGTGCGACTGCAATCCTAAGGCTCCAATAACTTCGAGGTTGCGACAAGTATTGAATTCAAACGCCGCCTTAGGTGCTCTACATCTTCGACCCCATATTTTGCGTTCAAACTGCCCGCATGAAAAAAATCAACGAGCTCTTCATATTCGATCTGTGGAACAAGATCTGAGGACTTTGCGGCCTTGAAAATATCCAACAGGGAGGCCCGCCACAAAACGTCCTGATTGGCCATTTCATCTGCAGCCGCTGCGTAAATCCCTTCTACCAATTCATTCCAATCGGGGCTTGATTGGATTGTCTGATAGAGTGCAATGACAAAAGTCTCATGGTAGGCTGCAAGCTTTTCATTCAAATCATCCAGCTCTTCCCAGGCGTCTAAAACGTGGGCGTAAATCTGGTCCCCTGAGAGCTTTACGACTCCGCGCAGAATGTCTTCTTTGCTTGCGAACGTGTTGTAGAGCGTCTGCCGTGCAACCCCTGCCTCTGCGACAATGTCATTGATCGTGGTCTTTGCAAATCCGTACCGGGCAAACATTTTCGTCGCAGCGGCCAGAATTATCTCGGTTTTGTCAGTCATTCGAAATTCTTGACATGCAGCCTACAAATGATCAAATAGACTATATTAGTACATTGGTCTAAATTTCAGTTTGCAGAAAGTGGGTGACCTTCTATGCCTAACAAAAAACTCTTCGACAGTGGATTTTCTGCTTGGACCACAAAGCAGTTGCCCGATCTTTCGGGCAAGTTGTTCGTCATAACTGGGGGCAATTCTGGGATTGGGTTTGAGGCAGCTCGTCATCTGGCCAAAGCAGGCGCAAATCTGGTGCTAGCTTGCCGAGACAAAGAAAAAGCATACTCAGCAATCCGAACATTGCAAATGAACTACAATTCCAACGCCAAAGTTGTGCAATTGGACTTAAGCGACCTTAGTTCCGTGCGCGCTGCAGCTGCAGAACTGCGTGAGAAGCACGCCAAAATCGACGGATTGCTTAATAACGCGGGTGTTATGCAAACACCCCAGCAACGGACCAAAGATGATTTTGAAATGCAGCTTGGAACAAATCATCTAGGGCACTTTTTGCTAACTGGCCTTCTAATTGATCTTGTCGAGGCCGCTAAGGGTCGAGTGGTTACGGTGTCCAGCATCGCCCATCTGCCAGGTGTTATCAATTTTGATGATATTATGTTGGACAAGGGCTACACACCGTCCAAGGCCTATTCGCAAAGCAAGCTCGCAAACCTGATGTTCGCCCTTGAACTCGACAGAAGATTGCAGGCTGTGGGAATGTCGGCGAGTAGTCTGGCCTGCCATCCGGGATACACAAGCACCAATCTTGTAACCGCCGGACCAACCGGACTATTGCGACTTTTCTATCGAATTGTAACCCCATTTGCACAGAGCGGGCAAGAAGGCGCAGTGCCAACGGTGCTCTGCGCTGCGGGCACAGAAGCAAAAAGCGGCGGTTACTATGGGCCTCAATTATTGTGTGGTCTTCGCGGTCGGGTGTCTGACGCTGTTGTGTCTGAACGCGCCAAGGATACGAGAGCCCAAGAACATCTTTGGGCGATCAGCGAAGCATTGGTCAAGCACAAGTGGCACATTGGCACTTCAGCTAATTGCGGCTCCAAAAATTGAAAAAACGGTCTATAAATCCGAAAGAAAGTAACAAACCATGACCTTCGAAAACGACGAACGCTACAGATTGCTGCATGAATGGGCGTCTCATTTCGGCTATTATGACAGCAAAGTAGATCTCAACGCAGGCGGGAGCCTTGAGACATTTACAACGCCTGATGCTGTTCTGGAAGTCCACGCACCACTTTGGGGCACAAAACCTGGCGAGGAAGTACAAGTCTCGGCGCAGCATGTACGTGCAAGTCTCGCAAAAGTTCTGCGTTGGTTTCACGTACGCCGACATAACATGTATATGGGCTTGCATCCGGATAAACGGTCGCTTTGCCTGTTCTTCGTTGCCAAGATCAGACCCAAATTGCTCCCAATCACTATTAGGTCGGTTCCGCTAGTTTTACTATTCAGCTACGCAGAAACGGATAGTGGGTTGCGAATTTGCAGGGTGGACGAAATGGCATCGCGTACCCCAAAGGAGGCAGAGCGACTGTTGAAGGAAAAGTTCGGATGGCCGACGTCCGTGACATTAGAGCCTGCTCGGGTCTTCGGAGCCGTGTCCTGATGGTCTGACTGATATGCATCAAGACAATAAATGACTAATGTCGTTTTTGCTGTATGCGAAGATAGTGGCCATTCGGGTCAAATACATTGACGATCGCTTTGTCCGCGTAGCCGAAACTGAGGCTCCCTCACCAAAAGAAAAGGCCGCCTCGAAAGAGACGGCCCATCCTAATTCTAAAAGCTATATGCTCTTAACCCTGACGGGCCTTGAAGCGAGGCTGTGTTTTGTTGATCACATAAACACGGCCCTTGCGGCGCACGATACGACAGTCGCGGTGACGCGACTTCAGCGAGCGGAGCGAGTTTTTAACCTTCATAGGTCTTCTCCTCTTACGCGGCGCTGATTGCGCCTCGGTGGTTAGCGCCCGAAATTGGGCAAGAAATTCATGGTGGGCGATACAAGGATCGAACTTGTGACCCCTTCGATGTCAACGAAGTGCTCTACCGCTG
>OCVR010002022.1_pt1 | contig 15677 bp, 10 predicted proteins | sample 1539091 | NCBI WGS metagenome assembly OCVR01 (sample SAMEA3355530, study PRJEB22509) | marine metagenome | biome: marine; feature: coastal ocean; material: water | place: USA | collected 2010-08-07 | depth 16 m | reverse complement strand
AAAAATAATATCGGGAACGATACCACGGGCGCTCAAAGCCTGTGCAGATCGGGCAATGCTAAAGATAATAAATTCATCCTGATAGGTGGCGATATCGTCCAGTTGGGTTTCAAGGGACGGACAAGATGAGGCAAAGATAACATTTTTATCGTTTGAATAATCACTATTTTGCGGGTCAGCACGCGGGTTAGTTTTTGTCCCACATTTTGGATAAAGGTCTGCGCCTCACTCTGGGTAAAATACTGTTCTGCATTGGTGTTGAATTGCTCTTGATTCATCGCATCTTCACCGCGTTGAATGTCTTATGGTTGTAAACTGTCGCCGATGCGGATCGAAGCTGTCTCCTGCGCATTGCCAACAATATGATTTGGCGGGTTCTACCCAAATGCGTCAAGCGTAAACAAGGTCTCTTCAGAGCGCTGCAAGCTGTCCATGTCAAAGCTGTTCTCGACAAGAATTTGAAACTTTTTGGTTCTTGCGCCGTAGAATCTCCGCAATCATTGGATTGAAGCCATAAATAATCACTGCGTTATGCTGAAAATCCCATGCAACAGGCAAAGCATTGTCGATAAAAGCATCTGTTAGATCAGGGTCGCAAAAATAGCGCGTCAACTTGTGGAAACTGACTAATGCGACCGATCCAGCCACTGGCCAGCGACCGAAAAGCTTCATATTTTATTTCACTATCACTATAGCGACGGACATAGCGGGTCAAACTACGCAGGTTGCGCATCGACGGTTTTTATTTCTCTCGACGCGCAGCAAATATGACTTAATTACCCGCTAATACCCAATGGCCTCAGCCATACCCGAGGTGTCATCCCGTTCCATACAGTGATAAGTGTCTAGAAGTGCTTGATACCGTGCATTAAGAAGGTGCGCATCGCTGTTTTTGGTCATGTCACACTCTTGGTTGCCAGAGCTTTGAGGGTGCAGAGGGCCGGGCCAAGCCTGTCGCCAACGCTTGGATCATTAAAAGTGCCGGTTTGGCCACTCAAAGTCGCTTTACTGCGCCTCTGTCATTGCGAAACGCCCACATGGCGACCGCTCAGCTAACCTCTAAGAGACTGGCTTTGCGCGCGTGTCCTACGGGTGTGATTACTGCGGCTTAATGTTGACCTTCCGGCATAACTAAGAGTAGTCTTATGCTGAGGAGCAGATCAAATGTGTCAGATGTTTGCGGGTCAAGACCAAGAGCGCTACGAGTCAGTAACGCGGAGTTTGCGCTTAAACGGTCAAAGTACATCAATTCGACTGGAGCGTTCTTTTTGGCATATTGTGGATCAAATTGCAGCTGAAGAGCAACTCAGCACCCCCGCTTTCATTTCAAAATTACATGCGGAAGTTCTTGAAATTCATGGAGAAGCACTGAATTTCACTTCCCTGCTGCGCTGCGCGTGTACGATTCATCTTGGGGAATACGAAAAAAGCGCCCCAGCCAGTAAAACCGCGGCCGAATAAAATAGCATCGTAGTATAACAGTACTACCAAAGGTACCAAGCACCGACATACGCTCTTTATAACCGCTAGTTATAGGAGGGATATTTTGGCAAAATTGATACACTCGATGATTCGGGTACTGGACGAGGCCCGCTCCGTCGCCTTCTACCAAAGCGCCTTCGGGTTAGAGATCGCTGACAGACTGGATTTTGATAGCTTTACTCTGATTTACTTAAGCAATAGCGAAACCGGCTTTGAACTTGAGTTGACCGTTAACAAAAGCCAAGAAGAGGCCTACGATCTGGGCAATGGCTACGGCCATATTGCGGTTGTGGTGGACGATGTCACTGCAGAACATGCCCGGTTTGAAGCCGAAGGCCTCGCACCTCGCAAACTGGTAGATTTTAAAAACAACGGCGTCACAATCGCCAAATTTTTCTTCGTAGCCGACCCCGATGGGTACGAAATTGAAGTTTTGCAGCGCCAAGGACGCTTCAAATAATTAAGGGGACAAACCCACATGTTTCGATAGGGAGGGATTTATGACCAAGGAAACAAACCCAACAACCTTAACCCGCAGGGCCCTTTTGGGCCGAGCTGCCTCTGCCGGATCTCTGGCAGTGATTGGTGGTGGCTTCATGGCCGCGCCAAACGCGTCATGGGCACTGACGGTTAATGTTATCTCCAGTCACCAGATGGCCACTGTCTTTCAAATGGCCCGGGATATTTATCCCCACGATCAGATTGGTGATGAATATTATGTCATTGCAGTCAAAGGCTATGACAGTGATGGCGCAAAAGACATGATCGCCGAGGGCGTCGCCGCATTGGATACCTCTGCTCAAGCGGCGGGCTTTGCCGATTATCTCAGCGTCGGCTGGGAGTCCGACCGCGTCAAACTGTTGACGGCAATGGAAGAGACTGGATTTTTCCAAACCATCCGAGGTGGGTTGGTAACAGGGCTTTACAACCAAAAAGCAGTTTGGCCGATTTTTGGTTATGAGGGCGAGTCCTTTTCTCAGGGCGGTTATATCGACCGCGGTTTTGATGACATCAACTGGTTGTAAGGGAGGATAATCCAATGGTCGCAAAATTTGATTTAAACGACGACAACGTCGTAGTGGTTATCGGCACTGGCGCCGGTGGCGGTGTTCTGTCTAATGAGCTGGCGCAAAAGGGCGTCAAAGTTGTGGCACTAGAGGCCGGTGGTCGTTATCTGCCAGAAGATTACGTCAATGATGAATGGGAAAGTTTTGGTCAGTTGGCCTGGACAGACCCGCGTACCACTTCAGGCGACTGGCGGGTCTCACGGGACTTCTCAGGTCTGCCAGCATGGATCGTTAAGGCCGTCGGTGGGGCAACGACACACTGGGCGGGCGCATCCCTGCGCTTTCAAGAGCATGAGTTCAAGACACAGACCCATTACGGCAATGTTGAGGGCGCGAGCCTTTTGGATTGGCCGATTACTCTTGCAGACTTGGCCCCTTATTATGATAAGGCCGAAAAAAAGCTTGGGGTAACCCGCACCAACGGCATTCCCGGCCTGCCTGGGAACAACAATTTTAAGGTGTTCGAAGCTGGGGCCAAAAAGCTGGGCTATAAAGAGGTTCACACTGGCCGGATGGCGATCAATCCAGTCGATCATGACGATCGTATGGCTTGCCAGCAGACCGGATTTTGTTTTCAGGGCTGTAAATGGGGTGCGAAATGGTCGGCTGCCTATACCGATATTCCCCGCGGTGAGGCCACTGGAAATCTAGAAGTGCGCGAGCACGCTCATGTGGCGCGCATTCTTCACAACGACCAAGGTAAAGTCACCGGCGTCGAATATTTCGACAAAGACGGGGCCCTTCAGATGCAAAAGGCGCGCGTGGTCTGCGTGGCAGGTAATTCACTTGAGAGCCCACGCATGTTGCTGAATTCGGCCACTTCGATGTTCCCAGACGGTTTGGCGAACTCATCGGGTATGGTGGGTAAGAACTATATGCGGCATATGACAGGATCGGTCTATGCTTCGTTTGACAAACCTGTCCGAATGTGGCGCGGCACGACAATGGCCGGCATCATCCAAGATGAGGCCCGTCATGATCCAAGCCGTGGCTTTGTTGGCGGGTATGAGCTGGAAACGCTAGGATTGGGCGTGCCGTTCATGGCAGCCTTCTTGGATCCCGGCGCATGGGGCCGATCATTTACTTCTGCAATGGACAGCTATGAAAACATGGCCGGCATGTGGATTGTTGGCGAAGACATGCCGCAAGAGAGTAACTGCGTGACCTTGAACGATGCCGTGAAGGATAAATGGGGTATGCCAGTGGCCAACGTACATTTCACAGATCATCCTAACGACATTGCAATGCGCAATCACGCCTATAAGCAGGGCAAGGCGGTCTATGAAGCAGTCGGTGCAACCCGTACCTTCCCAACACCGCCCTATCCATCCACCCATAACCTGGGTACCAACCGCATGTCCGCAAAAGCACAGGATGGCGTTGTGAACAAATGGGGTCAAAGTCACGATATTGACAATCTGTTTATCTCTGATGGATCCCAGTTCACGACCGGTGCGGCCGAAAACCCCACCTTGACCATTGTCTCGCTGGCCATTCGACAAGCAGACCGAATTGCAAGTGAAATGACCCGGAAAGCGCTGTAAGCACCGGCGTTTTTAAAAGTCTAAAAAGGGGGTCGCTTTCGGCGGCCCCCTTTCCTTTTCTCGTTTGGTCATTTTTGACGTCGCAGATAAAATTTAAGCCGTTCAAAAAGAGCCCCTCATTGAGAATTCCACAAATATTCTCTGAATGCCGTCCTAAGGCAGGATAAGATTGTTTCCTGTCTTAAGACGGGTGAGCTGCATGTTAAGTTGAGTTAAAGTTTGTTAATTAAATTTGCGATCATCAGCGCAGATCAGGTTTTGAATCGGAATATTCAAACCTAAAGTTTACCATCAAAAGCCATCTGGCAGGGTCATAGTGCTGGCACGTTTGAATCAATTTCAATCGATAAACCAGTAACCTCTATTGATCTGTCCGCTGTGAAACAGATGTATTATACGTAAAAATTACATCAAATTCTGTTTTGCCTCTCAATTTCGACACCCGACTGTGTCGCAGTGTGGAAATGTTGAGAAACAGGTTGACCGGCCGATAAGCAACGATCACAGCCGTTTCACAGGCCAGTCGTTTCATCATGTCAGGGTTACAAGATCGTAAAGCCGTGATTGGCAGCACCAAAGACAGCAGCCCAGCCTGACAAATATCAAGCATTTAATTCGCCTGACATATTTATTAAAATAATTGCAACTGTGGAAAATTATTGTGAACCAGTAGAATTAAAATTTACAGATAAGCGAAATTAATTCTATACTTTAGTTGTAATTTATAGTATAAAGATATATTTTTCGCCTTATTAAACTATAGATACAATCATTATTTCACTCTTCCTCTGGGTGTAAGTTAAACTATAGATACAATCATTACTTGACTCTCCCTTAGGATGTAAGTAATAATTTTTTATCTATTCTAAGAGTATCACCTATCTGTGGGATAATATTCTTAGGGGGTGCCGTCATGACGGCTTTAATAGATCAGTTTTCTGGTCGCAAAAAGTTTCTTCACTACATTTTTAATAATAATTACATAGATCTTAAGATAATCAAATGCCCGAAGGGAGCACTGTTAAAATTCACCTTGCAAATATTTGGGGCCTGTATCGCCTTTTCAGGCTGTTCTGAAAGTGGTCCGGTGATTGCAAACGTACCAGAAATTCCGTCTATACCCAACGACAGCCCGACCAATACAATTGCCGACGTCTACAGTGACGAATATGCCACGCAATATGGGCTCGTATTAATCAATGCCGCAACATTAAATAACCAAGGACACACAGGGCAAGGCGTCCGAGTGGCAGTGGTTGATACAGGGATCGACAGCAGCCACGCTGAATTTAGAGGCCGTCCTATTCTGGGCAGTAACTTTGGCGGTGACGCCCGTGGCATTGGTTACGACAGCGACGGGCACGGCACACATGTGGCCTCTATTATTGGCGCCAACCGCAACGCGTTTGGTATGCGTGGCGTCGCATATGACGCCAGCCTGTACGATTATCGAGTCGGGCCAAATAACAGTGAGGGTTATCTTCCGGGACTGGCCTCTGACCGACAGGTTGCCACCGTATTTCGCCAAGCTATCACTGACAATATTGACATTATCAATAACAGCTGGGGCAGCGAAACATCGGTGACAAGCCTCACCGCTAATCAGGTCAACCTCTACTATAAAAACAGCATCGCAGCGGCCAAGGCGGCACAAAAAAACGGCACACTATTTGTCTTTGCAGCAGGAAACGAACGCCGAGACCAGGTGGATATTTGGGGGGGCTTGCCCTATCATGCCTCCGAACTTGCAGGCAGTTGGCTCACGGTTGTCGCGATTAACGACACCAACACAGAAGCATATTACACTAACCGATGCGGGGTTGCTCAAGCATTCTGTGTCACCGCACCCGGCAGTTCGGTAAAAGCCGCAATGGCCAACACCAGCAACAGGCACATCACCTATAGCGGAACCTCAATGGCGGCACCGCATGTCTCTGGGATAGCAGCTGTTTTGATGCAAAAATTCCCAAGCTTGAGTGCCAGCGCCATCACCGCAAGAATAAAGCGAACCGCATCTGTTGCAGGTTTGAAGGGTAAAAATGGAGAAACCGTCGAAACCCATGGAATGCAAGTCATGCGAGCGATCTTTGGCCACGGTTTGATCAATCAAACCAAAGCCAGTGCCCAAATCGGCACACTCACCCTCGCCACTGGGCAAAATTTCTTCGACGAAGGCTCTGGAATTGATATCACCCAGCAAAGGCTCCGGTTGCCTCTGGGACTTCCGTCCGCCGTAACGCGTCAGATATTAACAGACAGCTTTATCGCCTTTGATAGGTTTGACGGGGCCAATTTTGAAGTCCTCGGCGATGAAATCTTTCCACAATCACCTGTATCAGAACCACGCCGGGTACTAGGATATGCCACCCCCAAAAGCCAAAGTGGAAACCCGGGCCACCAAGATTATACCATTGGCTCACTCACCTTCAGCCAGAACAGCGACGCTCGGCTGAGCCTGACACAAGAGGGATTGAGCAGCACGTTGATTGGGCGCGGGTTCTGGGATGAAAAGGTAGGATTGATTGGGCAGCCGGACTTGTTCGACAAGACCAGCTCCCATCAATTCAAACTTAACGCACAGATTTCTGGGCAATTGTCTTTCGAGACCTTTTTTCAACTGACCAACCAGACGGATGGCTCCGATTCAGGCCATGGCGCAACCCTTTCCATGCAAGCAACTCCGCATCTCAAATTGCACGCAACCATTTCCCGATGGGCGCTACCGCTCAAATTGATCACCACGGGTTCGGGCAATGTCACCGCTCCCGGTCTCAGCACCACCGTCAGTTTTGGATTGCGGCATCAGTACAGAGAAAATATCGAGATTTTCGCCAATATGGCACGGTATAATCTTGCTGATATAAATCCTACGCCTCAGTCTTTTGGTCTCACATCCGCAGTCTATAGAAGCCACACACTGGGTGTGGAACTCTTAGCCCATAATGGACACCGCCTGAGCGTAGGCGTTTCTGACCCTGGATCAATGGTCGCAGGGGAGCTTACCTTAATGGCCGCAACGGGTCGCAGTCCTGACGGTACGATGCATTATGCCAAGAAACGCTATAGTGGTTTTAAAACCTCAGATTATTTGGAAAATATGGTTTTTTTCGCAAGTGCCAGCCTGCCCATTGAGCGCACCGGACGCAGCCAGTTATCGCTTGATATCAGCCTTCAATCCGGTTTTGATCAACAAGACGCACCAACGCAATTGGGCTTTAAAATGTCGTATGTATTTTGACAGAAAATTGCTGCTCCACATCATCTGTTATCAGGGCATTTCACATTAAGTGACCAACGAATTGAACAGTGCGAGGGCTGATGCCTTTTTTAACAAAGTCGGCATCAGCTTGCATCTTTCGACCGCGCACTCGGTTCCAAGGTCGCAGTCCAGCATTATCTGGCCGGTTCAAACCAAGTCAGAGTTGCACTCTTGAAAAAGGCTGTCATGGTCGCCCAACATGCGACTGATTAAAAAGATTTTTGAAATGCTGGAGTGACAGATCCTATGCTAAAACACGAACGCGCCAGTTTTGTAATGCAACGGCTCGAACAGCTTTACCCCGAAACACCGGTGCCTTTGGATCACAATAATATTTTTGAGCTGTTGGTGGCAGTCTTGCTCAGCGCACAATGCACAGATGAGCGCGTCAATCAGGTCACACCCGCCTTGTTTGCCCTCGCAGATAACGCCGCTGAGATGCAGCACGTGCCGCGAGAGGCTATTTATAGAATAGTCCGCCCCTGCGGTCTTGCGCCTCAGAAATCCAAGGCCATCTCTATGCTTTCAACGATATTGGTCGAACAATACGACGGCGAGGTGCCCAATAATCTTGCCGCGTTGGAAACGCTGCCTGGTGTGGGCCATAAAACTGCCAGTGTGGTGATGTCTCAGGGCTTTGGCCAGCCAGCTTTTCCGGTGGATACGCATATTCATCGCCTCGCGCAACGCTGGGGGTTGACCAAGGGCAAGAACGTTACCCAGACCGAGCGCGATCTAAAAAAAGTCTTCCCCAGAGACGCGTGGAATAAACTGCATTTACAGATTATTTTCTATGGTCGCGAATTCTGCTCGGCACGGGGTTGTGACGGTCGTGTCTGCGAAATTTGCACCACCTGCTATCCCAATCGGAAAACCCCTTTCAAAGCCCACAAACCTTAAACAGGCCGCCTGCCCTCAGCCACCTCTGTTTATTTGGCTGTCAGACGGCCTCTGTCAAAATGTCATCCAGAACCATGAGGATCATGTCGACGTCATCTGCACCAATCGTCAGCGGAGGGCGGATTTTCAAAATATTGTCTTTTGGGCCTTCACTGCCCAACAAAATGCGGTGGGCCCGCATGCGATTTTTAACATAGCTGGCGAGGTTTGTCGCCTCAGTTTTGCTGACCTTATCGGTCACAAGTTCCAATCCGATAAACAACCCCATACCGCGCACATCGCCGATAAACGCATGTTTGTCTTGCAGACGGTACAGGCCAGCCAGCAACCGCTCACCCATGACCTGTGCGTTGTTTTGCAGCTCTTCATCATCGACAATATCCAAAACTTCTTTGCCAATCCGGCACGAAAGCACAGAACCCCCAAACGTTGAGAAAAATTCCGGGCCCTTGGCAAAGCTATCGGCTATGGCCCGTGTGGTAACAACAACACCGATGGGATGCCCATTGCCGATCGGTTTGCCCAGAACCACCACGTCAGGCACCACATCTTGATGTTCAAACCCAAAGTAATAATCGCCTAGACGCCCAAGACCGGTTTGCACCTCATCGGCGATACACAGCCCACCCGCCGCACGAATTTTACCGTAAACAGCGCGCAAATAGCCCTTAGGCGGAATAATCTGCCCGCCTACAGAAGGAAAAGTTTCAGCAATGAAGCCCCCCAGTGGGATATTTTTGGCGCCAAGCCGCGCGATGGCATGATCAACCTGATCTGCATAGTTTTGCGCCCGCTGTGCATCGTCACGTCCAAATCGGCCACGATAGTCATCAGCCACATCGACCAGTTCTACCCAATCGACCTGTCCAATGCCACCAGCCGCATTGAACTTGTAAGCTGATATCTCAACCGCTCCGGTGGTATTGCCGTGATACCCATGATCCGGTGTGACAATACCTTTGGCAGATGTATGCGCCCGTGCAAGCCTCAAGGCCAATTCGTTGGCCTCACTGCCCGAGTTGACAAAGTAACACACCTCAAAAGATGGCGGAAATTTCGACAAGATTTTCTCTGCAAACGCCGTGCGCGCAGGGTGCAGATATCGGGTATTGGAATTCATCCGCTTTAACTGATCTGCCGCGACCGCCTGAACGCGTGGGTGGGCGTGACCGACATGAGGAACATTGTTATAAGCGTCGAGATAGGGCCGCCCCCATTCATCAAACAAATGATGTTTCCAGCCGCGCAGAAACATCACCGGTTCCGCGTAACTGAGCGCCAGATTATCGCCAAATTGCGCCCGCCTGTCAGCCAGTACCTGCGCCTTATCGGTTGGCACATAGGCGGTTTTATCGTCTGGCAAATTAAGCAGCGCGGCTGGATTTGGGCAAAGCTGGGTCCAGAAGTGCCGCGCATCGGGATCCGCAACACCCGGCCAATCCTCACCAATGCCATCAATTGTCAGGGCCAGTTGAAAATGCAGGTGCGGCGCCCAGCCACCATTTTGGGTGATATCCCCCAGACGACAAAAGGCCTCGCCGGTTTGCACCAATTGTCCGATTGCCAGTTTTTCGCAAACCTCGGGATTGAGATGACCGTAAAGCGTATAAAACGTCTGATCATCCGGCGTGTCATGCGCCAGAATAACCACTCCGCCATAATCCAGCGGCGCGGTACGGTTTTCAACAACATGCACCCGTCCCGTGAGGGGCGCATGCACCCAACCGCCCTGCGCCGCGAATATATCAATGCCAAGATGTACGGTGCGGCGATCCGAGGCCAGCCACCTGCCTTTGCGAAACGCCGGCGCAGTATAGATCAGGCGCGGCTCGTTATAATATCCCAGCCAGACCGGAGTGTTATCCGCAAACTCTTGACCGACACGGGCGGCCTCTGCGGCAGGCAAATCAAAAGGATTTTGCGGCCAGCAAGAGGCCTCGACCGAAAGTGATCCCATTGGCGCGTGATCTAAGTCCACCCCCATCAGCGGCGCAAAATGGCCCCGCATCTGATCTAAATATTTCTCTATAGCAGGTGCAGAAGAGGTCACCGGCAGACCACAGGCCACGCGCAGACGCGCGTTTAACAGGTCCGGATGCAGATTGTTATTTTCAAGAAACTGCCAAGCGGGCGCTTGCGAAATAACCACATATGGGTCATCGGGATGAGCTTGAGCCATCAGCGTTGAATTAACCACACTGACGGCGAGACGCATTTGCAACAAAGGCCACAGCACATCAAGTTCCACCGACAAAAGCGGGTTTTCTGCGTGATATCCCGCGACAAGTGCTTCAAGCGCCTCTTCAGGATCTGACCGTTCCAGCACCACATAAGCCGCAGCAATTGCCAGATCACAAATCCGCGGTGCGATGCACATATCGCCCAGATCAATCAAACCGGTAATACGGCGCGGGGCGCAGAACTCATCCGAGACCAATATATTGTAGTCATTGATATCATTGTGCACTGCCTGGGTTGGCAGGTTTTGCAACTGCCCCAAGACCCCGCTAAAATCCGCCACGATGTCTTGTAATAGCCGCCGTCTGTCAGGGTCAGAAATAACCCCTAACTCTGGCTTTATCCACAGCGCCTGCATCAGGTGCCATTTAAAATCCCGCTCCAGCGCCGGGTGACGAAAAGTTTCAAACACTCGGTCCGTTGCGCCAACGGCCCGGCCAAGATCACCAGCCAATGCGCGGGTTTTTGGCGCGCTTTGGGCATAACTCCGCCCTGGTAGTCGACTTAACAGCCACAGCAGACGTGGTTTGCCATCCGTATCAAGACAGCTTACACATGCCACCCCTTGCAGTGTCGCAATCACCTCCGGGTATAAATCCGCCAGCGGCTGATCGCGCACATGGGCCAGCGCCGACACCTGCATTTCGATAAGTTCACGATTACAGCCGGGGCGCATCACTTTTAGAATGTATCCCTCTCCGGCAAGGGTTTCAGCGAGAAAATTCAAATCATACTCGCCCGCCAACTGCGTCAGCCTGGCCTGTATCCCCCAATGTTGGGCAAGCGCATCTGTCCAATGCAATGTCATTGACCCGTCTCCGACTGACGTGTTCGCTCGATGTTACAAAGCAGCCACAGCTTGCGATTCAGCAGAAATACAGCCGGCTCGGGATCAAAACCATCAAACTTGGTTGTCATAAAAACGCACTTTGTCAAACTCAACAGCCTTCCAAAACAACATGGCGCCGTATCGATAGCAAATAGACCTGAAATAACAAGTTCATTCATAGCCCATCCATACACCCAACCCATAGCTTTGGACGGCACAAACAGATACAAGTCGGTCAGGTTCACTGGGCTGCACCAAATCAGACAAGAGTGTTCAAGCCCTCCCCTGAACGCCAAGCCCGTCATTTTAGCAACATCTTCGGTTACCCCTGAGGGTTATCTACCTTAACCTGCCCCAAGAAAAGCAACATGTCTGTCTCAACTCTGCGTCTTGACCAAATGCCAAACGACTTCTTGCGCGGGGCATTTGCCTTTCAACCCACCCGCAACATCACGATTGGCGATTGGCTCTATCTGATACTGCATCCCGTACACGTCATGCACCTTGTGACGATCAATGGAAAAGGGCGGACCTTTCATCACAGCCTGATCATATTCAAAGCAAATCAGGAATTGTGGGGCCATTTGCGTGATAGCCGCCACATGCGCCCCATAGCGCCCTCGCAGTTCTGTCGGAAGCGCCACCAGAGCCGCACGATCATAAATCGCGTCAACACCACCGAGCAAATCGCCCGACAACTCAAAGATATCACCCACAAAAATCTCAAGGTCCGGCGCGCTATAACGCAACAACTCTCCCTGATTTGAGATTTCAGGGGCAACGCCGAGATCGACAAACAACTGTTCGACCGCAAGTTTACTCAGTTCGACGCCAACAACACGGTAACCTTGCGAAAGCAGCCAAGCGATATCGCGGGTCTTGCCGCACAAGGGGACAAAAATACGGCTGGTTCGCGGCAATGACAGCCCAAGGAAATGATCGCTTAGCAGAGCGTTCACCTCGCTTTGATGAAAGCCAATTTCGTTTTTTTCCCAACGCTTATGCCAAAAATTCGGGTCCATAGTATCTCCTTATTACATGGCGGAAAGATAAGGTATTATGCAAACCGAACCCTATAACTATCATCGTTAAACAGCCCGACAATAGCAAATTGTTGTCTGATGGATTTTCAAATCCGAAAACCCCCACACAAAGAGCCGCCGCCCCTATGCGCGTAGTTGACCATCCGGCCCTGTTAGGACATCCGACCGACCACTTGTGGCCAGGGCACCCGATGTAACGCGTATGTTGTGGTTGTCTTCGGGGTCGCTAAAGCCGGCAGCCTGTTTGACCTCTCATTTTTGTTCCGCCGCCTCGATCAAATCCGTTATTGCAAATTTGGTGACGTCGACCAAACCCAAGTCGGAAATACGCAGCTCAGGAATGACAACAAGCGCCAACAGCGAATGTTGCATAAAGGCGTTGTTCAACGAACAGCCACAGGCCTGCATCGCCTGTAAGATCGTCTGCGCCGCCGCCGCGACTTCTGCAGCAGGGCGGTCCGACATCAACCCGGCAATTGGCAACTCAACCACCCCTATTTCGTGGCCATCTTTCCAAACGGTAACACCGCCTCCTATAGCACCAAGACGATTTGCCGCCGCCGCCATCATCACCCGATCTGTCCCGACCACGATCATATGATGGCTGTCATGCGCGACCGTGGAGGCAATAGCCATAGGGCCTTGATACCCAAAGCCCGACACAAACGCATTGGTCACCGCCCCGGTGCCCCGGTGCCGTTCGACCAGCGCAATCTGACAAATGTCTTTATTGGGTTCCACCAGCCCGTTGACCACAGGCAAATCGGCGTTCAGCGCTTTTGTCGGGGCCTGATTCTCCACAACACCAATAACTTTTGCAGTTACTGTCTGCGCCTGTTTAGGCGCGGGGATTTCAAAATCGGTTTGTGCCAAAACCTTACCGAGGTGCACGGTATTTTTAGACGCTTTCGGCCACTTATAATGCGGACAATCTGTGGTCAGCTTACCGTTTTCGGCAACCTTGTTGCCACGGGCATAGACCACTTCGATAGGTAATGAGACAAGATCACCGGTCAAAATCATATCCGCGCGCCGGCCCGGGGCAATACTGCCCAATTCACGCTCCAATCCGAAATGACTGGCCGTGTTTATGGTGGCCATCTGCAGCGCAATCAATGGATCACAGCCACAGTCGATCGCGTGACGCACTACGCGGTCCATATGGCCCTCATGTACCAGCGTGACCGAATGGCAATCATCAGTGCATAAAATAAAATTGCGTGGATCAAGGCCTTTTTGCGTGATCGCGGTAATCTGGCTTTGCACATCATACCAAGCCGAGCCGAGCCGCATCATTGACCGCATACCCATACGGGCGCGCAATATTGCATCTGCTTCGGCGGTGCCCTCATGGTCATCTGCGGGACCACCTGCTGCATAGGCGTGAAATGCTACCCCCCTGTCGGACGCGGCATAATGGCCGCCAACTACCTTGCCAGCCTCCATCGTAGCCGCAATCTCAGCCAACATTTTGGTATCGCCTTCTATCACACCGGGATAGTTCATCATTTCACCCAGACCAATAACGCCGGGCCAACCCATCGCTTCTGTTACATGCGCGGGCGTAATTTCAAATCCGGTGGTTTCCAAACCAGGGGCAGACGGCGCACAAGACGGCATTTGAGTATAAATATTAATCGGTTGCAGCAACGCCTCGTCATGCATCATGCGCACGCCATCCAAACCCAGCACATTTGCGATTTCATGGGGATCGGTAAACATTGTGGTGGTGCCATGCGGAATGACCGCTGCGGCAAATTCTGCCGGGATCAGCATGCCACTTTCGATATGCATATGCCCGTCGCACAGACCGGGGATCAGGTACCGCCCCCCACCATCCACGCGCTGAGTAGCAGGCCCAATGCAGTGAGACGCATCCGGCCCGACATAGGCAAAGCGTCCTTCGGTGACCGCAACCTGCCAACCCGACAATATCTCACGGGTCTGGACATTAACCAGCTCGCACTCTTGGATAACCAAATCCGCAGCCTCTTTGCCAGTGGCCACCGCCACAAGGCGCGACGCGACTTCGGCCCAGGATTTAAGTTTGCGTCGTTCCAAATTTCTGCTCGCATTAATCGTGTTAAAACCCAACCTAGGATGATGCTTGTTGAGCTGTAAAGCCCAATGTTTGCGCAAAATGTAGTCTCAACCATCGGGCAGAACCGCATCAAGCAACCCATAACTTACCCGCGCGTGGTCCGGTTGCCAGGCACTTTCATACCTGCGCCTGCCCGCGCTGCAAATGTACAAACACCCCCAAATAGTATGAGAAAGGTTTCACCGCTTACAAGCAACCTTTTAAAGCCAATCCAAGTCATTGGACCCGTCCAGTCACGAAAATCGACCATCAACCAAATCAGCAAAATCGCATAACACAGTCAAAAGGGCACGCCACGAACAGGGATTGAGATATGTTTTCAGCAAATTTGCCGCTAAATGTCTGGTCCAATCGAAAACCAGGCGTCTAATATGTCTTTGAAAAGACTAACAGGCGATGTGTTCAAAGGTAGGCTCTGACCTACCAATACCTAATTGATATGTGGTCGGCCTGATACGTATCCACAGCACTTCCAAACCGCACCAAACCGGCTAGTAGGCCGCATATAGAATATCAATCAGCGCGCGCTCGGTCAAAGCAACCGGGTTGCCCCGCATTGACGAAGATTCAAGGCTGGCTTGAGCAATACTTTGCAACTCATCTTCCTGCAACCCCATCTGGGATAACCGCGGCAAGCCGTGGTGCTGGGACCAATTTTGCAAGGCAGTCGTGGCCTGTTCGGTTTCAACACCAAAGGCGTGCGAAATCCAGTTTTGAACCTCGGTTATGCGCGCTGCGGCCACGTCTGTGGCAAGCTTTGCATTCGCGGCAAGCACAGGCGGTAACAGCGCACCGCATACAGCCCCATGCGGCGCAGACGCCGCCCCGCCTATGGGACCCGCCAATCCATGCACCGCACCAAGACCGGCATTTGCCAGTGCGAGCCCACCACAGAGCGACACCCAAGCAAGATCATCCCGCGCCGCTGTGTCCTCTGTCTCCATCAACCGAACCAAAGCGGCTAAACCCAGAGGGATAGCATCGCGGCACAGCGCATCGGTCAATCTATTTGCCTTGGTGCACACATAGGGCTCTATAACCTGCGTGACCGCGTCCAACCCGCTGGCAAGCGTCACCGGTTTTGGCGTCCCATCGGTCAGTGCGGGATCAATGATCGCCACATCTGGCAACATTCTATTATCGCGCAGCGAGACTTTTCGCCGCGCAGATGGCACGCCAATCACAGCATTTTTTGTCACCTCAGCACCTGTCCC
>OCVR010002020.1_pt1 | contig 15685 bp, 17 predicted proteins | sample 1539091 | NCBI WGS metagenome assembly OCVR01 (sample SAMEA3355530, study PRJEB22509) | marine metagenome | biome: marine; feature: coastal ocean; material: water | place: USA | collected 2010-08-07 | depth 16 m | reverse complement strand
TGCATAAAGATGTGCAAATTTCTACTTCTCTGATCCCATGTTTGAAATGCTGGCACTTTTGTTCACTGCCAAAGATCGCCCCATGGCATTTAACACAGACAATGACATTCTTGGAAAAACGCTTTGCCGGCCTGCCGGTTATTACACCCACGACATGGACAAAGATGGCCGCAACTGGGTTCGCGATGGCAAGATCAAGTTGATCCAACCTGCACAAATCAACAAATGCTTTGAGATGTTGTTGGATGGCGAAGTAGATGCGGTTGCGCTGAACGAATTTACGGGCCGCGCAAAAATTAAAGAACTGAACCTTGCGGCCAAAGTGGACGTTATCCCGCGTCCACTATCTATCGAGGGCCTGCACGTTGTTGTTCATAAATCCCATCCACAGGCACAGGATATGTTGGAAACGATCAACGCGGGTCTTCGTGGCATCAAAGATGACGGCAAATATCAGGCCATCATCGAGGATCACATGGCTCGCATCTGGGCGGACTTCTAATGCGTCGCACTTCTTGGGCTTTAACCGCATTATTGCTGCTGCTGCCTAACGTGGCATCAGCGATTTGCGGCGTCACGTACCGCGCACAAGCAGGGGACACCTTGTTTTCAATCGCTGAAATGCATTACGGCAGTCCCCAAAAATGGAGCCTGATTTATTATGCAAATCAGGCCAGCCTTGTTGGAAATTCCGTAGCCGGTGGCGAGCAGTTGCAAATCCCCTGCCCGCCAAATGATCTAGAGGCCGAGGCAACACCCCTAAAGATTGATGATGCGGAACTAAAACTGTTGACGGGCGGTGGATATGCACCGTTCACAGATCAAAACCTGCCGGGCGGCGGTATGGTCACAGAACTTGTGAACGCGGCGATGGAATTGACACCGCAACCTGTTCCTTATTCCCTGACATGGGAAAACGATTGGTCTAAGCATCTGTTTCCTGCATTGAATGAAAAGAAATTCGACATGGGTTTTCCATGGTTGAAACCCGATTGTGCAGGCGAGCCTGACAATGAGCGGTGCAAGAATTTCCACTTTTCGGAACCCTTGATGGTTATGCCGATCATGTTGTTTACGCGCACGGATTCAGATTTCACATTCACTAACGATTCAGACATTTTGGGGCGCGCTATTTGTCGTCCTGCGGGGTATTTCACCCATGATTTGGACAGCCCAGATCGCCGTTGGATTACGGACGACAAAATTGACTTCGTCGTCGGCGATAGCCCAACAGACTGCTTTAATCGCGTGGCAAATGGCGAAGTGGATGCCGCTACCGTTAATCTATTCTTGGGCGCAACAACGTTGGTTGAAATGGGTCTTCGGGATCAAATCACCCCACAAGAAACACCAGTATCTGAACAAGGACTGCACATTGTTATTTCCAAGCGCCACTGGCGCGGCACGACATTCTTGTATCGTGTGAATACCGGTCTTAGTGCGTTGCGCGACAGCGGACGTTACCAAGAGATTGTTTCACGCCATCTAGAAGGCTTTTGGTCATTGTTGAAGTAGACATATAAGTCACCAACATTGCCAAACTTATCGGCAGCAAGAAAAACGCCCCGAGCCAAACAAATGGCCCGGGGCGTTTTTTATTTTTGAATTCCTAATGGAAACTTACAGACCCCATTTGGCCTTGTTTGCTTCAAAGAAACCTTTGGTTTGTTTTAGTTTCACCCAGTTGTTCACATAGTTGATCCAAACTTGGTCTGCTTGAGGAAGCAACATCGCAATGGGTGAAGGTGTACGGGCCTCAGCGCCTTCAACACGAACGACACCGAATTTTTCACCTAATGTGGAACCCTCGATGTTTGATGTAATAAATACATCTGCACGACCTGCTAGCACTTCTTGATAACCACGCGCAGGTGCCTCAACGACTTTGATATCCGCATCAGGGAACCATTCACGAACCAGCTTTTCAAAAGTTGTGCCCAAAGTGGTTGCAACCTTTACGTCTGGCTTGTTGATCGCATCATAGCCATCGAATTTGCCAGCATTTTCAGCCGACGTAAACGGCATGATTTCAACTGAAAGATAGCTTTCAGAAAAACCGGCGGCTTTCATACGCGCAGGCGAAATCGAGGCCGAGCCTGTGATATGGTATTGACCAGCTACAACACCGTTTACCAGTGTTTTCCAATCCGTTGGAACGAACTCAACCTCAACGCCTAGATCATTGGCAAGTTCGGTCATGACGTCGATATCAAAACCCTTATAGCTGTTGGTGGCTGGGTCACGCACAGACATTGGGTTCCAATCTCCCGTTGTGCCGACCTTCAAAACACCTGTGCTTAGGATCTCTTGCAAAGCAGATTGCGCCTGTGCAGCACCGGATGCCGCAATACCAAAGGCCGCGACCGCTGCTACTTTTAGGAAATTCTTCATAGTTTACCCCCGTGGGTGGTTTTGATTTTACAATGAACCTTATTGTTACTTGAATGGGCCCGGTATTCAAATACACTGTTGGTGAAATAACGTATCCTGATCAGAAATGTGGGCCAGTAATGCCAGAAACAGCGATTGAGCTGGTCGATGTGAATAAGTGGTTTGACGACTTTCACGTCCTAAAAGACATCAATTTAACAGTAAACACAGGCGAAAAGGTCGTAATTTGCGGCCCTTCTGGTTCTGGAAAATCCACAGTCGTGCGATGTATCAATCGATTAGAGGAACATCAAAAAGGCGTGATCAGACTGAATGGTGTCGAATTAACCAACGATCCGCGGTCAATTTCGTCGATCCAAGGCGATGTGGGCATGGTTTTTCAACAGTTCAACTTGTTTCCACATTTGACTGTTCTTGATAACCTGACCCTTGGCCCAATGAAGGCACGCGGCCTTTCACGAACTGACGCCGAAGATCGTGCGCGGCATTATTTGGAACGCGTGCGTATTCCAGATCAGGCAGACAAAAAGCCTAGCCAACTGTCAGGTGGGCAACAACAACGCGTCGCCATTGCGCGATCACTTTGTATGGAACCCAAGGTATTGTTGTTTGATGAACCGACCTCTGCCCTTGATCCTGAAATGATATCCGAGGTTCTGGACGTCATGGTCGAACTTGCCACTGAAGGCATGACCATGATCGTTGTTACCCATGAAATGGGTTTTGCCCGCAAGGTCGCCGACAAAATGATTTTCATGGACGAAGGTGAAATCGTTGAACAAGCCGCGCCTGAGGAATTTTTTGGGAACCCAAGAACCGAACGTTGTCGCAAGTTCCTCAGCCAAATATTGCAGCATTAGGGTCGAGCACATGAAAAAACTGTACATCTCACTTTCATGTTTCCTATTGCTGGCCGGCTGTGGATCGTCTGGCACATGGGGATGGTACGTCATCAACCCCATGACCAAAGGCGGTTGGACCAACGTCAAGTTTCTGATTTCGGGCATGGCCAGCACAATCCAAATTTCCGTCATTGCCGCCGCGATTTCCATCATACTTGGCCTGCTTGTCGCCCTACCCGGTCAATCCAGCAAACGCGGCTGGCGCATCGTCAGCCGGATTTATGTGGAATTCATTCGGTCTATTCCCCTGCTGCCTATGCTTTTTTGGGTGTTCTACGGCCTGCCACTGATCTTTAAATCCATGGGGCTGAACATTCCCATCGATCCATTTTGGGGCGCGATTATCACGCTGGCGGTATCTGACAGCGCATTTACCGCCGAAATTTACCGATCTGGCATCCAATCCATTTCCAAGGGTCAAACAGAAGCGGCACAAACCGTCGGGTTAAGTTACGCGCAAACCATGCGTTATGTGATCCTGCCCCAAGCGATCCGACGCATTCTGCCACCCATCGCCAATCAGTTTATCTACATCGTTAAGATGAGTGCCTTTGCATCCGTCATCGGCATGCAGGAACTGACCCGTCGCGCCAATGAATTGGTCGTAACAGAATACCGTCCCCTTGAAATCTATTCACTACTCATCGTCGAATATCTGATCCTTGTTCTGATCATCAGCGCAGGCGTGCGTTGGCTTGAACGGCGCATGGGATCAGACGAACGCAAATAGGAGAAGCAAATGACAGACTGGCATGAATTCATGGCCGAAACCGAGGCCAACATCGCAACATTTTCCAAGGAAGTTCCACAAACTGTCAAAGGTTTCGGGCAAATGGGGCAAGCCGCAAAAACCAACGGTGCGCTAAGCGAAAAAACCAAAGAGTTCATGGCACTGGGCATTGCGATTGCGACACGTTGCGACAGCTGCATTGGCTTCCACGTGCGCACATTGGTCCGCCTTGGCGCGACACGCGAAGAACTGTGCGAAGCTTTGGCAATGGCAACTTACATGGGCGGTGGGCCGTCCTATGCGTATTCTGCAAAGGCGCTAAAGGCCTTTGATGTGTTTACAGAAGGCCCTAAATAAGCCCTTAGAAATATTCTGGGAATTCCTTGACCAAGGCCGCGCGAATGCGGTCTTTAACTGAAATTGCCGGATCAGGGCGATCAAAGGTCAAACCCGTTACTGTTTCAAACAGCGCGATATACTTGTTGGAAAATTCCAGAACTGTTTCATCTGGAATTTCTGGGATGGGATCATTGTATGGGTCGCACTGACCAACAACCCATAGTCGCAGAAATTCCTTATCCAAACTTTCAGGTTCCAACCCTGCATCAACCCGTTCTTGATAGACGTCCGCGATCCAAAAACGGCTGGAATCTGGCGTGTGAATTTCGTCGGCGATCACGATCACACCATTTTCATCAACACCAAATTCATATTTGGTATCAACTAAGATCAGCCCTTTTTCGGCCGCCAATTTTTGACCACGCGCAAATAGCGCAAGACTTTTCTTAGAAATGTCCGCCCATTGATCCGCTGTCAAAAGACCCGTTTCAAGAATTTCTGCCGCCGTTATCGGCGCGTCATGTCCGCCCCCATCTGGCTTTGTTGTCGGTGTTATGATCGCCTCAGGCAGCTTTTGATTTTTGCTGTAACCATCCGCAAATTCATGGCCATAGATTACTCGTTCACCGCGCTCATACATCGGCCAAACACTCGTGTTCGTAGACCCAGTTAGATAGGCGCGCACAACAATTTCGATGGGCAACATATCAAGGTCTTTGACCAAAACAACGTTGGGGTCTGGATAGGAAATCACTTGGTTCGGACAAATGTCAGCCGTCGCATCAAACCAATATCTGGCGGTTTGCGTCAGCACCTGACCCTTGTTGGGTGTAGCCGTCAAAATTTGGTCAAACGCCGACTGCCGATCGGTTGAAATCAACAAACGACGACCACCCGGCAATTTGTACGTGTCGCGCACTTTGTTGCGCGTAAAACCAGGAAGTTCCGGAAATTCCGTATCCGTTAAACAATTCGCCAAAAGCTGCTTTACGTCCGTCTGCTGTGTCACAGGATCGACTCCAATTTGTTATCCTGCCCCTCTTTAGTCGCTGCCCTCAAAGGAGGAAAGCGACTTTGTGAAGAGATGAAGGAGAGAGCTGACCTAACAGCTGCTGTTAGGCGACCTTGTTAACCATCAAATTGGTTTGAAGGTTTAGGCGATCACGGATGTGCGTAGATACTTGTCGTGCCGACGATACACGAGGCAGCGGCATCTCTTTGATCCCATGTGCGGTTGCGTCCTCACCGTTCACAAAACTATCACGCCCTGCGTAATCAATGAAGGTTTCCGCCGACACGCCCTCGGCCAACAGCAATTCATGCGCGTCGGTTTCAACGTGGTAATAGGTAAAACCAGCCTTGGGCATTTTTTCGACTTGATAGATTGAACGACCGTTCACCAGCGCACCGGCGTTGATCAACAAACCATCAATGGCTATTGCGTGATCTGGGCTGATAAACAAATCCTGCTTTGGTAACCCATCACCCAAAGCGCCTGCCGTGATACATATGGGGTTGATTTTTGACGGGTGCAAAATCTGTGTATTCACCGGCTGTTCACCAAGCCATTTAACGGTCGATGTGCGACCATCTGCGGTTTCGATCACATCGCCTGGAATTAGTTTTTCAACATCAACCATTCCATCCGACGTAGAAATTCGCGTACCTGCACAGAAGCAATTTACGGCAGCGGCGGTTATTGAGTGGATTGCGGCGGAATCAGCACCTGCCAAAATAAATTTGATCCCCAAGACCTGTCCGGAAAATGCAACACCAGACACCGCGTTGACTGATCCGCTGGCGGTCACGAACTTGATTTCGCCTGCTTCAAAGGCCCCAGTGACCGCTGGACTAAGAAATTGACTTGACCCCGAAGGCCCCCAAGTCAAATTCATCGTCTGTGTTCCTGTATATGCCGCGTTTGATGCAGCTATACGTCCTGCGTGGTTGATAACGTTATTAAATTGGTTGGCTGTGGCGAATTTTAAAGGCGGGGTTGGCAAAACGTCGACAGCGGCGCATCTGGCCATGTCAGCCGCGCTTGATGGGTACAAGGTCTTGGTGATTGATCTGGACAGCCAAGGATCGATGACGTCCATATTTGGGGCCCGTGTTAAGGATGAGTGGGAAACCATCTTTCCGTTGCTGGCGCGCCATTACGCGACCCATTTGCAAGACAGCAATCGCGCGCGGATGGATCGCGGCGATGCCCCCCTGCCCTTGGATGAAACCCTCACCGATGCGCTAAACGTCAAGGCCGATGATCTGATCCAAAGCACTCATTGGCCCAACATTGATCTGATCGGCGCGCAGCTAAATCTTTATTGGGCGGAATTTCAGATCCCTGTGTGGCGCATGCAGGCCCGTGGCTGGAAGCTGTGGGATGCCCTGACCGATACGTTGGATCAGGATGGTATTCTGGACAAATACGATCTGATTTTCATCGATACGCCGCCAGCGCTCGGGTATCTAACAATCAACGGACTGGCCGCAGCTGACATTTTGCTGGTGCCATTGGGGGCGTCGTTTCTGGAATTTGACTCCACCGGTCGTTTCTTTGACATGCTGCATTCCACCTTCGCCAGCATTGAAGACGGTGAAAATATCGCCGCACGCGCCCTTGGGCGGCCTGAGATGGGGTTCCAGTGGGATGCGGTGCGCGCGGTCGTCACGCGCTTTGACAGTGGCCAACAGAGCGAGCTGGCAGGTCTTATGCAGGCCTATCTCGGTCGAACCCTTTCGCCGCACCGCCAAGACTTTACCGCGCTGATCGGTCAGGCGGGCGAACAGGTCAACGGCATCTATGAGGCGGATTACCGCGATTTCAACCGTCAGACCTACGAGCGTGGCCGTGAAACATTTGATCAAACCTATGCGGCGTTCAAGGCGCTTTTGTTGGGTGTGTGGCGACGTGATGAGTTGGAGGCAGATACATGAGCGTGCGTTCAATTTGCCCAATCTTAACCCCTGCCCCTGATTTTCTGGAAAGGATTTAACCATGGCCAAGCGTAAACGCCTGACCCCAGCGAACCCGGAATTCATGTCAGAAACCCCTGTATTAGAGACGAAATCACTGTCGCCCTTGGGCAATGCGCCCATTGCGCAGGTGGCAGGTGAGGCTGCGAAACATTCCGCGTTGGATGAATTATCTGATGTTGTGGGCCGCTCAGTGCAGGCCGGTCTGATGATCCAGTCCCTGCCCCTTGATCGTATCGTTGCGGATCATCTCGTGCGGGATCGCATCAGCCCAGCAAACGAGGCTGTGGATGAAGACATGCAATCCTTGATCGCCAGCATCCAAAATCGCGGCCAACAAACCCCGATTGAGGTGACATATCTGGATGGATCAGGCGATGCGGCGCGGTATGGGCTGATTTCTGGCTGGCGACGTCTGGCGGCCCTGCGCCATTTGGCAGGTCAGGACAGCAAATTCAGCCGTGTGAACGCCCTTGTGCGTCAACCAGAGGCGGCCTCTGATGCCTATGTGGCCATGGTGGAAGAAAACGAAATCCGCGTTGGCTTGTCCTATTTTGAACGCGCCCGCATTGTGGAACGCGCGGTGGCTGGCGGGGTGTATCCAACACAAAAAGCGGCTCTAAACAGTCTGTTTGGGTCCGTGTCCCGCGCCAAACGTTCCAAGATCGGCAGCTTTGTTTCCATCGTTTCCGCCCTTGAGGAACGCCTGAAATTCCCCACACATATCTCCGAACGATTAGGATTACGTCTGGCCAAAGGGTTAGATGACAAAGCAACGGTCAAGCGGATCACACAAGCACTGGGTCAGGGCGCCGCCACGCCTGCGGCGGAACAAGCCCTACTGGAAACTGCGCTCTCCCCTGCCACATCTAAGGGCGGCTCTGTTGGTAAGGCAAAAACGGCCGCACCAAAGCCAGCACCCAAAACCGAGACCCCAAAAGATATCGCTGTGAGCGATGTGGCTGGCGGGATCAGCCTGACAGGCACGGGCGTTGATGCCGCCTTTAAGGCACGTCTGGCGCAATGGTTGAAAACCCAATCTCAATAGATCAGCCTCCGTCCCTGCTAAATTCCGCCGTTGGATGTAGTGGCTTGCAGGCTAACCTCGCCATGGGGCGGCCGATTGCATCTACGATGCTGAATATTGTCATGATGTTGATCTATGGCCGCATGGTGCCTGATGCGGGCCAGCCTTAGATTGTTTGCCCCCCCCCAAAAAAGTTTCGTGCGCGAAACACATGCCTCTGATCGGGCAGGTTTGGTGAATTGGCTGATGGTCCAATGCCAAATTGTCGTTTGTAAGAGTTGAGCGGGCTATGATAGTGAGCGGGTCAATAAAGATTGAGGGCCTGCCGTGCGTTTTGCAGATTTATTACTGAACCCAGAAGGGCGCCAAGTCGTGGCCCCACGCAGCATGTCTGCACGGCAATTTGTGTCATATACGCGCTATCGCCTTGGAAAAACCTCGCGCTTTTTTATCCACATTCCCAAAAACGCAGGCTCTAGCATTCGCAAAAATAAAACGCTGCGCAAGGATGTGGTTTTTGCCGACCCAAGGTTTCTGAAAGATCAGGCTTATTGGCAATCGTTTTATGACTACATGACCCAGATCGGTGCGCATTATGGCCCGCATCATGCGCGATTGGTCGATTGGTCCAAGGACGTGCGCGATACCCACGAGGGTTTTGCTGTCGTTCGAAACCCGTGGGCGCGTGTTGTGTCGCGCTATACTTATCATTTCAAGTCTCGTGGCCATTTAAACGAGGATGCTGCGCCTTCGCGTAAAGGGTTAGAGGCCTTCTTAGAAACGCGCCACGAATTTATGGATAGGCCGTTCTTTTGGCACCGTGCGATACATAATTGGTATCCCCAAATTGATTATGTCTTGGATGAGAACAGAAAGCTGGCCGCCACTTGTTTGCGCAGTGAACATTTGGGGCAAGACCTTACCAGCTATCTTGGGGCGCATGACATTAGATCGGTCAATAAATCGACCAAGGCTGGTTTTGATTGGAAAGAGCTGTATACCCCCAAGACCCTGCAATTGATCGCAGACATTTACGCGCAAGATATCGAATTTTTCGGATTTGATTTTGATACGCCTGCGCAAAAGAATATCCTGCAAAACATGCCCAAGGATCAATCATGAATATCTATGGCGTAACGACGATTTTGGATGTGTTGGTCTGTGGTCTTTGGGCAGGTCTGATGTGGCGCTTTGCCAATAAGACGGCGGTGCCTCATTATATTTCTGATGCAGTTAATCGCGATGGATCTATAACCTATTTAGCCCAACGCGAGGTGCTGATCCTTTTGCGCAGTGGTCAGTATTTTGCGATCCTCAGCCTTGGTATCTGTTATCTAATTTTGCTTTATTTAGGGCTGTGGCTGGGGTCTGGAATGATCATGATAGCGGTGTCGCTGATTGCGGCAGCGTTTAGTTTTTCCATGGGTATTATAAATAAAATATTTGAGAAAAGATTGGGGCTGCCGGCACCCTGGGCTGCATGGATGCTGGCGGGGGCGTTGGCGGTCGTATCGCTTGGATGCAAGATCGTCTTTGCCGGGTAAGGCTGTTGCGAAATGTTTCGCACGCGAAACAAATTCACCTAACTATCAGATTTTTAACAATTTTTTCTATGCATATTTTGAAGCGTAAGGTTTGCCAAAAGGCAGGGCATCTATAGCCCCACCCCTGCGTAAACCTCAAATCCGGCGCGTTTAGCATCTTTAGGTGAATAGACATTGCGCAGATCGATCATGCGCGGGGTTTCCATTCGGTTGGCCACACGTTTCAAATCCAGCGCACGGAATTCATTCCACTCGGTCATCACAATCACCGCATGGGCGTTCTGAACGGCCTTGTAGGCGTCGTCCATCCAGTTCACGCCGGGCAGCAGGGCCTCACCCTCTTTGCGGCCTTGCGGGTCCACCACGCGCACTTTGGCGCCACCCCCAACAAGGGCAGGCACGATGGTCAGCGATGGGGCATCACGCATGTCATCGGTGTTGGGTTTAAACGTACAGCCCAGAACGGCAATGGTTTTGCCGTTCACGTTGCCGTCGCAGGTATCCATGATTTTGTCGATCATCCGGCGTTTGACGGCCTCGTTTACCTTGATCACGGTTTCGGTGATTTGCATGGGTACGGCGTGTTCTTGGCCAATGCGCGCCAAGGCGGATGTATCTTTTGGAAAACAGGATCCGCCATAACCGGGGCCTGCATGCAGAAACTTGTTGCCGATGCGCCCGTCCATGCCGATGCCTTTGGACACCTCTTTGACGTTGGCGCCGACTTTTTCGCAAAGGGCAGCGATTTCGTTGATGAAGGTGATCTTGGTGGCCAGAAACGCGTTGGCCGCATATTTGATCATCTCGGCACTTTCCAAATCCGTCGTCACAATCGGGAAGTCGCGCAAAAATAGCGGGCGGTATACTTCGGCCATCACCTCGGCGGCAGCATCGTTTTGCACACCAACCACCACACGATCAGGGCGCATGAAATCATCAATGGCGGCCCCTTCGCGCAGAAATTCTGGGTTGGACGCAACATCGAACTGTGCCTCAGGGTTGGCCTTGGCAATTACCTGCTTAACGCGGCGGTTGGTGCCAACGGGTACGGTGGATTTTGTTACCACCACGCAATAGCCAGTCATGGCTTGGGCAATCTCTTCGGCGGCAGCCATCACATAGGTCAGATCGGCATGACCATCGCCGCGGCGCGTTGGGGTGCCTACGGCGATAAAGACCGCGTCAGCGCCCGCCACAGCGGCGCTAAGGTCGCCGGTGAACGACAAGCGCCCCGCCTCGACGTTTTTCACCATAAGGGCGTCTAGGCCGGGCTCATAGATGGGCACCTCGCCGCTTTCCAGCATGGTAATTTTATTGGGGTCTTTGTCGACACAAATGACATCATGGCCAAAGTCCGAAAAACATACACCTGAAACGAGGCCAACATAGCCTGTACCGATCATTGCGATACGCATGGAATTTTCTCCTGAAACTGCTCATCCTTGGAATGAGCGAGGGCAGGGGCGCTGTCAACCTTTTAGGTTGTTTGGCGCCCGTATGTTGCGCCGGTGTGTCGCGGCCTTAATCGGTGTGGATTTTGAGCACGCGAAATTCGCGCCCTTGTTGGCATTTTGAAAACATTGGCCATTGTCCCGTTAAGGTTAATGTTTGCCCAAGGGTGAGATTGCGCGGCACGGCGCCAGACAGGCTGATGGTTTCACCGGTATCTAAACGAAATTGTGGGCATTCCACGCCTGCCCCTTGAAAGGTGCCGTTGATTTGAAACCCGTCCTTGGTTTCCTTGCCTTGGGTTATGGGAGGGGGTGTTGGTCTAACATCCATGGCGTTGACGCCGCTACTTGTGTTCAGCGAAATGACGAAGGCCAAACAGAAGCTTGGCACAATTTCAAAACCCCAATGCACAGCGACCCTTTCATGAAACACAATATATACATCTTTATATTCAATTATGGGCTGAACCAACAGGCCTTCGCCCCAAGATGGTTTCTCGGCGGTGTTCTGCTCGATAAAAGAGGATGAAACTTATTGGTGCAGAGAATCATGAACTATGTTAGTAATGTTTCCTGACGCGCTATTAATCAGCGTGTTAAGCTGTATAAGCCGCCACGTAATTAAGTAAATAACATAGTCTGAGTACTCATGCTGCACTTGCTGAAATTGATGTCACGATCGCAAAAACAGTTCTTGCTGTTGGTGATTGATGTGCTGTTGATCCCGCTTGCGCTTTATGTGGCGCTGGTTATTCAACTGAACGCTGCTTGGCCGCGTCAGGCTGTTATGGATATCGCCCCCTTTCTGCCCTATCTGATGGTGGTCGGGGCAACTTTGTCATGGGTGTTGGGCACGCCGCAAATTCGTCTGAACGCCTATGAAATTCGTGCCATCGGGCGCACCGCGGCTTATGCTACATATTTGATGCTGAGCTCGGCACTTTTGGCGCGTATCACGGGTTTGCAATTTGGCATGGGGCTGTGGGCAGTTTTTGGCTTGTTGGTATTTCTACTGTCCGTGGGCAGTCGTGTTTTGATGTTGCAACTTGTGTTGACGATTTATCGCAGTGGTCAAAAACGCTTGCGGGTTTTGATTTATGGGGCAGGCAACACGGGCTTGCAATTGGCCCACGCCTTTATGTCTCATGAAAGCATTGAACCGGTGGCTTTTGTGGATGACAACACCTCATTGCAGGGTGTTTCTCTGGCGGGCTTGCCCATTTTTGCACCGCCGAAAATTCCAGAAATTGCGAGAAGCGAAGGTATCTCGCGGGTGCTGTTGGCCATGCCGGCGATCAGCCAGATCCGTCGCGCACAAATCACGCAATCTTTGCAGGCCTTGGGGCTTGAGGTGCAGGCCCTGCCATCATTCGGGCAGTTGATTGGCGAAGAAGCATTGATTGACAAACTGGCACCAGTCACGCCGGGGCAATTTTTGGGCCGCGCGCATTTGGATCGCGAAATCGCAGGCGGTGCGGAAACCTATGAGGGCAGCTCGGTGATGGTCACGGGGGCAGGGGGCTCGATCGGGTCCGAAATTTGCCGCCAGTTGCTGCAATTGCGCCCGCGTCGTTTGGTGCTGTTTGAACTGTCTGAATTGGCGCTTTATACCATTGAAATGGAACTGCGCCAATTGTTGGAAGGCAGCGACAATCCGGTAGAAATCGTCCCCTTGATGGGATCGATGACTGAGGCCCGTTTGGTGCGCCGTGCGCTCGCGGAAAATCAAATTGAGGTGGTGCTGCATACGGCTGCCTATAAACACGTGCCCATGGTTGAGGCGAACCCCTTGGTGGGTCTGTCCAACAACGTGCTTGGTACGCAGATTATGGCCCGCGAGGCCAAAGCGGCTGGCGTGGAACGTTTCATGCTGATCTCATCGGACAAAGCGGTGCGACCAACAAACGTTATGGGCGCCTCAAAGCGTCTGGCGGAAATGGTTGTGCAAGACTTGGCCAGCCGATCAAAAACCACGATCTTTTCCATGGTACGCTTTGGCAATGTGCTGGGCTCATCGGGTTCTGTGGTGCCGCTGTTTCAGGATCAGATTGCCCGTGGTGGCCCTGTGACCCTGACTGACAATGCGGTCACCCGTTATTTCATGACCATCCAAGAGGCCGTGGGTCTGGTCATTTTGGCGGGATCCTACGCTGAGGGCAGCGAAATTTTTGTGCTTGATATGGGTCGACCCGTTTTGATCCGTCAACTGGCGGAACAAATGATCGAGGCGGCAGGATACACCCTGCGCAGTGCCAAAAACCCTGACGGTGACATCGCGATCAAGGTCACAGGTTTACGCCCCGGTGAAAAATTGCACGAAGAGCTGACCATCACCAAGGGTCGGATCAGCACCGAGAACCCCAAGATTTTCTGTGCCGCCGAAAAACCCCTGTCAGAAATTGAGGTCGCCACCGCCCTGCGTGCCCTGCGCGAAGCCGTGGCCACAGGCGACGAACCCGCCGCACGCGCCGTCATCACCCGCTGGGTCGAAGGCTATGTGCCCGCATCAGAAACTGTGGTGGGGCAGGGGTAACTTTAGGGTGAATGCCTGCTTGGAGCCCAGAGTTCCGAATGCTGCATCCGCTTTAAATGTCCGCTCTGCAGTAAAACCGCTCGGACGGCGTGCTCAAACATCTACCGGTCCAGATTTGCGGATGCTTTAAGCTCATCCCTTGTCGTACCTTCGCGTCCCATCTATGTTGAAAGAGCGCTTCCGTCGCATGAACGCGTCGAGCAACGGCGCGCTGTGATGACAACAAAGGAGTCTAATTGATGTTTGAATTCTTCCAAAAATTGACAGCTTTGTTTCGCCCCTCGACGTATGACCCTAAAAATCCTCCGTTAGGAATGGAAGCGACGGATCTAGATTTAGTGAACAGGGCAAACCGCGAGAACGAGCGGGTCGAAGACAGAAATTGGCGTGACATACATCGGCGCTAGGAGATGAAGAATTCGGAGCCGGATGTCCTTGTCGCGTTCGGTCTGTTCCAATTCAAGAAGCCGCCATTGGCGCAACCGCAGCGAAAGCCCACTGTGTCCGCATACCAGACCTAGCTGTCTTTTGACTGCTCTGCCCTAAGCGCGGCGACCTCGACCCTTAGGGCGCGGACTTCTTGTAGGATGCTGGAGGTTTCCACCGCCATGGCCTCGCGCTCATCGTGGGCCTCGGCACTTTGTTGGGATTGCATGGCATCCACAATCACACCAATGAACAGGTTCAAAACCGCAAAGGCTGTGACGATGATAAAGGGCACAAACAACGCCCATGACCATGGATAGGCCGCCATCACAGGGCGCACGATGCCCATGGACCAGCTTTCCAATGTCATGATCTGAAACAACGTATAGGACGAGTTGCCCAAGGTGCCGAACCATTCTGGAAAACTGGCAGCGAAAAGCTTGGTTGAAATGACCGAGAACACAAAGAAGATCAGCCCCAACAACAAGACAATCGCCCCCATGCCAGGCAGGGCCTCAAGCAGGCCGTTTACCACACGGCGCATTGAAGGCACGGTGGAAATCAGCCGCAAGATGCGCAGGATACGGAAGGCGCGCAAAACCGACAAAGCACCGGTTGCAGGCACCAAGGCCACGGCCACCACCGCAAAATCAAACAGCCGCCATGGGTCGCGCCAAAAGCCGCGAAAATCAACGATCAAGCGCAGGAGGATTTCAATCACAAAAATCGACAGAATAACGGTGTCGATGGATTGAAGAAGGGGGCCAGCGGCGGCCATTGCCACAGGCGAGGTTTCCATGGCCAACACGATGGCATTCACCACAATCAATGCAATGATGCCCTTCTCGAAATATGGATGGGCAATAAAATGGGCAAGACGTTGGCGCAACATGGGAAACACATCCAGATACAATAAGGTTTTTCACGTGCTTACTATGCGATTTACTTAAGCCTGTGCAAGCAGATGCGCGCCGTGATACCCCGCGCCCTATTCGGTATTATTTGGGCAATGTAATACCCCTCAGTGGCCCACTCATTTTGATGAAATACCCTGTGTTAGGGAATGTTTTCTGGCGTCAGCACTTGGATGGTTGAAATTGGCAAATGCGGTGGGCCTGCCAACAATCGATGGTAAACAAGAAAGGCGTTGAAGGCGTTTTTGATGTCCGTTTGCAAGTCGTGATAAAGGATAAAGTCCAGCTTTCTATCCATGATCAAATTGCGGTTTTCTTGGTCCAGATCATGCGCCACAAAGACATCAGGTTTTAGGCCATGATGCGCAAGCGTGGCCAAGATTGAGGCGTTGCCACCCCCCATAGAATAAACCGCGCAAAGATCTGTCATGTCACCAATAACGTCAGACAAA
>OCVR010002004.1_pt1 | contig 15787 bp, 30 predicted proteins | sample 1539091 | NCBI WGS metagenome assembly OCVR01 (sample SAMEA3355530, study PRJEB22509) | marine metagenome | biome: marine; feature: coastal ocean; material: water | place: USA | collected 2010-08-07 | depth 16 m | reverse complement strand
ACGCGCACCACATCTCCTTTCGATAGAGAGCGCCAGTCTTTAATAAACTGCTTCTTACGGCGTCTACGGGCCTTGCTGGGACTATAATTCGATGATTTGATCTTAAAGGGCGCCTTGCAACTCTTACAAATTAGAGTTCTAACACCATTTTGTTCTTGACACTGTTCACATACTTTATAGGGCATTCATAATTCCTTATTTTGGCTGGCTCTAGCATCGGGGGCGATATTTAAGGGTAGGGTAAGACACTACTTAGACTTGCCGTCTAGTAATCTAAGGCAGTACCGTATTAATCCTGTGAGTTCTTGTAGTTCTTCGGGGGTTAGTTCCATACCGTTCTCTGCCATCTGATTCCTTATATCATACCATGCATCATCGTATTTGTCAAGGGCTGATTCTAAAAGGACTCTATTTTGTGCCACATAGGCGACAAAAATGTCTCTTAGTTCCTTGCTGCTCATAATCTCATCTTTCTTTTTCATGAAAACTCCTATTTTGGCTGACGGTGCGACACTGGGCGATGGTTAAGGGTAAGGTAAGACAAACGAGTAGCCCCACGAGGGATCGAACCTCGAACTACGGTTTAGAAGACCGTGGTTATATCCATTTAACTACAGGGCCAAAAGGCGAACTGGATATGGCTTTGAACTACGAATTACTCGTAATGCCAAGGTGAATCCAGAACGCCAATACCACCGATGGGACTCGAACCCATACTGTACGGATTTTAAGTCCGATGCCTCTGCCGATTGGGCTACGGTGGCGCAAGAAGAACAGGGTGTATCAATGAATCCCGTTAAGAGATGCTAGGGTGAACCCTGTCTTCCGCTATCTATTATAGTATCTATATCGACATTGTCAAGGGCAATCTTTAGTAAATCGGGTCATTTTCGCTGGCTGTTACATAAAAAACGATGTGTTGAGTTTAGAAAAGACAAAACGGTCAAATTTGGCTGGCTGTTACATCAATTACGATGGGGCCAGTTGGGGCTGGACACATGTACACTGGACGCCTGTACACCTGAACTGCCGTACACCTGAACGCATGTACATCTATTGAGGCGCTGCCATAACCTATTGTACCATATGATGTTACGTTTGTCAATGTAAACCTTTGGAGAATAAGGAGTTATGGTTGGTGGTTAATAGTTGACGTAAGTTGGTTGGTGGTAAGGAGTTGTGGCGATGGCGGCGGGCCGGGTCGGCCCTAAACCCTTACAGCGTAAGGACTTAGGTCGATTCCCGATCTTGAGAAATTTAGTGATCTTCTCCGAATTGATGCACGAGCATCGAAATCAGTAACAGCACCATAATATGCGTCATTTTTGAAAAATCCCCCAAAAAAGCACCCCACGAGCCTTGACACAACACAAGACCCGCAGGGTAGCGAAAGGGGACTAAACAGCCAGAAGTTCCATCACAATCTTCTCGGCTTTGGACACAATCGGACTATTCGACGCTCTGATGATTTTGTCGAAATCGGCCATCTTTGGTTTACGACCAGTTTTTTCAGCCGCCGTTTCTTTATGCTGGACATATCCCTGAATAGCGTTGAACGCTTCCCAGGCTGATACTTTATCTTCCTCCATCACACGACGACCAGTGGAAAACCGCTCATTTGCCTTTTGAGAATTTTCATCAGGCTGACCATAAACCTGATCCATGAATTCCAGCATTCTAACTTCTCGCGTTTCCAACTCAGCGATAACATCACCAAGAGTTGCCCACGATTCTTTCAGAACACTGAAAGTCTGGATGAGATCATCCATCTTTTCACGCAATCCCGAACCATGACGAATGGAAACCGAAGTACCTTCGACTTGGCGAAGCATTGCGAGATTATCGCAAGCATCCCGATAAAATCCCATAGTCGCAAGGAAACCGCGACCATCATACCCGCCGCGAATCATGAAACGCGGGAAGATATTATCAGCCGTTCCAAAGATAGCCCGTCGATCTTCCAAGCTTGGCGAAACACACACATAGTGAGCATTCTTGAAAGTACACCTTGTCTCACCAAGCCCTTCAAAAGCCTGGCCAGCAGCCTCGACCAAAGCAACAACGTCGTCGCTCTGGTGTGGAACATAATTCTTCGAGACCGCCTTACCCACATGTTCAGCATTGTCTGATCGAAACAAACCGTACAGATCGGTTCGCATACCATCAGGCCCGCTGAGTGGGTACTTGTCAACAGAGAAAGGAAACGCAGCCTTGACGGCATCCAGAACATTAGACCCAAGAACAGTACTCATTGCAAACCCTTTCGCAAAGAAAAAACATTGCCCGCAAACCGATGCAGGCTTTCCTACATTATAACATCCCGACGCGGAATGTCAACCCCAATTTTCAGAATCTTCTGGGAATATTTTACCCAGCGTTCACTGCTGGTTATTCTTCTATTATACTATTATTATCGACATTGTCAAGGGCAATCTTTAAGAAAAGGGGGGAGTTTTTAAAAGTTGACGTAAGCCGTTGGTATCAAAGGACTTACGGCGATGCCGGGGGGCCGCGCCAGCCCTAACCCCTTGCGGGGAAAGGACTTACGGCGGCAAGAATCTGAAACTGATGTCTTGGAATAAAACCCCTAGATAAACGGAGCGACCAGTGAACCCACAAATGGGATTTTGACTTTCCACTTTGCCCGTTCAAGGTAAAACGCTTTTACACCTTGTGGCGTTTTTATAGTGGCAAGGTTTTGGGAACGCTTAAAGGTATTACTATACATTCTGTAATACCACTTAGACCGAGACGAAATCGGGTTTTTATTAGTATCGCGTACACTTTGCAACACACCCCAACGAAAATTCCCACCATTAACCGGCTGCTCATAATTCATTACTACTAAACTTTTCAACTAAAATCCTCCCCGTACTGGTGAACTAACATAGAGATTAACATTAACACGATTATGTGAGTCAGACGGCTGCCGCCTTTCCTTTTCTGGAGTATGAACCTTTTCCCTTCAACGCTTTCAACGCTTCAGCGGCTGTTGATCCTTTCGGTTGAGTTCCATGAATGAGTAAAGCAAAATCCTGATTTTTAAGGCTAGGTCGTGCCGCGTGACTGTCATCGTGGTCGATGTCCAAATCACCGGCTTCCTCTTCGCTAAGTACCACTTTCGCAGATCGCAGATTGTGTTCCGCGATCATATTATCATTGCGTCCACCATAGCTTGCCGTCAGAACGAAATTAGGGATTAGATCGGCAAAGTCTTTATATTTCAGCCAAGATTTCAACGACTTAGTATAAGCATAAAACAGTCGATCCCTGTGTATCATTGCCACATTCATCCACGCCCACATATAATCAGAATTGAAGAAATCGCCAGCAACATGAATTCGGCAGATGCCGAGATTGTCGGGCATTGAACGATTGAGCATAGCGATCATATCATTCAGGTGCAAGCCACGCAACGTATCGAAATTGTGTTTGCGGGAATTATACGTATTAGTATATTGCACATCCTGAGAAGCTGAGAAGCAACGGAACTCATTATCTGGTCCGTCTTCAATATGACGCTTGCCGTTTTCATCTTCGACGGCTTTCGATAGACACGCTTTTGCAAACGGGCAGGAATAACCGGAAAGCAAATCCAGCGAGTAAATGTGACGCTTGTTCGCCAGAAATGGCTTCAATTCGTCAACTTGTTTCAGTGCTTCAGTTTTGGCGTTTGCGTTACTGAATTTCAGCATTGTGTTTTCCTTCGTGGTTGGTTGGTTGTTACTCATCTATTATACAATAATTGTCGACATTGTCAAGGGCGATCTTGACATTTTTTTGAATGTTCTTTCGCCAGCCAGAACGGCATATCACCCTTAAGGTTTTTGCCAATCATAGTTCCACACTTTGCACATGTCCATTCACCAGCACCATCCCATCCCGCATTGTACAACTGTACATCAGTTGACCACTCTGGATGTTTAGCCTGAATTTGAAAAAGTTTGTTTTTTGCGAAGTCGATCAGTAGCATTTTTTTTCTCCATGAAAAGTGACTCCCGTATTATATAATATCGGCATTCTATGTCAAGAGACTTTAGGGAAAATATGGCAAAATTCTAAAAGTTGTCGTAAGTCGTTGCTATCAAAGGGTTTACGTTTCGCGGGGCGGGCCGCGTCAGACCTAAGTCCTTGCGGGGTAAGGGGTTAGCGTTTACACTCTCCACAAATTCTAACCATGCTATCTTCACCAACTTTCTTGAATCGATATCCGAATCGACTTGCACCATAAGACGCTAATTCGGCATAAGTACAATTTGTCGGAATCTTAACCGGCAGATCGTATTTCATAAATTGCACAAGATTATGAACAGTCATCACTTTCTCCCTCACCATAAAGGCCGTCAATGTCACCAGAGTAACCATCGCACATATAATCTTCTTGGTTTTCGCAATCTCCATTGCAGTATTTACAGCTCATCATTTCCCCCTTACGATTATTAGTTTGTCACAAATTTCAAAACTGGGATTGTTTGGGCCGTATGGTGGTGGATTTGTTTTGCAGTATGTGTAACGAGTTCCGCCATCAACGGGAGTTATATCGTATATATAATACCCCGCAACTTGCAGATAAGCATAATCGGTCATCATTTCCCCCTTTTCTTAATTAACAGGCACTTGCACAAGCCTGTCGTAATGCCGCCAAACCTTTTGGTGTGGGGCTGTTTCCTCGGATTCTGGCAAGGTCCGGCAAAGCATTCTATCGTCATCAAGTTCCTTGACCTTAATCAATCTTTGCCCTTCCTTCAGTAGCACAAACTTTTTGCTACCATAAGCATCGTAAAATCCGTCTTGTTCGACAATTACATAGGTCATCATTTTTCCCCTTCGATTACCATTACCGGATTTGGCACGTCAATACACATATCAACATAACGTGCAAACTTGATGGGTTTTTCTGTAGCGGTAACAAATGAACTGTACTTATACGGATTATAGGAAACGTCGGTCCAGATATTACTTTCGGGATAGGATTCTATAGAATCTTCCCACTTGTTAATTTCTGCCGCGTCAACAATATAACCCTTGATGAATGCGTGAACATTCTTTCTCTGCTCTCTTAATACACGTTCACGACCTTTTTGCGAAACCTTGAACTCAGCATTTTGTAGGCAAATATAATCAGTGTGCAGTTTCACCTTGCCACGCTGTCGAACACTCCAACACTTTTTGTGCAGATTCCGATAGACTTCTACGGGCTTATCTGGATCGACCAGTTCAGAAATACGCTCAAACACATTCTGTTCCATTGAAACGTGGATCATTGGCCGCTTTTCCTTTGGTGCTGTTGCGATGCTCATGTTCATATTATAACATCCTTTTTTAATATGTCAAGAGGAAAAAGTGGGAATCCCCGGACTCGAACCGGGAACCTGCGAATTATGAGTTCGATGCTCTAACCGATTGAGCTAGACTCCCAAAGAGGCGACATTCGGAATCGAACCGAAAACCTGCGGTTTACAAAACCGCTGCTCTGCCAGTTGAGCTATATCGCCATTTGTGCCACGGTCCCACTTCCTCACACTCTGAGCGGTGGGTGCGTGTCCCGGTGTGAACGGTAGTGGCACAGTACCATTATACTATTATTATCGGCATTGTCAAGCCCAATCTTCAACTATTTTGCTCCGTTTTGCGTGATTTTCAGGGTTTAGGAAAGACGACGTAAGTCGTTGGTATCAAAGGGGTTACGCCTCGCGGGGCGGGCCGCGCCAGCCCTAAGTCCCTACTGTGTAAGGACTTAGAGCCGTTGGCGAGAAAAACAAACAACTACGTCATCACGATTAAAAATACACATCCACCGCAAAAACATAAAACCGCTAAAGTTTCAAAAATCGATTTCCGCGTCATATTCTTCTTCTTCGTTCCAGTCGAAATCTTCATACTGTGATTGCCCGTTACTCTCTGCAACCGTGTCATAATCGTCGTCCTCGTACCAGTCTTGTTCATGGTCTTCATATAGGATGTCGTCTTCTGTCCAGCCAAAATGTTTCATAGCGTTCCTTTTTTTAGTAAGAAAACAAAAGAGCGACCACCGCCACTTTGAAAAACAGTGGCCGCTCTCCGCAACAAACAACAACACGTCAGGACACGACGGGTTCAATCATCTTCGACAGAGACAGGGATCGGTGCTTGCCGTCCTTCTCTTGAATAGTGGCAAAAATTCCAGCAGGACCGCAGCCAACCTTTTCAATCGTACCCGAATGGTTCTTGAGAATATTCAAGCGTCCATGTTTAGGGTACTTTGTGGTCAGAGTCTGTCCTACGTACAAGTTAGTTGCAAGTGTCGCCATCAGCTACTTCTCCTCAAAAAAGATTTTTTCTACTGCAACAAAACTGGCGGTAAATGTATTACCCTTGAAAACCAGATTGACACAGTCATTCCCGATTGATGTTACGGTCCCAATCGACAAAACCGTTCCCGCTTTGATAAGCGGCTGTTGATTACTCATTTTCTTCCTCTACTGCTTCCTTTGCTTCTTGAAGTCGTTTTTCTGCCAAATCCGTCAGCCTTTCGCCAAGCCTCTTGTGCAAATTCTTGATGACGTTCTCGGGCAGATTGACCTTGACGGTTCCGCCACTGACTTGCATTTCCAACTCGTTGTCGCTCCAGCTTGACATGTAGAACGACTCGACTGAACCTGCTTCGATAACTGTACTGACTTTCATCTCGCTTCTCCTTGTGGTGTTGTTGACGTTACTCATCTATTATACTATCTTTATCGACATTGTCAAGCGGAAACTTCAGCGAATTCTGGAATTTCCAGAGTAATTTCTTTCTGGCTAGCCAAAGGGCTTTCCTTCTGCACATAGATTGATCCGCTGATCTCGCTGCCGATTGGCGAGGTGAATCGAACCGTGTTCTTCGTCTCTTTGTCTTGCGTGAATTTGACTTGCATTCTGCGTTCTCCTGTTAAGAAAGTGATTGGCGGTGTTGCCGCGTCTTAATAAAAGTGCGAAGGGCGGGAGTCGAACCCGCGATTACCATGATCTGTATTTCGATTTATTTCATTCGATATCAGAATCACTTATCCATCCTACAGGTTACCCTGTTCCGCTGCCTTATTTTTGGCATCTCAGCCTCACATTACCATAGGGTTTCAGCGGCCCCTCACATGTTCCTATTATAACATATTTATCGTCATTGTCAAGAGCAAACTTTAATTATTTTCGAATTTTCGCTGGCCCTCGCTGGCTGGCTGTACATAAAAACGCTTACCCGGAGGGTTTAGAAAAGACAACAGAGCGGGAAGCCGTACCGCTATCAGTGGACGTACTGTACTTCTGTCCATCCGACCCCTTGCTTTTCAGAAGGCTTTGATTGGGCTGTTGTACATCTATTATACTATTATTATCGGCATTCTCAAGGAAATTCTTCAGTTATTTGGGGAAGTTTTTCAAAATAGTTGTAAGTCGTTATAGGGTAAGGGTTTACGGCTACGCCGCCCCGCCCCCGGCGACGTAAGTCATTACGCCGTAAGGGGTTATAGCTCCCCGAGTAGGAATCGAACCTACAACCTAGCGGTTAACAGCCGCTTGCTCTACCAGTTGAGCTATCGGGAATTGTTTAGCCACCGCCGCAGGAATCGAACCTGCCACCGTTATCATGAATCACGGCGCTGCCGCCTTATTAGTTTACGGTAATTACTCCGCGATATTAATAAGGACTTGGACGGTGTTATATTGTGCCGCGTTTATACCCTGATGGTAGCGGTTAGGCTTTCACTTTACCAAAAGGGAGCGGCGTTGTATTGTATGGTTTTTTTTATTAGTAGGAAGACCATAAACTTCCCTTTATATACCAACCCTACTTCTCTCCGCATATTTCTATGCTTGTGGGCGTGATTGGATTTCTGGCAAAGCCAGTTTGACGCCCCGTTTTTAGAATGTGCTACGGGTGTATCGGACTCGAACCGATGTCTCTCAAAGAGGCCAACAACCGATTGACTAGATCAGTCGCTTGTGATTTCAGAAGCAGTCAACTTCCTACGTCACGCAGCCTTAGAGTGTGCTATTCCTATTACACCAACCCCGCTCAGTAAAGTCCGTCCCGTGGAAGATTTTTGGCGTTCCACTTCGCCCAGCGTGAACAGTGACTCTTAATCCTAGCTCGCCACTTCCCCAAGGACTTACGGTTATCAGCCTTGTCAAGGAAAGCAAGCTCCAGACTCGCTCCGTTTCAATTGTTTCTGGAAAGACTAGAAACCCGTGTACTTTGGGTTTCATGACATGTCGGCGGCCACGCATGACCAAGCTTGCTGCGAACAATGCGCCTCTCTGCCATCACTAATGTAAACCTGTTGCAACAGCATTAGTGCCAGCGGCCTTTCCGTCGCTGAACTGTATTATACCATAATTTTTGAATTTGTCAACCCCTATCGGGATTTTTTTTCAGATTTTTCCGAATTCTTTGGCGGGCATTCAAGGCAGATTTTTTTTCTGCCCGATCCCGACACGGCGTGAATGGTGACGGTTCCGCAGTGGTCGCAGTGAGTCCATCGGTCTGACATGGTTGTTTCCTTCGTGTTGTGTTTTAAATTTCCTTACACTATATTATATACAGTGACTTTGGTTGTAACCGTAAACCGTTGGTATCAAAGGACTTACAACTTGGGGGACACTTAGTTTTCAGGACAAGGCGTTTTCCCTAAGTATATACCAGACAACGACTTACAAGGTGGACACTTTCGCGGTCAAAAACAGGACAATAATTCCAAAGTATTCCCAAAATAGACATAAACCCTTACTGTCAAAGGACTTACAACTTGCGGGGCGGGCCGGGCCGGACCTAAGTCCTTACGGCATAAGGGGTTAGAGTATTTCGCCTTCTATCTGCTCGCGCAGGGCATCGACTTCGGCGCGAAGCCACTCCACGTCGCGCCACTGCTCCATTGGTGGACGTGGGCGGAAGCCGTGAACATCCTTATAGTCATCGCTGTAGATGCTCTGAAGTTGCTCAACTTCCGTCAGTTGGTCCCATGTTCGGTATTGTGTCATTTTGTTTTCCTAATCCCAATCCAGATCGTCAGTCACCAGCCACGCCGGTACGTTGTCGTCATACTGTGCTTTTTCCGCGTATGCTTTTGCATCAGCGACATTTTCAAATTCGATTGCACCGCCACTCCAACGGTCACCGCAACAGTCGCAGTCAAAACCAAGCTGCACGCCGTCGAGATACAAACCAGCTTTTCCAGCAACTTCAAGGGCGTGATTCTTGCTTTTCGCATCGACCACGATAATCGTCTCAGCAGGCTCAGTGAAGTATCCGCCTGAATTGTTTTGTCGAAAACCGTAAACCGTCATGTTGTGTTCCTTGTAGAAAGTTTGGAGCGGCCTCAGTGGTCGAGGTGCTTGCCTCCGTTGTAGATGTATTATACCATCTCAGTCGGCTTTGTCAATAGCCAATTTCTCTTTTTCTTCTTTTAATTCATCTTCGAGCCAGTAGACAGTTGGCAGGATTCTGTCAATCTCTGCATCATCATCAGACCGGATAACAATGTCATTTAGGTCGTGGAGCATTTCTTCAATTTGTTCTTGTCTTGTCTTCATCACTTTTTCCCTCAGACTTGGTAAGATTTAAGGATAATCATCTTCTTTTTGTTTCCGCCTACTGTTTCGTAGCTCGGCAGTTGACGACGAAAGAAGTCGCCAATTGTCCTTGTCTCAACTCCGTAGCGAGACTCCAGCACCGCTTTCACTTGCTGGAACGTCATCGTGCCCGCCTTCGGATTTTCTGCTTTGAAGTCATCCAGAATGATTTTCAACAGTTGTTCCTTGTTCGTACTGCTAACGTATTTTGGATTGTCCAAAGTTACGGAAAGGTTATTCTTGACTCGGTAAGATTTCACGCCAATTTCTTCAGCAGCTTCAATGTTTGCCGCATCGTCATCATAGAAGTATATTTTATTGTATGACTCCATGATTGTCAATAGCACTTTGCGTTTATTTCGGGCAATGTCAGAACCTGAATCACCCACACAATGAACGGCAGTAGCCTTGATATAAAACTGACTCAAGAATCCCTGAATCGCACCAGCAACCGAATCACTTCGAGCCGTCAGAATAAACAGGTCGTGACCTTCGCCGTGAACCTGTTTGGCGAGTTCGATCAATTTCGTTGGCTTGCCGTCTAGAACGAATTCGGGATTTTTGAACTGAGAAAAATCGAATTCCTCATCTCTTTGCAATTCGTAGGTGTTGAACTCAGCAGGCGTTAACCGTTTCACGATTCTGCGAATAGGGTCGCCAATGTCACTATTAAGATAATTCGGACCAAGAACCAAAACGCGAGCATTAGTAAATGCCAGCGTGTCATCGAAATCGAAAACGAATGCTTTTTTCATGTTGTGTTTTTCACTTTTCATACGTGTATTATACCATCTGCTGCGGGAATGTCAAGCCCTATCGGGCATTTTTTTAAGAAAAACTTAAACTTCTGAAGTAGGTCTCAGGCAACCTCACCCCTTACTGTTTCCAGTAGAGTTCACATTTGCCGTTTTTAGCTCGTTCCTGCATTAATGCAGACCCGCTCCCACACGGCACTGTTTTGGCCGCACCTCATCGCTACTAAGGATTCAGAAGTCTAAGTTGTCAAAGATCGCTGTGTCGTTGTCTCTTATGCACGTATTATATAGTTATTATCGGCATTCTGCAACCCCAAACGCCACCTATTCGGGAAAGTTTTTCAAAGTTTTTCAAAGTTGACGTAAGTCGTTACCACCAAAGGACTTACGGCTCGCGGGGCGGGCCGCGTCAGCCCTAACCCCTTACGGGGAAAGGACTTGCGGCAATCACCTATATACTGGTAGACAGTCAACGGTCAGATTATCACTGGTGATAACCGTCGCAGGCTTTACGTATATAGCGTGCTTCACTCTTATAATACCGGGTGTATAAATCGGTCTGATAAATTTCGGCTTCGGCTTATTAGTAACGTATCGGAATTCGTTCCAGTCGAATCGTTTGGCTGGTACAATCTCACCTTGTGGCATGTTAATAACAAGAGCGGTCAACAGCGTAAGCGTAAACATTAGAATTTACCTTTCAGTTCAGGGTAGCGGTCAAAAACGTCTTGTGTGCTTTTTGGTATATACCATCCCGGCGTCATACCATCAACAACCCATAGAATTTCGTCGCCTCTTGACACTACAACGTAATCAATAGAATCTTCAGTAAACCTACTTGTTACTTGTTGCGATGCACAAAACTTTTCTGCAAAGTCTTCAGTAGTAGAAAGACGTGCAAGAACTTCATCGCTGATAATAACCAAAACATTTACGTCAAGATCAGTCATTCATCCACCCCTGTTTTTGTGTTTGTCGTGTACGCTGTCGCTTTGTGCGACGATCCTTATGTATTCCGCTTCCGCCTTGCTTGCGGGTTATTCCCATACGCTTCCACGGTTCATGGTCAACCTTTATTACAACTTTCATCAGTCCGCATCTTTCCCGTCTGGAGTCACAAATTCTTTTGGTATAAATTGCCAATTGAATTCTTCGCCAATCCAATCAATTGCCACGTTATGGTTACCGCTCAGTTCTACAGCCTCGACAATTCTTTCCGGTATTTCTACTTCAATAGTCGATCCAGTACTGAGCCTAATAGCCTTGCACATTACTTTCGGGAACTTCAATTTACTCTCCTCCGAAAAAGTTTTGTTCGTCGATGTCATCCTGATCGACCAGTTGTGCAGCAGAGCAGAATGCCACCATATTTCTATGTAGTCGATTTTCGTCTACGTCATATTCAAAAGAGTCTTCGGCGTCATACTGAGCAGCCATATTTTCAATGCGGCGAATTCGTTCCGCTTTGAGTTTCTGTGCTTCAGTTGCCTCACGTGCTTCGGCGTGAAGCTGTCGATATTTCTTTTCGACTTGTGCCAGTGATGGTCCGCAAACTTGACCGTCAAGATCACGCAGATTGCCCGACTCGAATTGCTTGTGGTTCTGATACTCTGCCGGAAGCCATTCATTCGGGATCACGATAGCCTCTTGAAAAGCGGCGACCAGATCGGCTTTCAGATCATTGACGTTGTCAAATCCGCAGTAGGGTTTGCTTGGATCGTAGTTCATTTCGTTTCCTTTGTTGTTGTTTTTCATATGTGTATTATACCATCCTCCACGGAAATGTCAAGCCGGATCTGGCAAAAAACCAAAGTTTTTTTCAAAGAATTTAACAATTCCAGCCCATCGTGAATACGATACACCGACTGGACAACCAACCCCGTAGAGATAGTGATTAATCATTTGGCTCATGTTTTTGTTCATTTCCATCTTTTTTTTCCTTGCTTGCGTTGTTGCTATGAAGACGTATTGTAGCAGAATCAATTCGGCTTGTCAATCTCAATGCCCAAAAATCGGAACAAATTTCTCACATCGTCTCGCGTCTTAACGCCGGGCAGGTCCAAAGTACCCGAGCCGCCAGAACATGGCGAAGAATCCTCGAATTCGATGTCAACATTCCACCCTTCGAGCAACCAGATGGAGAATTTGTCACTGATCGCAATGTCTTTGTCCAGATTTACCGATTCCAGCCACTCTCTCGTGATTGGTTCCATGATCTTACTCCCGTTTAGCGTTTGACGACTGTGAAGACGTATTATATAGTTATTATCGGCATTCGTCAACCCCAACCGTGAGCAATTCGGTAAAGAATTTCAAAGTTTTTCAAAATATCGCTGGCGCTGGCCCTCGCTGGCGCTGGCCCTCGCTGGCGCTGGCCCTCGCTGGCGCTGGCTGTACATAAATTCACTCCAGCCGTAAGGTTTAGAAAAGACGTATTGCTTGTCAACCCCAAGCGTGAACAATTCGGCAAAGAATTTCAAAGTTTTTTAAAATAGTCATAAGTCGTTTGATAGTAAGGGTTTACGGCTCGCGGGGCGGGCCGGACTTGCCCTAAGTCCTTACGGTGCAAGCACTTACGTCACAGCCAGCCTTTTTCGTCCAGCCACACCAGCAAGATCAACCCAGCCGGTACAGCTATGATATACGGCAACGCCGCACTAAATGAATCAATCATTGTCAACCCCTATTTGGTAGAATTCTATAAACATTCGCAATTTTCTGAATATTCGCAACAGTCAAAGCAAATGTCTTCAGGCTCTAAGGAATCGAAGTGTTCTCTTGCGGCGTGATAGGCATCGCATTCGTTTACGTTGTCTTCAATCGTCAGCTTGTCAAACATGGCTTTTCCTTTTGGGATTGTTGTCAGATTTACTAACACCCTAAAGCGGTCTCAGGGATCCTTACTGGCTTTTCGCCTGCCGCTTTACATCTTACATTTTCAGGTTTCCTTGTTTTCGTTGTGCTGTCGGCCAGAGCCGGTTGCTTGCGTTATGTATGTATTATATATTATCGGCGTTTTGGTGTCAAGGTCTTTAGTCTTTTTCTACCATTAATTCCGAAATTGATCGATTCCGTTTGACGCCCACTTGTGGCAGTCTCTGAAACTTTTGTCGTTTGTTGTTAACCTGCCGACGTTCAAACGAAACATCGTAGGCTTCTTTGTTCGACAATGACACAAACGCCCCATTGTCAAGGCTGTCTTGACTTAGGCCGTCTGGAAACGCTTCGACGTATTCCGCTGCCGATGCGAACTCGAAAACCACAAAGCCGTCTTTTAAGCAAACTTGAATCATCTTTTTTCCTTCAGTGTTGTGTTTTGTAAGAATGTATTATAACAAGTTGATCGCGTTTTGTCAAGCCCTATCGGGCACTTTTCTCAAGTTTTCTCAAGATTTTTTAGGATGGTCGATCCAAGGATTCAAGTTGTTTTTAGGGGAAACCGGCTTTCTCTTTTTGACCCCCTTGTACGCCTTAAGAACATCAGGGATAAAATCCTCATCGATGCTCATGAAGTAATTGACTTGACTTTTCGCCAATCCTTCAACATCCCTCAGAACTCTACCGATTTCGCAAACCTTGCGAAGTTCGTTTGAGAGACCTTTTTTCATGTTGCTTGCAACTTTTTCTGCGAAATCCATCTTTTTTCCTTTTCGTTGTTGTTGTGCCTTACACAGGTATTATATATATATTATCGGCATTTTGCAAGGCTAATCTCCACCTATTCGGGAAAGAATTCCAAAGTTTTTCAAAGTTGTTGTAAGTCCTTTGGTAGTAAGAGTTTACGACTCGCGGGGCGGGCCGGGCCAGACATAAGTCCTTACGGCATAAGGGTTTACGACCTATTACCAGCGCAGGGAATGCAGATTCCCGATTTTGCGGGAATCAGTGCAACAACTTTTTTGCACTTTTTGCACTTTTTGTCAACAATAATCTTGACGATGTTTTTGATGTTTTTCATAACTGTATTGTATCCGGTTTGCTATATGTTGTCAACCCCTATTTGGGGTTTTTTTTGTATTTTGCGTCGTGGCTCAGTGTTCGCGGCCTTGAACCGTTACAGGCACTCGCTCTTCATCGACTCTCACGATGACGCAATGGGTTGTTGATTTCCTGATTTGATCAGCCTTGACTTACCGGCTAGTTTCCTACCCGTCAGGCATTGCAGCTAGTTTTAACTCTTGCCTTTTTTCGCAACTGGAATCATAACTTCCAGCCTCCAAATCCGCCTTACGACAGATCGCGGGAATCGAACCAAACGCGAGTTAAAACATCCTCTGAAAGGCTAATCAAATCAAAAAATCATGTGTGTATTGTAACAAGTGAATCGGGTTTTGTCAAGCCCGTTTAGTCTTTTTCGACCATTAATTCCGAAATTGACCGACGCCTTGGTGACGCCTTTGGTGATCGGCGGAAGATGCGATTTTTGTTCGCAGCCATTCGCTTTTCAAACATGAAGTTGTCGAACTCTTTTTCCGACATCTTGACGAATTTGTTGTTGATTTCGATGATGATTTCGTTCATTGTTTTTCCTTTGGTTGTGTCTTGTAAGAATGTATTATAGCAAGTTGATCGGGTTTTGTCAAGCCCTAGTGGGCACTTTTTTTCAAAGTTTTGAAATTAGTTCCAAGTGCAAAAGGGGATGTCTTTTTCTTTTTCTTCCAATTCAGCCTCAAGCCAACTTGAAATTGCCAAGAGCTTTTCTGCCACTTCGTCGTTGACTTCGCTGTTGGCGACTATGGAGTTGATTTCATTGATCGCGTTTTTTGAGTTCATCATTTGTTTTCCTTTGGTTGTGTCTTGTGAGAATGTATTGTAGCGACTTGATCGGATTTTGTCAACCTCTAGACGAAGCTTTTTCAAAAATATCTTGAATTTCTTTCATCCAGTTAATGTAGTATTCAGCCTGATCTGAATCGCTTTTTCTGCCGTGTGCTTCAAATCGGTCTGAATAAAATTCGATCTGAACTTGAATTTCTTTGATCATGTCTTCCATTGCTTTTCCTTTGTTTGTGTCGTTGTGTCTTATGCACGTATTATATATATATTATCGACATTTTGCAACCCCAATCGCCACCTATTCCGTAAAGAATTTCAAAGTTTTTCAAAATATAGCCTGTCAACCCCAAACGTGAACAATTCGGAAAAGAATTCCAAAGTTTTCTAGAATTGATGTAAGTCGTTATACAGTAAGGGTTTACGACGCACACCGGGGGCGGGGCGAGTCATAAGTCCTTATACAGTAAGGCTTTATGTCCCTTCCCCTATGCGGCCCTAGGCGTGTGGATAGGCTAGTACAGTTCAGCCTCTGTACTGTAGCTCTGATCGAAGTCATGCTTATCTGTACACCATGACCACATTGGTGCAGGCATGATCTCGTCCATGTCAGTGGTGCGTGTCATTATGTATGGTGTGATCTCATCCATTGACACATAGCCCAATTCAGTGTA
>OCVR010001999.1_pt1 | contig 15805 bp, 14 predicted proteins | sample 1539091 | NCBI WGS metagenome assembly OCVR01 (sample SAMEA3355530, study PRJEB22509) | marine metagenome | biome: marine; feature: coastal ocean; material: water | place: USA | collected 2010-08-07 | depth 16 m | reverse complement strand
ATTCCCGGGATGGCCGGCGAGGTGTTCGCCGCTGCAGGAGGCACCGCTGTGCGAATTGCAGGCGGCGAGCTATACACGTCAATGCAAACCGGGGTTATTGATGCTCTTGAGTGGGTTGGGCCTTATAACGATCTGGCATTCGGTTTTCAGGAGGTTGCCAAGTACTACTACTACCCTGGCTGGCATGAACCCGGAGCAATGCTGGAGTTCATCGTGAATCAAAAGTCCCTGAGTGCCCTGCCGCAGGATTTGCAGGCAATCGTCAAGTACGCAGCTCGGGCCGTAAACCAGGACATGCTGGATGAATACACCGCGCGCAATAACAATGCTTTGAAAAGCCTGATCGAGGAGCACGGCGTGCAACTGCGCAGGCTTCCTGATGATGTGCTATTGGCGCTCTGGCAGGGCACCCAACAGGTAATGGACAAATTGGTCGCCACGGATCCTATGGCGGCGAAGGTGTATGACTCGTATAGCGACTTCTACAACGGCGTACGCAACTACCATCATATTTCGGAACAAGCGTATATTAACACCCGGGATCGAGTGCTTGGCGACGAGGACTATTAGCGTCTATCGGCCAGCAAGCGGTTACTGCTGAATGGCGCGTGTTCGCCCGTTCTGATCGATAGCGACAAACACAAACTCGCCCTCGGTAACCTTCAGGGGATCACCACTGTGCTGTGAATTGATCCAGACCTCTACCAGAATACGGATTGAGCTGCGGCCGATTTCAAGCACTTCACAGTAGCACGACACAACAGCGCCTACATGCACTGGTGTCAGGAAGGCCATACCGTTGATTGCGACGGTGGAGGCGCGGCCATCGGCTACCTTCATCGCGGTAATCAGCCCTGCAATGTCCATCTGTGACAGGAGCCAGCCGCCGAAAATATCGCCACTGGCATTCGTATCCTTCGGCATGGCAACTGTTTGCAGCGCGAGTGTGCCCCCGGGCCCGGGTGTCGCGTCAATATCGTTCATCTCGATCGCCTGCTACCGGCCAATCGCCGGCTGTCTTTTTATTTGAGTACGGAAGGTAGCCATGTCGCCATAGCTGGCCAGTACCAGAGTGCGCCTATCAATAGGAGCTGGAGAAGTATAAAGGGAACTACGCCCCGGTAGATAGCGCCGGTTGGCACAGATTCCGGTGCAACTCCGCGCAAGTAGAATAGCGCAAAACCGAAGGGTGGCGTGAGGAATGAGGTCTGAAGGTTGAGGGCAATCATGATGCCCAGCCAGACGGGGTCCAGACCCATGGCAAGCAGTATCGGGCCCACAATGGGGACCACCACGAACGTAATTTCAATGAAATCCAGAATAAAACCAAGCAGGAAAATGACCAGCATCACCACCAAGGTCGCACTCACCGCGCCCCCCGGGAGTTGCTCGAAGAACTGATGAATCAGCTCTTCCCCGCCAAAGCCCCTGAAAACCAGCGAGAAAACTGCGGCGCCGATCAGAATCATGAACACCATGCAGGTGACCTCCAGAGTATTCTGCAGCGCTCCTGTAAGCCTCGGGAGATCCATCTGTCCCTTGGCCATAGCCAGCATTAATGCGCCTATGGCGCCGATACCCGAAGCCTCGGTTGGAGTAGCGGCCCCGGCGAGAATCGAACCAAGAACAACCATTATGAGTAACAGGGGTGGCAGTAGCCCTCGAGCGACCTCCTCAAGGGAAATGGGCTCCAGGTCATTGGCTGGTGTGGCGTCCGGGTCGAACCGCGCCTGCAGCAGTAAGTAGAGGATGTATAGCCCAACCAGCAACAGCCCGGGAATTAACGCGCCAACAAACAGGTCGCCCACGGACACCGTCTTGGGATTAAATATATTCATATTCAATTGGGCTTGCTGGTAGGCGTTGGAAAGGACGTCCCCCAGCAATACCAGGGCAATGGAGGGTGGGATAATCTGTCCCAGCGTGCCCGTCGCGCAGATAGTGCCCGTTGCAACCGAGGGCTTGTAACCCGCCTTTAGCATGCTCGGCAGGGACAACAGCCCCATTGTGACAACGGTCGCTCCGACAATACCGGTGCTGGCGGCAAGAAACATACCGACGACAACCACAGAAATACCCAGCCCGCCGCGAACTCCGCGAAATAACCGGCTCATGCTGTGTAACAACTCTTCTGCGACCCGCGAACGCTCGAGAATCGTGCCCATGAGAATGAACAAGGGTACGGCGATCAGGGTCGTGTTGTTCATGGTGCCAAAAATGCGACCAGGCAATGCGGCCAGAAAGCGGGTGTCGAAAACACCTGTGAGTGTGCCCACAGTGGCGAAGGCTAACGCCGTTCCCGCCAGGGTGAAAGCGACGGGGAACCCCAGCATCAGCAGGAGACAGACTGCGAGAAACAGGTAAAGGGAAATGAACTCCATCAGCGCGCGCTACTCCCTGCGAGAACCAGTGCGTTGCGCAGAATTTCGGCGACCCCCTGCAGGGCCAGATTGGCCGCAGCAAGGGGGATCAGCGATTTCAAGAGGTAGACCGCGGGAATCCCTCCGGGCTCTGGCGAGGACTCGAACATCGACCAGGATTCAAAAACATAGTCCCAGCTGCTCAGAAAGATGAATGTGCAGAGTGGCAGCAGGAAAATAATGCCTCCGAGGCTGTCAATCCACGCTTGGCCTCGACGGCTGAATCGGCGGTAGAAAATATCAACACGGACATGAGCACCGTTCTTCAGTGCGTAGCTCGCGCCCAGCAGAAACAGACTGGCATGGAGATAAACAACAGACTCTTGCAGGGGAATGGATCCAATACTGAACCCATAACGCAGCACCACAATCAATGCGACCGTCAGTGCCATTGCCAGCGATAGCCACGCAAGCACGCGACCGCAACGGTCTGTGAATCGGTCTACAATATGCACTACGGCGTGCACAAAAGGCATAGCGCTGGATCTTTTTGATTATTCGATAGGTAGAGTAGTATAGGCCATTACCTTTGTTGAAAACACGTTCTCCCCGAGAGCACAGTCAGGAATCATAGAAATGCTAACCGTCATCTCCCCGGCCAAGACGCTGGACTTCGACACCCCCGCAGGCACGCGCAAGAAAACGCAGCCGCAGCTTATAGAGTTTGCGGAGCAATTGGTCGAGGATGCGCGTGGCCTTGCCCCCACAGAGATTCAAGGGCTAATGGGCGTCAGTGAAAAGATAGCCGATCTTAATTACCAGCGGTTTATGAACTTTACAACGCCGTTTACGCTGCAGAATGCGAAGCAAGCCCTGCTGGCGTTCAAGGGTGATGTGTATCTTGGGCTGGAAGCAGACACGCTGGACAAAGAGCAGCTCGACTTTGCACAGTATCACCTCGCCATTCTTTCCGGTTTGTACGGTGTGTTGCGACCTCTCGACCTGATGCAGCCCTACCGGTTGGAGATGGGGCTCACTTTTGCAAACCGCGGGGGGAAAAATTTGTATGAATTCTGGGGCGGGGAAATTACCCGGACACTGCAGAAAGGGCTAAAAAAGTCGGGCAGCAAGGTGCTGGTGAACCTCGCTTCCAATGAGTATTTTCGCTCTGTACAGGCGGGTGATCTGGATGCGGATATTATCACGCCGGTATTCAAGGATTTGCGCGGAGGTAAATACAAGGTGATCAGCTTTTTTGCCAAGAAAGCCCGTGGTCAGATGGCACGCTTCATCATCGACAAAGAATTGAATGAGGCGGAGGGCCTCAAGAAATTCAAGCGGGACGGCTATCGCTTCAATAAGGCCGAATCGACCGCCCGCAATTGGGTATTCACCCGGGACGAGCCGCCCATTTCCTGAGATCCGCGTGCAGTAAACCAGAGTGCATCAGGCTCCACCCTGCTGCTTGAATGGCAGAAAACCTTCCGCGGACTGCTTGTATTGTGTGTTATGGCCTGCCTCGCGGCGAGTGAAATCACCTACGGCAGCAGAAAGTTCTGGGTCAGCGATCCAATGGTTCGAACAGGTGGTGATGGGCCTGAATCCCCGCTGTATCTTGTGCTCGCCCTGCGCGCCGGGGTCAAAGCGCGACAGGCCATTGGCGATACAATACTCGATGCCCTGGTAATAGCACGCTTCGAAATGCAGAGCGTCAAATTCATGCACACAACCCCAGTAGCGACCGAAGAGGGTCTTGCTCGAGCGAAAGTACAGTGCCCCGGCGACAGCCTGGTCATCCAGATAAGCGAGTACCATCACAACCTGTGATCCCATACCCGCCGCCGTGTTGAGGAAAAATTCCCGACTGAGGTAACCTCCGTGCCCGCTGCGTTTTGCATACGTGGTCTGGTAGAAGTGGTAAAACCGGTCCCAGTGCTCTTCACGAATCTCACTGCCCTCCAGGGTAACGAGCTTGAGCCCTTGTTCCTCTACCCGCCGGCGCTCCCGCTTCAGGGATTTTCGTTTGCGGCTGTTAAAGGTGCCAAGGAAATCATCGAAAGTGTTAAAGCCTTCATTAAACCAGTGAAACTGTGTGGCCGTTCGCCGGTGCAGCCCCGCGTCCAGCAGTCTCTGACTGACCGCCTCCTCGGGGAACAACAAATGCCATGACGAGATCTCACGCTCTTTCGCTAGCTGCTGCACCGCGTCCAGAGCGGCTGACCAGCACAGTTCAGCATCGGCGTCCTGTGCGGCGCAAAGGCGTGGGCCGGTAGCGGGAGTGAAGGGAATGGCACTCAACAATTTTGGGTAGTAGGCGAGGCCGCGCTGGCGCCATGCATCCGCCCAGGACCAGTCAAATACATACTCACCGTAGGAGTGAGATTTCAGATACAACGGCATAAGTGCAAGGAGCTCTTCGTCGCGTCGCAGCAGCAGATGACAAGGCTGCCAACCAGTTTCAGCAGTGGTGCAGGCGGCCAGCTCGAGACCGTAGAGGAAATCGTGGCGCAGAAAGGGGTAGTCTGTGCCGGCGATTCTGTTCCAGTCCTCGGCAGCAATCTGTGCGAGGCTGCTGACGAACTCGCCGGTCAGTGCTTTATCATGAGTCGAGGACATTAGATCAGGTTCCTGTAAGCGCGTAGTTAAGGGCCACACCCGCGAAAATAATCAGTCCCACCCAATGATTGTTTTTGAACGCGAGAAAGCAGACTTGCGGTTCCCGCTTTCGAATCAGAATCTGCTGGTAGATAAAGAGCGTGGCCGCCATGCCAAGAGAAAGATAATAGTAGCTTCCCAGGCCGAATGCCTTGCCGGCCAAGCCGAGCAAAATCAGGCAGCCAAATTGCGATACCCCGATAGCGAGGCGGTCGAAGCGCCCAAACAGGATGGCGGTAGATTTTATCCCGATGGTAAGGTCATCGTCTCTGTCTACCATGGCGTAAGCCGTGTCATAGCCCACAGTCCACAGGAGGTTCGCCGCGTAGATCAGCCACAAGCTGGCAGGCAGCACGTTTTGTTGGGCGGCGAAGGCCATGGGTATGCCCCAGGAAAATGCGGCACCCAGCACAATCTGGGGGAGGTGGGTGTAACGCTTCATGAAGGGGTAAGCCGATGCCAGCAGCAAAGCGATAACAGACAGTCCGATGGTCAGCGCGTTGGTGAACAGGACCAAAATGAACGCCAGCAGCATCAGGGCCGCAAACAGGGTGCGGGCCTCAGCGGGACTGACAGTTCCGATTACCAGAGGGCGGTCCCGGGTGCGTGAGACGCCTCCATCGAGATGGCGGTCGGCCAGATCATTGACGATGCAACCTGCGGAGCGGGTCAGGAAGGTGCCCGCAACAAAGATCGCGAGGAGTCGCGCGTCAGGCACCCCGCTCGCCGCCAGCCAGAGTGCCCACAGAGTGGGCCACAGGAGAAGCAGGGTGCCGATCGGTTTGTCGAAGCGGATCAGTTTAAGAAGCGCATCGGCCTTTGAAGTGCTTGCCATTTAATCCAGATCTGGTGGTGCAGTCTGCCCAGCTTACTGCGTTGTTGATGGAAATGCAGCGTTGACCTTGCCTCGTTGGGAGCGATGAACCGGCAGGGCTCCCGGCCACGGCGCGAAAGACTCGAGGAAAACCTCGCTGACCATAAGCGATTTTCCCTCGATTCCGAAGCGACAGCGGCGACCCCAGGCCGACTCTGCCTGGCGCAGGTGCTCTGGCAGGTAGTGGCTGTTACCTGGCATCCGCGCGATTTCGAAGGGATCCCGCTGCATGCCTGGGTGGCGAAACAATATGGCACCCAGCGATTTGCTCTGTAACCGCCTCAGGTGGGCCAGGCTGCCGACCAGACTGGAGATAGGAAAGATGCTCCGTGCGAATACCACCGGGTCCTGGCCCAGCATCAGCGTGACCTCCCGCACTAGCGATAATTGTCGCGGTGAAATGCCCAATAGGGTGCTTTCACTGGGCAGGGGCCTCTCCCAGCCCTGATAAAGCCGCTTCACAGCGAATTGGCCGCGTCCTGACGCGACGAGATGACCCGTCAGTGAGCCGTTATCGGTGAGCCAGCGGCGCGATTCGGGGGGCAGCTGGGCATGGGTAGCGCGGAGAACCGGCTGCCAGCGTGGCTCTGTTGTAATCCTCTGGCGGGATTGTGCAGGCCCCCCCGAGGCCAGATTGTTCGAAGACACAGGTCTACCTTCCATGTTTGGAGAAGCGAGGATGCGCTATCCGAACGGGGCTTGCAAGACGGGACAGGCTCGAATTAGAACGCCTGAAGCAAGAAAATCCTTGCACAATTATTGTACAGAACTATAGTGTTTCGTCTCGAATTTTGGCCTCCGGCCGCAGCGTTGCAAGTCGGCAGGGGAGCTATGAAAATCAGCAGAGTGAGATGGTTATGAAAAAGTGGGAATGTATTGTTTGTGGCCTGGTCTATGATGAAAAACTGGGCTGGCCCGATGATGGAATTGCACCGGGCACCAAGTGGGAGGATGTCCCCGAAGACTGGTTGTGCCCTGATTGTGGCGTGGGCAAAGAGGATTTTGAACTGCTGGAGGACGAGGTAGAGGAGTCTGCACCCCATCATCAGGAGCCTGCGGTAGATAAGGAACACGCCCCGGTGGTGATTCTGGGTACCGGTTTGGCGGGTTATGGCGTTGCCAAGGAATTTCGGAAGCACGATACGGAAACGCCCCTGATCCTGATTACCTCTGATGATGGCCGCGCCTATTCAAAGCCGATGCTGTCAACCGGATACACGCGGGATCAGTCCGCGGACGACCTCGCTCAGTCAGATGCCGGCGCAATGGGCACCCAGCTGAAAGCCAGTGTCTGGACCATGACCAAGGTCAATGAAATCGACACCGCCAACCAGATGATCAAGACCGGTGATGCCGACACGGCGGTGCATTACAGCAAACTGGTGCTTGCGGTTGGCGCTCAGGTAATCCGTCCGCCGATCCAGGGCGACGGTCTGGAACTCGTCTACTCCGTCAACGACCTCATGGACTACGCGGATTTCCGCACCGCTGTGGCCAAGAACGATGTGAAGAAAATCTGCATTATCGGGGGTGGCCTTATTGGCTGCGAATACACCAATGATCTTCTCAACGGTGGCTTCGAGGTGGAGGCCGTCGACCCTCTCGGGTACTGCCTGCCAACACTGTTGCCAGAGACTGCCGGCAAGGCCGTGCAAGCCGCGCTGGAAGAGAAGGGTGCGAAATTTCATTTTGGCCCCCTTGTCACCGAGGTGAACAAGTCGGCAGATGGCGTCACAGTGACATTAAACAATGGCGATACGATTGACGCGGATATCGTTGTCTCTGCGGTTGGTGTGCGTCCGCGCACGGACCTGGCAGAGGCGAGCGGCATCGCGACCCAGCGCGGCATTGTGACCAACCGCTTGCTGCAAACCAGTGCGACCAATGTGTATGCCATGGGTGATTGTGCAGAGGTAGATGGCCATGTGTTGGTCTACGTCGCGCCCCTGATGGCAGCGGCCAAGGCCCTCGGCAAGACGCTGGCAGGAGAGCCGACGGAGGTGGTTTATCCTGCTATGCCGGTGACAATCAAAACACCGGCATGCCCGGTTGTTGTCGCCCCCGTAACGCCAGACACAACAGGCGAGTGGAACATCGAGGCAGATGGCAACAGCGTCAATGCCCAATTCCGTGACAGTGACGGCAAACTGTTGGGCTTTGCGCTAACAGGTGGGGCAATTAAGGAGAAGATGGCCCTGCAGAAAGAACTACCATCTATCATGGGCTGAATGTGGCCCCAGGCCTGCAGTGTTGAGCGCTAAAGTTGAGCAACAGGTTCGGCTTTGGCTGGATCAATTCGTTGTAGGCCTGAATCTTTGTCCCTTCGCTCGACCGCTGCTGGGCGGCGAGACCCTGCGCATTGTTATCTGCGAGCAAACCGGTCGAAAGGCGCTTCACGAGGCGTTCCTCACTGAGCTGGACATGCTGTATTCCACCGCACAGACGGAGGTCGCAACCACGCTGCTGGTGTTTCCGTTCGCACTTCAAAAATTTTCGGATTATCTATCGTTTCTGCATGTGTCGGAGGACACGGTAAACGAGGCTGGCCTTGCAGGTATTGTGCAATTGGCGAGCTTTCATCCTGATTACGTATTCGCGGGTGAGGACTCCGCCTCCGCCAGCCATTACAGCAACCGCTCACCCTACCCCCTGATACACCTGCTGCGGGAGGATATGGTCAGCGCGGCCGTGGCGGACTATCCCCAACCGGAGCGTATTCCTGCTCGCAACATTGAAGCGCTCGAAAAAATCGGGAACCGCGAGCTGGCACGTCGCTGGCAAGCCCTTTTTTCTGAATAGAGTGCTCTTTCCCGTGAACGGGAGTGTCATACGGCCTGAAACGCCTCTTCTGCAGAACCATGCGCTCATCGTCGGTCACAAATTGCTCGGCACACGCGCGCTTATCTGCGTGGCGCAAGACAGGCCGTGGGCAGTAGAGGAATTACACGCGCATCGTGCGACGAAACTTGTCCTGCCAACGAGGAGATGATCTGTTCGAGTAATTGTGCGTTCTCACGTACAATTCCGAGCCCGTTGTCACCGGCCTGTTATCCATGCCCCTGCTTTCCCTCGATCAAGCCTGCCTCCAGTACGGCACTCATGTTCTTCTGGACAAGGTGGAGTTCAACTTAAACCCGGGCGACCGTATCGGGCTGCTGGGGCGTAATGGTGCGGGTAAGAGCACCTTAATGAAAGTGATCAAGGGCGATATCGTTCTGGAGAGCGGTAAACGCTGGGTGCGCGACGGGACCCGCATCAGCTACCTGGACCAGTCACTGCCGGGTGCTGATGAGCAGGACGTTTACGACGTTGTCGCCGGAGGTTTGGCGGATGTGGGTGAATTGCTAAAGCGCTATCATCACAGCATCCTTGAGGGAGATATGGACACCATGGCCTCCGTGCAGACCGAGTTGGAGGCGAAGGACGGCTGGCGGTTGGCGCAGAAAGTTGAAACCGTAATCTCTCAATTGCAGCTGCCAGCGAATGCCAGTATGTCCACCTTGTCTGGTGGCTGGCGCCGGCGCGTGGCTCTGGGTGCCGCGCTGGTCAGCGAGCCGGATATTTTATTGCTGGACGAACCCACCAACCACCTTGATATTCCCGCGATCGAATGGCTGGAGAACCAATTGCAGGCCTATGCGGGCGCGATCATATTTATTACTCATGATCGGTCGTTTCTGCAAAGCCTGGCGCGAACCATCGCCGAACTTGACCGTGGACATCTGAGCGCCTGGGAGGGCACATACCAGGATTTTCTGCGCTTTCGCGATCAGCAGTTAGCCGCCGAGGAGCGGGAAAACGCACTGTTTGATAAGCGCCTGGCAGAAGAAGAAAAGTGGATTCGACAGGGGATCAAGGCCAGACGAACCCGCAATGAAGGCCGCGTTCGCGCCTTGAAAGCCATGCGGGTAGAGCGTGCATCCCGACGTGAGCGAACAGGTAATGCCAGTTTCAACATGGAGTCTGCGGACCGATCCGGTAAGCGGGTCGCGGAGCTGGAAAATGTGTCACAGGCCTACGAGGGCAAGACAGTTCTGAAACCGTTCTCGACGCTGGTCAGTCAGGGTGATCGTATTGGTATCGTTGGTGCCAACGGGTCGGGCAAATCTACCCTGATAAAAATCCTGGTCGGTGAGCTTACCCCGACAGAGGGCCAGGTAACATTGGGAACACGTCTGGAGGTAGCCTATTTCGATCAGCTGCGAGCACACCTCGATCCGGAAAAAAATCTGATCGACAATGTCTGTGGTGGCCAGGATTTTATTGAGCTCGATGGCAAGCGCCGGCATGCCATTAGTTATCTCGGAGATTTTCTCTTTTCACCGGAACGGGTGCGCACTCCGGTAAAGGCACTCTCCGGCGGCGAACAAAGCCGCGCCATCCTGGCTAAACTTTTCAGTAAGCCCGCGAATCTATTGGTGCTGGATGAGCCGACCAATGATCTGGACGTCGAAACGCTGGAGTTGCTGGAGGAAATTCTGTTGAGTTTCGAGGGTACCGTATTGCTTGTCAGTCACGATCGGCAATTCATGGATAATGTGGTGACCAGCATCCTGGTGCTTGACGGTGTCGGCGGTGTTGAGGAATGGGTGGGTGATTATAGTCACTGGGTAGAGCATGGGGGCCGACTGCAAAGCCTCGAGCAAAGTGGCGAGAAAATGACAGCGCAACCGCCGCCGGCCGGCAAAAAAAGCCTCCGCGAACAACAGCAGGACAGCAAAAAATTAACCTTCAAGGAAAAACGCGAGCTGGACGATTTGCCAAAGGGCATTGAGGCCATGGAGGCCCGCCAATCAGAGCTGGAGGCAGAGATTGCCGCGCCTGCGTTTTACCAGCAGGGCCATGATATTAGCGAGGCCCGGTTGCAGGCACTGGCCGATGTTGTGGCTGAACTCGAAATGGCGTACGCCCGCTGGGCAAGCTTGTCGGATCGCGCAGGCACTGCCTGAGCGGGGAAAACAACGGCGCGTCTAAAAGCCGGTCAGGCCCTGCTCATACTTTGGCGAAGTGCTGTCGACTGCCTGTCCAGCGTGTGATCAGTGGGTCCGCCAGCTCGGGGCGGGTTTGGCGGATAGTGTCCGAGATAGACTGAACATCGTCCAACAGATGATTGTGGGCAGGCAGCTCGGCTATCCGGAACTCCATGAGGCCAGTCTGTCTCGTGCCTAGCACCTCTCCTGGCCCTCTCTGCTGCAGGTCTTTCTCCGCGATGTAAAAACCGTCTGTGCTCTCACGCAGCACCGACAAACGCTGACGACCGTTCGCCGAGAGGGGCGACTGATACAGCAATACGCAGTGACTCGCCTGCTCGCCCCGCCCTACTCTGCCGCGCAGCTGGTGCAACTGTGCCAGGCCCAGGCGTTCCGGGTTTTCGATAACCATCAGGCTGGCGTTGGCAACATCGACGCCCACTTCGATAACAGTTGTGGCCACCAGCAGCGATATCTCTCCATTCTTGAATGCGGACATGACCAGCTCCTTTTCTGCAGGCTTGAGCCGCCCGTGAACGAGGCCGATCCTCAGAGCCGGCAGCGCCTGCTGCAATTCTGTTGCTGTCGCTTCAGCCGCTTGTGCTTGCAGTGTGTCGCTTTCCTCGATAAGTGTGCATACCCAGTAGGCCTGACGACCTTCCGCACAGGCTGCCGCCACCCGGTTAACCACCTCTGCGCGCCGGCTGCTGTCGATCAGCGCCGTACCTACCGGCGATCTTCCCGGAGGCAGTTCGTCGATAATGGAGACATCAAGATCTGCGTAGGCGACCATCGACAGTGTTCGGGGTATCGGCGTAGCCGTCATGATGAGTTGATGGGGCTGCCCCTCCTCGGGGGAGGATTTTCGTGTCAGTGCAAGGCGCTGGTGCACACCAAAACGGTGCTGTTCGTCGACGACAACCAATCCAAGACGCGAAAATTCGACGTCATCCTGAAACAGGGCATGGGTACCGATCACCAGGCTCGCTTCTCCGGATACCATGCGCGCGAGAGCGCGCGCTCGTCGTTTGCCCTTGGAGCGACCACTGAGCCACTCCATCGTGATACCCAAAGGCTCGAACCATTGCTGGAAATTGTGGCGGTGCTGTTCCGCAAGGATTTCGGTAGGTGCCATCAGGGCAACCTGGTAGCCGTTGCAGATAGCTTGTAATGCAGCCCCTGCGGCCACGAGAGTCTTTCCCGAGCCCACATCACCCTGCACCAGCCGCATCATGGGTAATGGCTTGGCAAGATCTGCTGCGATCTCAGACAGTACCCGCCGTTGAGCGCCGGTTGGGGTGAAGGGCAGCGCGGCAAAAAATGCGTCCAGCTGTTGGGGCTGGAAAGGCAATGCCGGCGCGCCTTCCCTTTGCTGATTTTCACGCAGTCTGCAGAGCGACAGGTTGTGAGCGACCAGTTCCTCCAGTGCCAGGCGCAGTTGTGCAGGGTGGCGCCCCTCGCGCAGTTGTTCCAGCGGCGCGTCCGGTGGCGGGGCATGCAGGTAGTGCAGGGCCCGCGTGAGCTCGTAGGGGTAGCGCTCGTTGGGGGGCAGTAGTTCGTGGACTTCCTCCCCTTCAAGTCTCGCCACGGCCTGAGCACACAGCTTGCGCCACTGGCTCTGGCCAATGCCCGAGGTGGTCGGGTAGATCGGTGTCAGCGAAGTATCCACGGGAGAATCTTCGTCCAGAACTTGCCGGTATTCGGGATGATACATCTCGATGCCGCTGCTGCCTCTGCGTGCTTGGCCGAAGCAACGCAGTCGCGTCCCGCAGGAGAGATTGTTTTTCTGTGCGGCCGAGAAATGAAAAAATCTCAAGGTCAGCGTGCCGCTGCCGTCCTGTAAGCGCACCACAAGACTGCGACGTCTGCCAAACACCACGTCCGCGGCCATCACATCACCCTCAACAACAATATCATCACCCTCTCGGGCGGTGGCGATAGGTGTAATGCGGGTTCGATCCTGATAGCGCAGTGGCAAGTGGAAAAGCAGATCCTGAAGGCTTCGGACACCGTAGTCGGCAAGCTTGCCGGCGAGTGCCGGCCCAACGCCGTGCAGTATCTCAACGGATTGATTGGCGATGTGCTGTGTCAAGATAGCGGCCGGGCTCGCAGGGCGTTGATCAAAAGGTCAATTGCCTCCGGGCGCGGAAAGCTGGCCCGCCAGGCGAGTGCGATACGGCGTGAGGGCGGTGGGTCCAGGAAAGGGATCACAACCACGTTATTCTTGTCATAACCCGATTCCAGAGCCGCTGACTTCGGCAAGACTGTAATGCCCAGGCCACTGGCCACCATGTGCTTTAGCGTTTCCAATGAGCTACCCTCGACCGGCGCTTCGCCCTTGGCGGCCTGCTCTCTTACCGCATCCGCCAGGCCCGGACAGGCCTCCAGTACCTGGTCTCGAAAACAGTGACCCTCACCCATAAGCAATACGCGATGATCTGCCAGTGCACATGGTGCGATAGCGCGCTCGCCCGCGAGGAGATGTCCCCGAGGCGCCACAACGACAAAGGGTTCATCGAAGAGCGCGCGTGTTACGACATCAACGTCTTCGAAAGGTAGTGCGACGAAGATGGCATCCAGGTCTCCCCCGCTTAGTTTACCGCGGAGGATGTGTGTGTAACTTTCCTCTATGTACAAAGGCATCTGGGGCGCCGATTCCTGCATAGCGCTGACCATCCGGGGGAATAGATAAGGCCCCACCGTGTAAATTGCGCCTACGGAGAGCACGCTGCCCGACGGGTCCTTGCCCAGTTCAGCCAGATCGTAAAGACCCTGCACTGCGTCGAGGACTGAGCGCGCCTGGTCTACAATCCCGTCTCCCGTAGGGGTAGTGGCAACCTTATGGCGAGCCCGTTCAAACAGGCTGATCCCCAGTTCTGACTCCAGCTTTTTGATAGCGATACTCAAGGTAGGCTGGCTGACACTGCATTGCTCTGCGGCCTTGCGAAAATGTCCTGTCTCTGCCAGCGCCACAAGGTAGCGTAATTCTGTTAATGTCATAGGCGTAAGCCGTGCCCTTGGCTGCGAGGAGCCTTGTTCAAAGGCCCTTAGTGTAACCAGTGAGAGACAATAATATGAAGAGCAGTTCTGTTCTAATTGTAGGCTGCGGCGACCTTGGCATTCGTGCAGGGTCCCTGTTGGCGGAACGCGACTGGGAAGTCACCGGGCTGCGGCGCAATGTTGCCAAGTTGCCATTGCAGATCAATGCTCGGTCTGGGGACTATACCCTGCCGGGAAGTCTGGATTTTGCCGCGACTCTGGCGCCGGACTTTGTGCTTGCCACATTTAATCCCCCTGACCGGTCCACAGCGGGTTACGTCAAAGGGTTCCAGCAGGCCATGACAAACCTTCTCTGCGGGCTGGGTGAGCATCGCCCGCGGTGTGTTCTGATGGCCAGCAGTACGCGAGTATTTGCCGAATCGGAGGGAGGCTGGGTTGACGAGGACAGCGCGTTGTCTCGTGACGACCCATGGGCCCAGGCAATCATCGAGTCGGAGCGGCAATTGCTGGATTCAGGGCATCGTGCGTCGGTGGTGCGGTTTGCCGGCATCTACGGTATTCCGGGCGGCAGGCTGTTGTCACGGGTGCGCCGCGGTGAATTGTGCCCCCCTCGGCCGGTGAGCTACACCAACCGCATTCATCGGGAAGATTGTGCCGGATTTCTTGCGCACCTGTTGCAGCAGTCGGAGATCGGTGCTGACCTGGAGCCTGTTTATATCGGTGTGGATAACCAGCCCTCCCCTCGCTACGCAGTCGAGTCCTGGCTGGCATCACAAATGGGAGTGGCTGAGCTGGAAAGCGCGCTGCCCGATGCCGCCAGTGACCCCACGCGACACAATCGTGCGGGGCACAAGCGGTGCCTGAATCGAAAACTGCGCGACAGTGGCTACCAATTAATATACCCGGACTACAAAGCGGGGTATAGCGCGTTGCTTGCGCTCCACGATCACCCCGGCAATGTGCCGGAAAGTGCCTGATCTAGTTCAGCGCATCACGCAGGGGCGTTGGGCTACAGGACGAGAATAGCCTCGATTTCGATCTGCGCTCCCTTGGGCAGTGCGGCTACCTGCACGCAGGCGCGGGCCGGAAAAGGCGGCGCAATAAAGTTCGCCATGATCTCGTTCACGCTGGCGAAGTGGGAGAGGTCTACCAGCGATATATTGATTTTGACCGCCTTGTCCAGGCTGCCTCCGGCTGCCACGGCTATCGCAGCAAGGTTGTTGAAGGCCTGTGTGGCCTGGTCTTTGATATTATCACTGACCAGCTCAGACGTGCCGGGTATCAGCGGAATCTGACCGGATAGCCACACGGTGTTACCTACTTTGACCGCCTGTGAATAGGGACCGATCGCTTCCGGCGCGTCCGGCGTTGAAATGATGGCTCGGTTACTCACCGCGTACCTCCGTGTTCGATGTGTTGCTGACGAGTGACTGGACAACCCCGTGGAGCCTGCCCAGCCGCACTGGTTGTCTTCAGTTTTTGACTCGCGTAACCCTGTGCACGTGGGTGATAGTGCGCAGCCGCTTCATAATCCGAGCCAGGTGCACTCTGTCGGTCACCAGCATTTCGAGATTGACGTAAGTAAACTGGTAGTCCTTCACGTCGGAGGCAATCTTCTCAATATTGACGCCCATACTGTTAATGCGGGTAGCGATGACCGCAATCATCCCCCGCCGGTTTTCTACCTCGATACGCAGTTCGGCCAGGTACTCACCCTCTACCTCCTTGTCCCAGCGCAAGGCGACCTGTCGCTCACTGTGATCGCGCATATCGTTGAGGTTGTTGCATTGCTCCCGGTGCACCACCACGCCCTTCTCAAGGCTCAGGTAGCCCTCTATGGCGTCGCCAGGGATCGGGTGGCAGCAGCGGGCATAACTCACCACGAAGCCCTCTGTGCCGCGAATATCGACCGGTTGCGCTCCCTCACCATCAGGCTTTGCCTGATC
>OCVR010001998.1_pt1 | contig 15805 bp, 14 predicted proteins | sample 1539091 | NCBI WGS metagenome assembly OCVR01 (sample SAMEA3355530, study PRJEB22509) | marine metagenome | biome: marine; feature: coastal ocean; material: water | place: USA | collected 2010-08-07 | depth 16 m | reverse complement strand
CTTATCAAGTAATCCTTTAATCGCTCCGGCTAATACTGGTAATATAATTGCCCACTTACCAATGTTTAATAACGTACCCCATGGATCTTTCTTTACTGCCATGAAGCCATCTTTTAGACCTTTAAATCCCGTTGAAAGAGTTGCTTTTAAAGATTGTGCGAGGATACCAGATTCAGACTTATTTTCTTTATTTGCGATGGCTTCCTTTTGGGCTTCCTTTCTTCTTGCCAGTTCAGCATCTTTTTCTGTGTCGCTCAGACCAACTAAACTTTCATCAATATTTTTGAGTAGTGCTTCGTTTCCTTCCCAAGAATCTGTTAAGACTTTAGCTGTTTGTTCAGAACTTAATTTAATTGCCGTAAACGCATCAGCAAATTTTTCAAGGTTGATTTTAATTTCTTTAATCGAATTCGTACCGGAGTTCCTTACAAGATCTCCTTCAGATTTAAGACGCTTAACTATAGCCTCAGTTTCTGGACTCAGCGCCTTTTTCTTTTCTGGTTTAGTTGTAGCCATTTATATTAACCTTGTTTTCGTTGTTCATTCTGTTCTTCTATCCATTGTACTAGCATACTAAAATAAAGATCTCTTTCAAAAGGCATCATAGCCTCAATTTCGGACACAGACCATTTGTGGTGTTGTGCCATGGAGAAAATCATTTGATAGTAATGCCCTAACGTTATATGGCTAAGGCTTAGGTAAAAAAACTACGGGTGCCCTCCACGACAAACGTTTGTTCTTTACCTTCACTATTCGTATATGGTAACTCTTTTCGTATCTTCGGCATTGTTTCAAAGAATAAAGTAATTCCTCGAATAACATCTCCACCGAGACTATCCATAAAGGCCTCAATATCTTCATCACTATAATCTTTAAAACTATGTACTTCATCTTCTGAAGCTAATGTATCTAAACAAGAAATCATTACAAAATAGTTAACTAAAGGATCGTCATTATTCATTCCAACAATCTTTATGAATTCATTAATAGATGGATACTTTAGAAACAGAGTATACTCATCGTTTACTTTGATTTCATTTGTATGAGTTTCATCTCGAGCAATATCAATCTCTCTCATATCAAGTTCTAATTCAACTTCTTCATCCGTGTCAGGATCTTTAATTTTGAACTTAGCCAAGTTATCAACTGAACGTGCTCTTAATGTTAAATAAACATATTCAAAATCAAACAATGCAAGTTCTTCAACATCCTTTTCAATTAAGCAATTAGAAATGATTTGTTTCATTGCTAATACTTCTTGTTCTGCGTCATCCGCTTCTTGTGCAACTAACAAGATCTTTTCTTCTGCTACAGAAAAAGGTCTGTATTTAGTTTTCTCACCTGTACTCGGTAAAATCAATTCCGAGATCGGCAAATTAATTTTTGGTAATGCCATACTATACTCCTATAATTTAAAATTGTATCACTTATATTTTTCCAAATGCATTACCAAGTCTATCTAGTTTATTGATAGCATCTTGTATGCTTGTCGGTTTCCCGCTTTTTAATGTTCCTCTTACCGCGTCTCCGAAGCCTGCTATATCTCCAAGGATATCTAACAAGCCACTTGCTCTCGATAATCTGCTATTTGTTTTTCCTGACTTTGCTCCATCGAATGACATATCAGTAACTGTAAACTGAACATCTAAGGTAAGAGCTGTATTTGTTGACCAATCTAAACTCAATGCTCCAACAGATACTGGCCATACTCCTTGTAGTTTAGTTTCGTAATATACATCAGGATAAGAATCTGTTGCGTAATGTTTAATAATCATATCACACGCAAAGTCTTTCTTAAATCCAACTTCATGTGGAAGTTTACCGTGTACTTCGCCAAAGACATCATTGCCTTTATTATAATTTACAATGTTTTGAGCCCAAGCGTGAAAGAACCTTAAAACATGATGATCAGAATCAACAAAGAAAGATGCACTCATTGGACCTGGATTCTGAACTCTTGTTGGATGCTTCTTTTTCATTTGTCCTGTATACGCTACTTCAGATGAATTAATACCAATCGCAGGTATATCCATTTTATAACAAAAGAAAGTAAACGTATGACCCATATCAAAAGCGTTATTTTCAGGTATTCTTTTTTGAAGCTCAGGTGGTAGTGTTACTTGAACAGAAAATAGATTAGCCATAGCTGGGCCGCCATATCTATCGAACTGACTTTTAAATTCACTAATGTTAAATGGCATTTATTAATTCCCCGCTATGAGCTTTCTTGAATCTGCCCAAACTTTCGATGACCCGGCTTTCTGGAAACTTTGTACTGGTAAAAATAACGCAGTGTCCCATTCTGATGAATTGATTTTAACAAACTTAGATCTTACGTGTTTTGCCAAATACATTTTAACGCAAGGTGCAAAGAACTTCATATTGGCAGCACTATTTAAAATCTTATAGTTTATATTCAATGCTGTATTCTCATCATAGTTTTTGTCTGATACAGTTGTATAAAGAGCATCCATTAATTGCGCTCTCATCTTTGGTGGTAAGTAATGCATATTCAATCCAAGTATACCGCCTTTTACTTTATTTATTGGAAATATGCAAGGGAAGGCGTCATAGTATGGTAAAGTAGATTTATGTTTAGGATCATACCTAAAAAAGTACATTGATCCATAAACAGAATCACCACGTAACTGCGCTTTGTTTCTTCCTTTATCAGTATTACCTACAATCTCATCTTCTGTAATTCTTTTGCCTGCTGCTAACGTTGCTTGTTTACGGTACCATTCCCTTGCACCTTTTGTTCTAGCAGGAACTTGTCCTGATGTTATTCCTTTCACTAGAATATCTGAAAATAGGCTTGCCACTTATCGAGCTCCTGGTATATGTTTTTCTGTCATTATTGTCCACTGCCATCCGCGGTCAGCGCAAAAGTTCTTTGCTGCTTTCCATTTTGCTTCGTTAACACCCCACGTCTTAACTTCATTTAAATATCTTCTTGATATTCGACCTGTCTTTGTCTTGTTCTTATTTTTAATATCAGGCGGTCTACATTGACTGCTTGGTTTAATCTCAATCATAATAGTTTGAGGTTGACCTACGCCGTCTCTTTTATGTACAACCACATCCGGATAATACCTATGTATCTTTCCGTCAATCGGCGATCTATATGGAACAATCACTTCTTCAGATTGCCACCATATTACATCTGGGTGAGAATCCATCCATTTAAATACCTTAAACTCCCACAAAGACCTATAAATAATTTTTGTAGGGTCACCCTTATACTTGGTCGGATTTTTTGGTCTAAATTTACCCTTATATGCCATAATATACTTTCCAATTTTTATTATAAATAATTACATTATCCGTATACATATTTATTAGAATTAGACGGAGACAGCAAAGGAAATAAAGAATGGCAAGACCAAACAGCAAGATACGAGAATCCAATCGTGGTAATACTGAACGACTCTTCTTTCCAGATGGTGGATTTCCGCACGGCATTCAATTAATATTTAAAAAGTATAGCTACGAAGACTTAGTGTTAGGTACAAACGGTCAAACTAAAAAGACTGAATTTGCTACTGCTCAAGAAACTGGTGTATTGGCTGTTGAACTTCCAATGCCTAGTACATTAACAGATGCAACTGGTCTTCAGATAAATGGCTTTGAAAGAACTTTTATGGAATCGTTTATTGCTGATACATTGGCTCCTGCGTTTGATGGAAATATTGGTGACATTGCTAAAGATTTATTTTCATTAGGTGAAGCTGGTATGAAAGGCGGAATTGATGCTGTATTTGGAGGACTTGGTGCAACTACAGATGGACAGAAAGCAGCAACAGGTCAAGGCGCAAAGATCGCGTCGTTTATGATGAAGAATACTTTAAACAGTTTTGCTCCTGGATTAGGTAAAGCATTGGGTGCTTCGAGAGGAACCGCAATTAACCCTCAAGCAACGCTTTCTTTCGAAGGAGTTAACCTAAGACAGTTTTCTTTTGATTGGACACTATATCCTGAAAGTAAAGAAGAAGCATTGTCCATTAAAAAGATTATAAGATCAATAAAAAGAAACATATTACCAGAAATACAAAGTGTAACAGGCACTGATGTTGATGGCGGAAGTGGTTTAGGGGCTAATTCATTATCTCGAGCCTTTTTAAAATACCCTGCGGTTGTTAGTATTAATCTATTAGGTATTGATGAATCGCACTTCCTTAGATTTAAACCATGTATGGTTGATAATATTAATATTGACTATGGAGCAAGTGGTGAAATTATTATTGCCGAAGGCGGTGTACCTCAAGGTATCAAAGTTAGCATGACCTTTAAGGAACTCGAAATACAAACGGCTCACGATTATGAAGGAGACGACGTCTAATGGCAACTAAATACTTTGAACATTTTCCGGTTATAGATTACCAAGGAAGAAAGGTTAAAGATATATCTCGAAGACCTGCTTTCGTAAGAGCAGTCGCAAATAACCCTTATCTTTATTATTCTTATACAGTTAAAGAAAGCGAGAGGGCAGAAGATATTGCCTTGGATTATTATGGCTCTGTAGATTATATTTGGTTAGTTTATATGGCTAACAATATTATAGATCCATATTACGAATGGCCAATGAATACTCAAACCTTTAACGACTATATGGTTGATAAGTACCAAGCACAGTCTGGTAGAATCGGAGAAGACGTTCTCGATTGGACCAAAGATGAAACAATTGACGAAAACATTATATACTATGTTAAAACAGTTTAGGAAATAACAAATGGCAGTTGATAATATTATCTTAGCACCGGAATCATTCCGAACAATTTATCTTCGTAAGGAAGATCGCGTGATTATGCGTACTGAACGAGGGCAGAAGATAATCATTAAAAGAATCATTCCTGAAGATTGGGTTCCTTATCGTATCTTTGAATACGAAGAACAAATTAACGATAATAAGAAAGAAATCTTTTTATTCGATAATGCATTCTTAGGTCAACTATCACGTGAATTTAAAAACTCGGTAAGTACTGAATAATGTCCGATTCCTTTAATCCTTCTCATTGTACTATAGAAGCTGCTAATGTTAAATCGGCAGACAATAGAGATGCTTCTATTACTGCTTTAATATATGGATTTAATTTAAAGCAATCTATCTATAGCTCTTCTTTTAGTGGAACACTTAAGTGTTTTGACCAAGTTGGAACGTTACACGATTTTCCATTAAGAGCAGAAGAAGAATTAGAATTAATTATTAAAGGACATGATCTTCAAACAGAATTAAATATTAAAGGTCAAATAATTAAAATTGATGGCCTATCTAAAAGTGATCTAGGTGATGGTTATTATTATACATTACATTTTGTAAGCAGAACAACTTTTAGAGCAGGAATACAAAGTGTGATCACGGCCTTTACAAATATATCAGGATCATATGCTGCTAAAGAATTATTTAAAAAGTATTTTAATTCAAATAAAGAATTAAGTACAGCAACGTCAGTTGGTGAAATGCCTGATAGCTCTGAAGGTTTACAATTAACTTCAAATAAAGGAAGAGCGTTTTATATCGAAGAATCAGATGGTCAGATGAGAACGATCATTCCTGATTATACTCCAGCTCAAGCAATGAACTTCTTGGCAAGTAAATCAAAAGCAGGATCACAATCTCCATCAAACATGTATCGTTTCTTTGAAACTTTTGATGGTTACTATTGGGTAACTGACGAATGGATGTTAAAAAGAGCAATAAAGAATAAAGCTAAAATTAAAGACTTTTACTATTTAAACTTTTCAGAACAAGACGCATCACAGTATGCTAACATAATGGTAAGAAACGTTGTATCTTTTACTAATCAGAATCATGTTGATACAGGCGCTGACATTGATAGTGGTGCTTATAAGAACACGGTAATGGAAATTGATTTCGTGAATCATACAAGAACTTCTTATAACTTTGATTATCAAAACGCAAAAAAGAAATACATTGGTATGACAGGACAACCAAGAACATCAAACGCTGGTGCGGTACATTCAGATAAATTTATAAAAGAAACATTTAAAGACGAAAACAAAAACGCAAAGCAATATGTGGTATATAGAGATTGGCAACCTGATGGAGTTGCTTCAATACCAGGTCAAGTACTTCGTACACCACAAAACATGGTTGAGATTATTCAAAACAGAGTTGCTTATAATTACCATTTAAATAATTCAACAGTTTCTTTAGGTATTGAAGGTAGAATAGATTTGGTACCAGGAGATGTAATTAATCTAATTACACAAGAACCTAACATTGCGTTAGAGAATAAACAAAACAGCAGATTGAGTGGCAAATATTTAATTGCTAGCGTTGACCATTCAATGGAGATGAACACTTTGAGTACTAAGGTGGAAGCGATAAAATATGGTTGGCAAGGTGGTGATATATGATTGATGGTTCAGGAATAAGTAATCCGTTCTTCTTCATCGGTATGGTTGAAGGCAACCTCGATGAAACTCACGAAGGTCGAGTAAGAGTTCGAGCGTTTGGTGTACACGGAACAAACGCAGAAATTGCGACAACTGATTTACCTTGGGCAATGTGCGCAGCAGGTAATTACGATCCAAACAATCCACCCCCAGCATTAGGATCTTTTGTATACGGAATGTTCTTAGATGGTAAGATGGCTCAACATCCAATCATATTAGGTTTATTACCTGGTATGTATAATACAGAATCAGATCCAACTAAAGACGGTGAAGGTGTTATTCCTGAAAAGAATGGTGATCTATTAGCAAGAGGTTATACTCCAAATGATTTCAACGCAGGCGGCGGACCAGATAGATTAGCTCGCGGTGAATTATTAAATGAAACTTATCTATTACAACAAGCAGCCAATCGTACACATGATCAAAAGATTGCTGATATGGATGAAACGTGGTCTGAACCTCCACCAGCTTACGCAGCCAAATATCCATATAACAGAGTAATTAAATCAGGAAGACATAGTATTGAATTAGATGATTCTCCTGGTGCAGAAAGAATTATGATTCATCACGATAGTGGTGCATATATTCAAATAGATTCAAAAGGTACAGTTACTGAAAAAGCTGCAGCTGATCGTTATGAAATTAATATCGGAACAAAACATGAATCATCAGGACATAGTGTAGTTACTGTAAATGGTAACGCTCATGTTTATGTAAAAGGAAATAAGACAGAAGAAATAGAAGGTGATTATAAATTACTTGTACATGGTCATACAGAAATTGCCTCAGGTGCTTCATTAAATATTAACGGTAGTGATCAAGTTAATGTAAGAGGAGCAGAAGTTAAGGTTGAAGCAAATTCTGGTATTATGACTCTGTTTGGCAAAAAAGAAATACAGTTTGAATCTGTTAATCAATTAAACTTCGTTGCCAAGAATATTAAAAATACAGCATTAAATACTTACGATGTATTCTCAACCAAGGCTATAAAGTTAGCTACACCTGGAGACATACATTTATTAGCATCCAATATAATCAATACAGCAACAGGACTTATTCCTCCAACGCCGATGACAGGGACCACAGGCACACCTGCTCAAGTAGGATGGAGTTTAACAACACCTAGTATGATAATTGCCGCAGTCAATGGATCCTTTAGTGGAATATGGAATGCAGGAGTAGTAAATGGTGGAATTGGTTCGTTTACTGCACTTAATGCAGGTATTACTAATGTCACGGCATTGTCTGCTACTGGTGTTAGTGCAACAACGGTAAGTACAACAATTCTTGCCGCTCCATTACCTTCAGGACCTGTTAGTGTTAATGCAGGATATATTGTTCCTTTAACTGGATTTACTGCTCCTGCGGTACCAACATTGCCTGCGATTCAAGTACCTCTTATTAGTAATCCAATTGCGGCACCTCTACCTGGGATTACTTCAGGTTGGGCGTATCCTACAGGTAACAGTCCAGAGTTTCTTGCCAAGATACTAAATCCTGCACAAGCATTCCTTTCAATTATTGCTGACTTTACACCTATAGGACTTGGTGCTTGGGGTATAAATCAAATTAAAATGCCAGAACCACCTAAGAAGTCAACATCGATTGTTCCTCGTGGTTATTTTGCGATGGGATATTCTGGCGGATATATTTCAGCGTTAGATGATTCGGCGAAAGATCAAACGAAATCTCTAACAAGAAGAGGGCGTAGATAATGGTCGATCCATGCGTAGACGGTAACGATCAAGTAACTCAGAATACTTTATCAATTGGTAAAATTCCACTCGTTGATGGAGCAGGAAGATATACCCTTGGACAAATTGATCTTGTGACTCAAGAGATTGCGAATAGTATACTTCAAGATGCAGAAACAAATCCATTAAGTAGAGCAGTTAACAAATACGGTGATAAGATATATGACGCATCTGGTTATTTAAATGGTTTGCTTAGACAACAAATAGGTGATTTAAGTAGTTATCCTGATTTATCTGATAGATGGCAACGAGGTGATATATCAAATCTTGAAACTGCCGACTTCATGCAAGCATATAACTATACACCTGCTAATTTAATCAATGATGGTAATGCTCCTAAACTAGCAAGAAACCTTGATGCATATTATAAGAATGATTTCAATACTTCTATCTTAGGTGGATTCTGCGATGCCTTTGATAGTTTCTTTTTATCAGTAGATGCGTTCTTTGATTTAATTGGAGTGGTTGATGGTATCATAGCTGATGCATTAGCTTTGGCCGATAAGATCAGTAGAGGTTATGATGGTATTAAAGATCTTACAGTTCAAGAATTAATCAAAAAGTTAATTAGAACAATCAAAGAAAAGATTGAAGAAGTAATCAATAAAGTCTTTGATGAAGTACAAGATATGATAAACAACTTTGATCCGAGTGCGCTGGTGGCAGATGCAGAAACATTTGTTAATTCAAAAGTCGTAAAAGGTATTATGACAACAAGAGAACAGATGTGTGCATTCTTTACTGAAGAGAATAAGAAAGGTATTAAAGATAAGATAAAAGGTTTAATTGATTACGCAGTAGCTGCATTTGAATCACCTGGTATCGAAGAGATTCAATACATTGTAGCTAGGATCTGTGCACTTGCAGGGTCAATAGAATCATTGATAAGGGACATTAATAAACCCCTTGATGATTATACAAGGCGATACAGTACAATCGTAGATCGTCTTAAAAACATCTCAAGAATCAATGAGTCATCTGCTATCAGAGCAGGAGCTATAAGGTATTCTCCATCGACTAGGAAAGAGGTAATAAATAGATTACAAGGTAGATGGACTTCTCCTGGTGGTAATGAAAAGACTGACACAGGTAAAATACCGCAGAATGTTAAACCCATTACTGCTGAGGACTATAAAAACCTTCCAAGATGTGGTAATGTATTTAATGGATCGTCAGATGTATTTAGAGTCGAAGGAGATTCGTTTGACGAAAAAGAAGGTATTGGTATATATGCCTGGACAAGAATTGACCTTGATGTTAAAGTATACCTACACAGATTACAGAAATTAACGTCTTCGGCAAAACCTTTAATAATAACAGAAGGTTGGGTAAGTAAAGCCTATAACACAAAGGCAGACGGACCTGAAGACAATTCACACTTAAGTGGTTTAGTTATTGATGTTAAAAGAGATATGGCAGATCCTGAAGCCTTTATTCAAAATGCATTAAAAGGTGGATTTAAATATGTTAAGGATTACCCAGAGTTAAATAAGATTCATTTAGATATAAGAGAAATACTATAATGGCAATTGCAGATTACATTTCACCAGTAAAGAAAAAGATTAATCTTAACACTGATTTTCGTAAAGATCTGCTAACGAGTCCAGTTTCAAAAGATGTAGTGCTTCTAAAAGATGAAGAAGCGGTTAAAGAATCAATTAAGAATTTAATATTAACAGATCGCGGTGAAAGATTAATGCAACCTTATATGGGTGGCAATATCAGAGCGATGTTATTTGAAAATTTAACACCCGGTACATTAAAATTAATAGAAGATAGAGTAACATCAACAATTCAGACCTATGAACCAAGAGCTCAATTAATTAATGTTGCAGTAAGTTCAAAGCCCGACGATGGAGAAGTCTACGTTGGTATTACTTTTTATATTAGACAGGTCGAACAGCCAATACAGTTAGACGTTGTATTACAAAGGAACAGATAGAGATGGCAAATCCAAAAACACCAATTACCGAACTTGACTTCGACGCAGTAAAAAGTCAACTTAGGAGTTATCTAGAAACACAAACGCAATTCAAGGATTATAACTTTGATGGCTCAAACATGAGCGTCTTGTTAGATGTTCTTGCGTTTAATAGTTATCAGAATAACTTCTATACAAACATGGCACTTAACGAAATGTTTCTTGACTCTGCCGTCCTTAAGAACTCAATCGTTTCCCATGCAAAAGAATTAAACTATATACCTCGTTCACGTAAGTCTGCCAAGGCTACAATATATGTTGTGATTCAAGATCCAACACGTGAAGACGCAACAATTACAATTCCAAAATATTCTCAATTTAAAGTAAATCATCAAGGTGAAAGTTTTTCATTCGTAACAGATAAAATGTATACGGCCAGAAAAGTATTATCAACTGACATCAATCCTCAAACTGGTGCTGTATTTGAATCAGGTTCATTTGTTGCTGAAAGTGTTGATGTTTACGAAGGTGAAATGTTATCAAGTTTCCAAAGAGAAGGATTTATTGTTGATGCAGACGGAGTACTTAGAGTATTCCTTACAAACAACGAAGTAGATACAGATTCAATTGTTGTGTTTGTTGATGCAGAAGCAACTGATGATGCAAACGTATTTACAAGAGCAAATACTATTTACGGTATTAGTCCTCTAGATAAAGTATTCTATCTCGAACCATATCTTGATGATAAGTATTCTATTTACTTTGGTAAGAATCAATTTGGTTTACAACCTCAAGAATTCGAAGATGTAAGAGTACGATATAGAATCTGTTCAGGAACTGAGTCAAATGGTGCAGGTAAAGAAGGCGCATTCTCAGGATCCTTTATTGAAAACGCAACGATCTCTGCTTATACATTGTCTGCTGCGGCAGGTGGTGCTGAAAGAGAGTCAATGGAATCTATTCGATATTTTGCTCCTAAGGCATTACAAGTACAAGAACGAGCAGTTACATCAAAAGATTACGAAGTATTATTACAACAAGCATTCCCTGAGATATCCGCAGTGTCTGCATACGGTGGTGAACAGTTAGATCCACCTCAATTTGGTAGAGTTGCTGTTTCTGTTTATTTAAATGATGATACACAAATCATATCTACAACATTATCCAATTCTTATTTGGCTTATTTAAAAGAAAGAGCTCCATTAGGTATTGAACCAATCTTTAAACAAACCGAATTCGTTTATGGTGATATGACTGTAATTGTAAATTACACCAAAAAGAATACAGAAAAAGGTGAAGCAGAATTAGAAACGTTGGTAAGAGCTGCAATTCAAAAATATTCTGATGATAACCTTGAAGGATTTGATAAAACTTTAAGACGATCTAAACTATCGGGTATTATTGATTCATTAGATACAGGAATATTAAGTAGTGAGATTACAGTATTGCCTGTCATTGAATATTCACCACCACTTAATTTTAATACAAATCCAACATTCAGATTTGAAACGCCGTTAGTAAGACCTTATATTTACAATGCGGCAAATGGTTTCACAAACTTTAAACCTGCAGTTAAATCATCTCCCTTTGATATAAATGGTACTTGTGTATATTTCCAAGATGATGGTTTAGGTAATATTATGATCATCACTGATGAAGTAACAAATCCGCAGATTATTAATCCAACTGCAGGTACAATTGATTATGATAAAGGTGAAGTGAAACTAACAAACTTCCAGGTAGAAACATTCACAGGCAGTGCAATTAAAGTAACTGCAAAAACTGTAGATAACGATGTTGTTGCTCCAAAAGGTCGCGTGTTTATATTAAGAGATACAGACGTTAAAGTAGTATTGACTTTGGATGAGTTCGTGGCTCCGGTGTCTGTTAACTCAACAAGTTATTAAGAAGAGAGAAAAATAATGCCTCAGGGTGATATACAAAAAAATCTGTCGCTTTTCATTAAGAATCAGTTCCCCGCTATTTACAGGGAAGATGGACCTGAGCTTGTTAAATTAGTCGAAGAGTATTATAGGTGGTCTGAAACTCAAGAGAATCAACATATCTATCAAGCAAGACGTTTGTTTGAAACGAGAGATGTTGATACTACAATGAATAGTATGATTATACTATTTAAGAAAAAGTTTCTTGCTGATCTTCCACTTAAAGCAGATCTTGTTAAATTCATTGTTAAAAATATACTTGACTTATATCGAGCAAAAGGTACTGCCCGTGGTATAGAATTATTCTTTGCTATATTCTATCAAGAGTTTGAAATTGAAATTTTGTATCCTGCTGAAAAGATGCAAAAGGTATCTGACTCTGCGTGGAAGCAAGGTACTTATTTACAGATGTTTCCAAACAATAATTTCTTTACCTCAAAAACTGGAAAGGAATATGAGTATCTTGATTTATTAGCTCGTAACATTGAAGGTTCGGTAACTGGTGCAAAGGCATCGGTAAGATCAATTAACTTCTTTATTCTAAATGGTATTAAAACACCTGTCATATATCTTGATGGTATTCAAGGTACATTTAACAAGTATGAAGATATTCTTTGTAACGTAAATGGTGAAGTGGTACAGTTTGGTAAAACAAATGGATCTCTTTCAAAGTTTACTATTGTTGATAAATCAGATGTAGGAGCAAGAAGAAAGAATCTCGCAGGCAGACAAATTGGTGAAGTTCTTAATGTACTTCAGAAAGATGGTAATGCAGGTAAAGCAATTGTCACGGCAGTTACAGATACAGCATCAGGTCAAATTAAATACGATTTAGAAAATGGTGGTTATGGTTATACGATTGACAATACAAGATTACTTGTTTCAGACCAATCTATTATTCTTGATAACAGTGAGAATGGTTTTAATCAAGAATTTGTTGTAGGTGAAACATTACAAGATACTGCAGGTCGTACTGGTATTATTATTGGACAAAATTTATCTTCAATAGGAATTAAACTTGACGCGGCATACGCTGTGGATGGATTCACAGACAATGTTACACTGACAACAGTTAGACTTCCGATTGACGGTGTAGCTCAACCTCAAATAACAATTGACTTATCTCTTACAGCAAATCAATTAGTATCAGTAAACGGTTCTTCTCCAGGTCCGCTTTATCCTGACACAACAAATTTAAGTGATGTAAAAGTTTCATCGTTAAACGATACATCTATTGCTTCAATTATTACTGACGTCATATCACCTTATGTATCTGTTGCACTTGATGCTGCTGATTATGGGGCAGTTACTCCAATGTCAGGTACTGCTTCGCCAGTTACTCTTGCTACTCCTTTGGATCAAGCATTCGATATTCAAGATTTAACAATTGGTTCTATTGTAGGATTTGATAATATTAATCCTGGTTCCGATTATCAGAGTGATGTATTTGCGATTGCCCAAGATTCATTACTTAAAAATGTAGATCGTAAAAATCAAGTTGTTTTATTTGCTGATGCAGGTGATGCAGGTTCGTTCTCTGTGAAAGATAGAATACGAGGTGTAACTTCTGGTATAAATGGTGTCGTAACAGATGTTAATCAACAAGATGGATTTATTACGATTACTCCATTTAATATTAATGGATTAAATAAAAACGAAAACATTACGTTTGAGAATGCACCAAGTCAGGTAAAAAATGTTTTAAGTATCGCAACTGATTTCCTAGGAACTGCAAGATTTGGTGACAACGCAGTGATTAAATCAGAAACAGAATTTGCGGTAGGAAAGATTTCAGAAGTCAATATATTAAATTCTGGTTTTGGTTATTGGGAATACGAAGTAGACGATTCAGAGATTACCGATTTCGCAAATGGTTTAGGTGAATTAAGAACAGCCAATAATGAGTTTGTTTCTCACGGTATTATTAAAGCAGATACTCAAGGTTTAACGAGTGGATATTGGGCAGGAACTAATTCTCACTTAAGTGGTTGGAGACAAAACAGCGTAACAACAACAAAAACAAATTTACCTGCTCCATCTTTACCTTTAATAGTTAGTCGAATAGCTATAGGATTTGATCCAACATTAACCTATCCAACTTTAGCTCCTGCGTTCGAAGCTTGGTTTAGTAGTACTGCTTCAGACGGATTCGCAATATATGATTTAAGTAAACAAGGCATGGCAATCTCAGCCGCAACTGGAATATGGTTGACACAGCTAAGATCTAGAAGTGCAGCTGCAAGTATCACGGCAAGATGGAATGATATTGTTGTTCCTTCAATGAAAGAACAAGCTTGGTACAGTTCACAGGAAAACCTTGTTTGGGAATTTGATGCGGACGTTAATGTATACGATCAAGAGTATTTAGATTCAGGACAAAGAATACAAGATAGTGATTTCTATCAAGAGTATTCATATCAAATTAAATCAAGCTTACCTATACAAAATTATGAAAAGTTATTAAAAGAAAATGTTCACTTGGCAGGTTCAAAACTGTTTGGTGACTTTATATTTAAGGCAAAGGTAGGCGGAACAATTAAACCGAGATTCCTACGAAGATTCAACGACCAAGGTGGTGGTTCTCCGTTTGATATTGCTGATATAACAGCGCTGAATGCAGGTACTACTAACTTTACTGCTGACAGTTCATTCGTATCGGCCGACCATGAACCTGGTGGAACTGGTGGATTAACATTAGTTCAAGATAATGTTGCTGATCTAACAATTACAAAGAATTGGTATCAAGGTTTCCACGATTACAGTGTAACGGCAGCTATACCATCAGGATCAGGTCCATTCCCAGTTGCTATTTTCTTACATGGTAATGGCGGATCAGGTTCACAAATGATAACACAGTTCTCTAGTGAATTGCCAGGACATATATGTATTGGAGTTGACGGCTATGAAAATAGTTGGAACGTTTCAAATGAAACTTCAAATGGTCCTGACATTGAAATGTTAGAAGAACTTATTGTGAAACTGAAACTGTATAATAACGTTGATGAAACTAAGATTCGTATTGTAGGCGTATCAAATGGTGGCGGACTTGCATTAAGGGCTGCTGTTGAAATTAACGATCTTGCCGTTGATACGATTGTCTGTATGCTATCACAAACACACGATTTCCAATACAGAGCTAGTGCGTTCTGGTATCCGTTAAACGATCTATATACAGGTGATGAATGGCCACAAGATGGTTATACAACTCAGAAGACTCCAATACCACAAAGAAGAATTGTTCAAATGAACGGAAGAGCAGATACTGTTGTTCCTTATTCAGGCGGACCATTCGTAGGAGTTAACTTCTTGCCTGCTACAGAGTCCGCGTTTAGATTCGCACAGGCACAAGGCTACACAGGACTAGAATTAACAACAGGCCCCCTATATGGAGCATCAAGTAGAATTTATGATTATGGAAATGTAATATTCTTCCGTGAAGATGTTGCTCATATTATCTCGGATGATATGAAACACTTGCTCGGCCAGTACTTAGAAAACGATTATGATATTACAACTCAGCCTTCATAAGCAATAAATATAACTATAAAGAATTTTTAGGAAAATAAAATGTCTAAACAAATAATTAATATCGGTGCATCCGCTAACGACGGTACAGGTGATCCTTTAAGAAGTGCATTCGACAAAGCCAACGATAATTTTAATGAGCTTTATCTTGCGTTAGGAGATGCAAATAATCCAGTGGATCTATTTGATATTAACGGCAATTTAGACTTGTTAGGTAAACCACATAAAGTGTCATTCTTATATGA
>OCVR010001973.1_pt1 | contig 15915 bp, 14 predicted proteins | sample 1539091 | NCBI WGS metagenome assembly OCVR01 (sample SAMEA3355530, study PRJEB22509) | marine metagenome | biome: marine; feature: coastal ocean; material: water | place: USA | collected 2010-08-07 | depth 16 m | reverse complement strand
CATGCCGCCCATGCCGCCCATATCAGGCATAGCCGGCGCAGCACCCTTGTCTTCAGGTGCATCGGTAACCATCGCTTCGGTGGTGATCATTAGACCAGCAACCGAACCGGCAGCTTGAATTGCTGTGCGTGTGACCTTGGCGGGGTCGAGAATACCCATCTCAATCATGTCGCCGTATTCACCTGTCGCCGCGTTGAAGCCGAAATTGCCCTTGCCTGCTGCAACTTTGTCCAAAACTACCGAGCCTTCACCACCTGCATTGCTGACGATCTGACGCAGTGGCGCAGTAACCGCTTTGAGCAATAAACCAATACCGACGTTCTGGTCTTCGTTGTCGCCCTTGAGGCCTGTTACCGCTTGCAGTGCACGCACAAGTGCGACGCCGCCGCCAGGAACAACACCCTCTTCGACCGCTGCGCGAGTCGAATGCAATGCGTCTTCGACGCGTGCCTTCTTCTCTTTCATTTCGATTTCGGTACCCGCACCCACTTTGATTACGGCAACGCCGCCGGCAAGTTTCGCGACGCGCTCTTGCAGTTTCTCACGATCGTAGTCAGATGAAGTCTCTTCGATCTGGGCACGAATCTGGCTTACGCGGCCTTCGATTGCTTTCGCGTCGCCCGAGCCATCGATGATAGTCGTGTTTTCTTTCGTGATCTGCACACGCTTAGCGCTGCCCAAATCGTCTACTGTCGCGCCTTCGAGGTTGAGGCCAACTTCTTCAGAGATAACAGTACCGCCGGTTAGCACAGCGATGTCTTCGAGCATTGCCTTACGACGGTCTCCGAAGCCAGGCGCTTTAACCGCAGCGACTTTCACGATGCCGCGCATGTTGTTTACAACCAGTGTCGCGAGCGCTTCGCCTTCGACGTCTTCTGCGATAACCAACAGAGGACGACCAGACTTAGCCACGCCTTCGAGCAGGCCAAGCATGTCGCGAATGTTCGACACTTTCTTGTCGACCAAAAGGATAAGCGGACTTTCGAGATCGACGCTCATGCTCTCTTGGTTGTTGATGAAGTAAGCAGAGAGATAGCCGCGGTCGAACTGCATGCCTTCTACGATGTCCAGCTCGTTCTCAAGACCTGAACCATCTTCCACTGTGATGACGCCTTCTTTGCCAACCTTGTCCATTGCCTCAGCAATAATGCGGCCGACCTCTTCATCAGAGTTCGCAGAGATAGTGCCTACCTGTGCAATCGCTTTAGAGTCGGTGCAAGGAGTCGAGAGCTTGCCTACCTCTAGCACGAGCGCCGCAACAGCCTTATCGACTCCGCGCTTCAAATCCATTGGATTCATGCCTGCAGCGACAGCCTTTAGGCCTTCGTTGAGAATTGATTGGGCAAGAACGGTGGCAGTCGTTGTGCCGTCGCCAGCGACGTCAGACGTCTGCGAGGCAACTTCTTTAACCATCTGCGCACCCATGTTCTCGAAACGGTCAGCGAGTTCAATCTCTTTCGCTACCGAGACGCCATCCTTAGTAACTGTCGGCGCGCCGAAAGACTTGTCGAGGATGACATTGCGGCCCTTAGGACCGAGAGTAACTTTAACCGCGTCTGCGAGAATGTTGACACCCGCGAGGAGTCGTTGGCGCGCGGGATCGCCGAATTTTACTTCTTTAGCCATGTTGAATATTCCTATCTAAATAGAGGTTGGTCTTGGAAAACTCGAGCGCATAGCTCTTAGCTTTCGATAACGCCGTAGATCTCGCCTTCGCTGAGGATCAATAGTTCCTCATCGCCGATCTTGACCGTGTTGCTGGCGTATTTGCCAAATACCACGGTGTCACCTACTTTTAAGTCGACCGGCTGCGTGTCGCCGTTCTCTTGACGCTTGCCTGGTCCCACGGCGATTACTTCACCTTGAGCAGGCTTTTCAGAAGCAGAACCGGGCAGCACGATGCCCCCTGCGCTTGTCTTTTCTTCTTCGGTGCGTCTTACAACAACGCGGTCTTGCAATGGGCGGATATTCATCTTTCGTCACTCCTAAATCAAAGGTCTTGATTGCCAGAATTGAAAAGGGCTACGCGGGGCTATGCCGTCGAGAAGCCGATCATCACTTACCAAGTGTCGACGCCCTGTGGCGGCGAGTTAGTAGATGAGTGCAAGATGGGGATTGGTGGCAGGAATTCAATGCCTAGAGGGCAAATTCTTTGCTAACTCAGCACTAATCAAATGGCCTGTTTAAAGGCGATCGCAGTTAGCACGATGGTGACTCGAAAATTCTTGGTAGAATTTTTCGAGATAGATTATTTAATTTACTGAATTTGATCAATTTTTTTATTTATTTTCTTCGCTCGAGGAATGTGATGAGCGGGCTTTTTCATCCGCCTCACTCACCCCTTTATCCAGTGTTGCACTATCGCCCTCTCTTACAATCTCGCCCTCGATGATTTCACCCTCGGCACTCCCAGTGGCGCTGGTATCAAAACCTTGGTGCTCGCCGCTGACACCACCCTGCGATCTGCGGTTAAACCCAGCGCTAAAGCCACCGCTTGAGCCACCAACAGACCCACCAGAAAAACCGGCCCCCAGTCCGCCCCCCGCGCGCACTAGACCGCTGCGAAGCAGTCTCGCCGCGATGCGTCTTCGCAGCGGCCCTGCCAGAAACACAAACCCTAGCGTGTCTGTTATAAATCCTGGGGTTAGCAACAATGCCCCTGCGGCGGCTAAAAGCATGCCTTCGATAATTTCCTGTGCAGGCAGCTCTCCCGAGCTGAGTCGTGCATTCGCCCTCGTTAGGGTCGCAATGCCCTGTTGCTTGAGGACCTGTACGCCGATCACAGCCGTTGCCACCACTAAACCAAGCGTAGACAGCCCCCCAATCTGATCGCTTACCTCGAACAACAGCAACATCTCGACAAGCGGCACAGCGATGAAAAATAAAAACAGGAAACGCACGAAATAAACTCCTTGGCTGGACAGGCTGATCATTCTACGCGATCTTGTCGCGCATGCACCCTATCGAACCTTTCAACCCTCAAGAACGAATTTGGCAGATTGTCTACCAGATTCCGGCAGGCCGCGTCGCAAGCTATGGACAAATTGCGGCACTCGCCGGTTTGCCTGGCCGTGCGAGACAAGTCGGCAACGTGCTAAAAAATCTGCCGAAGCCAACGACGCTGCCCTGGCATCGCGTCTGTAATTCTCAAGGGCGGCTCTCATTACCCGAAGGCAGCGCAAGCTATCGAGAGCAGAAAGACCGGCTCGAGTCTGAAGGCATTGTCTTTGTTAGAGGACGCATTGCACTCGCGCGTTACGGGTGGGATGCCGTAACCTGACGCGCAGAATAGCCCGGCAGTAGCCGCCCGACCCACACCAAAAGCCCCAAACCTGGGATTACCATCAGCGTTGTCAGAATGAAAAAACTCGCCCAGTCGCCGCCGAGCGCGTCGATAACGAAACCGCTCCCAGCTGCCAGTGTCGTTCTTCCGAAATTCGATACAGACGCCATGAGCGCATACTGTGTACCGGTATAAGTACGACTGGTGAAATACGAGATAAACGAGACAAACGCGACGGTTGCAAAGGCTTGAAAGAAATTATCAACCAAAAGCGCAAGCATAAGCAGATTTGTATTTGGGCCAACCACGGCGATCAGCGCAAACATGAGGTTGGCACCCGCCATGGCGATGCCGGCAACAAAAAGTCCTCGGATGACACCGAAGCGCGTGTTGATCACCGCGCCCAGCAACGAAAACCCAGCGGTGACTAGCCCACCAAAAAATTTCTGATACAGGCTGATTTCGTCGCGCGAGAACCCAACTTCGACATAAAACACCAGCGACATACGCCCGAGCATCGCTTCGCCGAGTCGAAAGACGAGCAGAAGCAACAGCACCGAAAGTGCGAGGCGAAAACCGCAGCGCTGAAAGAACTCGGCGAAAGGCGCTATTAGTGTTGTTTTAATCCAGTCGCTCAAACTTGGCGACTCACTTTGTGCCACCGCGGCTCCTACAGCCTCTTCGCCTTCGTTGGGGGGCCTAGGAGTAAGGAGCACCAGTAGAGCGAGCACTGCAACCATAGCCGCTAAGACGAGATACACGCGATCCCAGCTCATGCCGATTGTTTCGCCGCCTAATGCCACCGCGAGCGCACCACCGATAAAGCCATAACCGGCAAACCAGCCCGTGGTGCTAACCGCTGCCGCATACGGCATTTTTCTATCCATCTCTTCACGGTTAAACAGCATGATGCGGTAGGCATCAACGCTGATATCGAGTGTCGCAGAACAAATAGCGATACCGAGTGCCAGCAGGCTGATCTGCACGAGACTGACGCTAGGATCGCTTAGGCCAAGGCCGAGAACCAGCAGCGACATACCCGCAAGGCAGAGCACAATCCATGACCTGCGCTGGCCAAGGCGTTTACCTAGGAAAGGTAAAGACATGCGATCAACAAAAGGCGCCCACAGCCAATTGACCGCATATACCGTGGCGATCACGCCAAAAAAACCTATCGCCGACCGCGAAAGGCCTGACTGCTGCAGCCAAAGCGTTAGCACCGACCCATGCAGAACCCACGGAAACCCACTACAAAAACCGAATAGCAACACAGCGAGAAATCGCCTGTCGCGAAGCTGGGCTAGGGTCTCGACGAAAGACAATGAATCGCGCTGAGTCGCCTGCAAGATTAGTCTCTGAAATTATTAAACTGCAGGGGTATATCGAGCGGAAGCTCTCGCAGAAAGGCGATGACTTCTTGCAAATCGTCGCGCTTTTTGCCGGTTACGCGTAACTTGTCGCCCTGAATCGCTGTCTGCACTTTCAGTTTTTTATCTTTGATCTGCTTCACGAGTTTGCGAGCAATGTCAGACTCGATACCTTGCTGCACAGTCACCGCAAGCGTTGCGCGCTGCCCGCTAAGCTGAACCTCTCCTTCGCTGAGGCTTTTCACATCGACTCCGCGCTTGACGAGTTTGCCCCGAAGAATCTCGAGCATTTGTTGCAGCTGAAAGTCCACCTCGGCTGTCAGCGTGATTTCGTTTTCCTTCGCTAAGGCGAAGGATGCATCAATTCCTTTAAAATCGAAGCGTGTGCCTACCTCTTTGTTGGATTGTTCCATCGCGTTGCGCACTTCGTGAACGTCAACCTCGGACACGATATCGAATGTTGGCATTGGGTGTCTCCTAAATAGTCGTGGCGGCTGATGCCGCTAGCCAGCAAGTAACCTAGAGCTTGCTGGTGAGGTAATGTTACCATCATCATCTACGCGAAGCCTCCCAATCAAAACTCGGGGGGAACTCGCCTCAAAATGAGCAGATTGTGAGCCAATTCCAACCCTTTCGACTTCTACTAGCTGCCTCTTTACTCGCTTTTACAGCGATATTGGGCTCGCTATTAAGTGGCAGCGTCGATCTGTCATTTAGCGACCTCATGAGCTATGTGCTAGGCGACCTTCCTGATCTGCAGCGTCAGGTGTTCGAGGATATCCGGCTCCCTCGCACCCTGGCCGCGTTCGTCACGGGCGCAGCGCTCGCGCTCGCCGGCGTCCTTATGCAAGTGCTGCTGCGCAACCCTCTCGCCGATCCCTATATTCTCGGCCTCTCGGGTGGCGCAGCCGTCGGTGCGCTGGCAAGTATTATGCTGGGACTTGGCGGCTGGTGGCTCTCGAGCACCGCTTTTGTCGGCGCGCTTATTTCCGTAGGCGTTGTCTTTGGTATTGCCAGCCGCGCGGGCAGTTGGTCGACAACGCATCTCTTGCTTACCGGTGTCGTAGTCTCAGCCGGTTGGGGCGCGCTAATCAATCTGATGCTCTCGACGAGTGCGAGCGCTAGCGTGCAAGGCATGCTGTTTTGGCTTATGGGAGACCTCAGCCAAAGTAGCGTCGGGCCCGCACAAATCGGGGTATTAGTCGTTGGCGCCGCCCTGGCTATGCGCGCGGCGCGCTCACTCAATGTCCTTGTGCGAGGTGACCTCGTCGCGGCCAGTCTTGGGGTCGATATTAAACGCCTGCGTCTCAGCCTTTTCTTTGGCGCCTCGCTGCTCACCGTTATCGCAGTCACTACCGCCGGCAGTGTCGGCTTCGTCGGTCTGGTTGTGCCTCATATGCTGCGATTAATCGGGGCGCGCGACCATCGCGTCCTCATCCCTTTTTCGCTTCTGACAGGCGGCACATTTCTTGTTGTTGCCGACACGCTCGCGCGCACACTCCTCGCGCCTCAGCAACTGCCCGTGGGCGTGATCACCGCGCTTATCGGCGTACCTAGCTTTATCGCCATACTTAGGAGCACTCCGAGCAAATGACCCCGCTTCTTACAGCGAACTCGCTCTCGCTGCGTGCCGGCTCTCGGACGCTGTGCTGCGATCTGAGCTTCAGTATAAACACGGGTGAGCGCTGGGGTTTGCTCGGGAAAAACGGCGCAGGGAAAACGAGTTTGCTGCATACGCTCGCGGGTTTAAGAACACCTGCCGCAGGGGATGTATTACTTGGCGACCAAAACCTATCGACGCTGAGCTCTGCTCACATCGCCCTTCACATAGGGCTGTTGCTCCAAGAGTCAGTCGATGCGCTGCCCTCTACTGTTATAGAAACGGCCTTACTCGGTCGCCACCCGCATGCCCGGGGGCGACTTTTCGACAATTCGGAAGATCTTGGCCTCGCTTACGAATCATTGCGCCAACTAGGCATTGAAAGCCTCGCCTCGCGCGCTGTTACCTCCCTTTCGGGCGGTGAACGGCAACGTTTGGCGCTCGCCATGTTGCTAGCGCAACAACCCCGTCTTTTGCTCTTAGACGAGCCTAGTAATCACTTAGACTTAGGCTTTCAAACACAACTGATCACCCTGCTGCTTTCGCAGGTTGGCGGCAAAAGCGAAGCGACGACCGAGCTCTCGGCGCCGAACCATCACACGCCTAAAGAAGCCGCGGTGATCATGGCCACTCACGATATCAATTTAGCTGCGCGGGTCTGCGACAACATTGTGTTAATGGTAAGTGATGTCGAGACCTTAGTTGGAAGCGCCGAGGAAATACTCACCGAAGAAACCCTCGGCAGGGCGTATGATTGCCCGATAGCGCGGGTCGAGCATAAGGGTAGAACGTTGTTCTACCCTGTCTAGAAACCCTTGCGATTAGACGCCCGAGCCCTAAAGAATCAGATTACGAATATCGCTTAGCACTTTCTCGAGGTAGGTGACGAACAGTCCGCCGTCAACACCATTTACCGCCTTGTGGTCATACGACAGAGTGATCGGAAGCATCTGGCGTGGCACAAATTGCCCCCCGATATACTGAGGCTTTATCTGCGTCTTCGCGACACCTAAGATCGCAACCTCAGGGGCGTTCACTATAGGCGTAAATCCAGTGCCGCCAATAGCGCCCAAGCTTGAGATAGTAAAGCAGGCGCCCTGCATTTCCTCTCGCGACAACTTGCGATCTTTCGCCTTATTCGAAAGCTCTATAACCTCTGCCGCGAGCTCCCAGAGACTTTTCTTGTCTACGTCACGCACAACCGGAACAACAAGACCGGCCTCCGTCGCCACCGCCACGCCAATGTGAATATACTTTTTCTGAATTAAGTGCTCGCCCGAGGAATGCAGCGACACATTAAACTGAGGCAGCTCTGCTAAAGCGCCAGCGCAGGCTTTCAGCAAGAACGGCAAGAAAGTCATCTTGACGCCCTTCCGTTGTGCTTCGCCTTTGAGGCTCGCCCTAAACTCTTCGAGGTCGCTAATATCTATTTCATTAAACTGCGCCACGTGCGGCACTGCGTTCCAGTTGCGCTGCATATTAATTGCGGTGAGCTTGTGCAACTTGCTGCGCGGCACTTCTTCGATCTCGCCAAACTGACTAAAATCGATATCAGGTACTGCAGCAATCCCAACGCCTGTCAGTGCCGTCGCGGGTGTATTAATACGTGTTTTAACAAAACCATGAATGTCTTCTTTGATGATGCGCGACTTTGCCCCGCTCCCACGCACCTGCGTAAGGTCGACGCCGAGTTCGCGCGCGAGCTTGCGCACCGCAGGGCCCGCATAGACTTTGGCTGACTCGGCGCCGGGCACAGGAGCCTGAATGCTCGGCACCGACTGCGGCTCGGGTACGGAGGCAGGCGGCTGTGGTTTACTTGGTTCGGACTCGTTTGAGATCGGCTGGACCGGCGGTGCTAAAGGCGCAGATTCAACCGCAGCGGCTGCTGTTAGGATACGCACGATGCTCGTGCCCGCCTTAACTTTGTCGCCAACGCTGACGAGTATTTCTTGTACTTCACCTGCTCGATCTGCGGGGACATCCATCGCCGCTTTGTCCGATTCGAGCGTCATAAGCGTGTCGTCGACAGTAAGCACGTCACCTACCGCGACTTGAATCTCAATAATCTCCACTTCGTCTTCGGTTCCAATATCGGGCACGACGATATCGAACGAAACCGGTGCTGTGACGGCCGCCGTGCCGAGCCCAACGTCCGCTGGTTGCTCGGCGACTTGTTCAGCCTTCTCGTTATCCGGAGTCGCAGCGACATCGGGGATTGCGGCCGATTCAACGCCTGCCTCGACTTCGAGCGTGAGAATCACACTACCACTGCTTACCTTGTCACCAAGGTTAACCTCGAGGCTTTTAACAATGCCGCTCCTGGGCGCAGGAATCTCCATTGCCGCTTTATCACTCTCTAACACGAGAAGAGAATCTTCCTCGGCTACTGTGTCGCCGACAGCGACAAGAAGCTCGATGACTTCGACATCGCTCGCATCACCCAAATCTGGTACTAGAATTTTTTCTATAGCCACCGCTTCGCTGCTCCCAAAATGATTCGACTCAAATCGCACGCCTCTCGCTAATGCGTGAGCGGATTAGGTTTATTCTGGTCGATGCCTTCTTTCTTCATAAAGGCAGTGATTTGTTTCGCTTCGATCAACCCGCGCGCGCGCAGTTCGGTGAGCGTTGCCAAAACAATAAATTTGGCGTCCACCTCGAAGAAATGACGCAGCTTCTCGCGGCTATCGCTACGACCGAAACCGTCGGTGCCTAGCACCTTGTAAGTGTCTGGAACGAATTCTCTAATCTGGTCCGAGTACGACATCATGTAATCGGTAGTCGCGATAACAGGGCCCTGCTTACTGCCGAGCTGCTCGGTGACAAACGGCTTCTTTATCTTAGCCGCAGGATTAAGCATATTTTCGCGAGAAACCGTCAGCGCTTCTCTGCGCAATTCGTTAAAACTCGTTACGCTCCAAACGTCGACGTGAGCTCCAAATTCTTCGCGCAGCTTAGCTGCCGCCTTTCTTACCTCACGAAGTATAGTTCCGCTGCCTAAGAGACGAACTCTAAGCGCGCTTAACTCTTTTTTAGGCTTTGTCGTTGCATAGTCCGTTGCATCGCCATCTTCTAGCAAATACATGCCACGAATGATGCCTTCTTCAACGCCCTCGGGCATTTCTGGCTGCACGTAATTCTCATTCATGGTGGTGATGTAATAAAACACCGACTCCATTTCGTCGTACATACGGCGGAGTCCATCCTGAATGATGACTGCAAGCTCATAGGCATAGGTAGGGTCGTAAGTGACGCAATTTGGAATAGTGCCTGCCAAAATATGACTATGGCCATCTTGATGCTGCAACCCTTCGCCATTAAGTGTTGTGCGCCCTGCTGTTGCACCAATAAGAAATCCACGCGCCTGCGAATCACCGGCGGCCCAGCAGAGATCTCCCACGCGCTGAAAACCGAACATCGAGTAATAAATGTAAAAAGGAATCAACGGATAGTTGCTAACGCTGTAAGACGTCGCGGCGGCGAGCCATGCCGAAAATGCGCCGGCCTCGCTAATGCCTTCCTCAAGCATCTGCCCCTGTTTATCTTCGCGGTAAAACATGACTTGATTAGAGTCGGCGGGGTCATAGAGTTGGCCGACTGATGAGTAGATTCCCATTTGCCTAAACATGCCTTCCATACCGAAAGTACGCGCCTCATCAGGAACGATCGGTACAACACGCTGACCAATCTCCTTGTCCTTCGCAAGCGTTGAGAGCATGCGTACAAAAGCCATCGTCGTGGAGACTTCGCGCTCACCGCTACTCTTGAGCTGCGAGTCAAAGGCACTCAGTGTTGGAACCGGCAATGGAGTTGTCACACTGCGACGCTGTGGAACAGGTTTGCCGAGAGGCTCGCGCACTTTGCGCATGTATTTAAGCTCGAGGCTATCTTGGGCCGGCCGGTAATAGGGCACTTCCTCGAGCTTATCGTCGGGAATTGGAATACCAAACCGGTCACGGAACTTTTTGAGTGACTCGACGTCCAGTTTCTTAACTGAGTGGGCGTTATTCTGGGCCTCGGCAGTATCGCCAAACGCATAGCCTTTGACGGTTTTCGCCAAAATTACTGTTGGCTTACCGCTCGCGCGCGCGGCCTCAGCGTAAGCTGCATAGACTTTATAAGGATCGTGGCCGCCACGATTGAGCGCCATAATATCGTCGTCCGAAAGATGCTCGACCATCTTGAGCAGCTCAGGGCTTTTACCGAAGAAATTCTCGCGCGTGTACGCGCCACCCCGGGCCACGTAATTCTGATATTCGCCGTCTACTACTTCGTTCATGCGCGCCTGCAGGATTCCGTCTTTATCGGCCTGCAGCAGCGGGTCCCAATGCCTTCCCCACACCACTTTAATCACATCCCAGCCAGCGCCGCGGAATACGCCCTCAAGCTCTTGGATGATCTTGCCATTGCCGCGCACAGGCCCATCTAAACGCTGAAGGTTGCAGTTGATCACAAAGATCAAATTATCGAGCTTCTCGCGCCCTGCCTTGCTGATCGCGCCAAGTGATTCTGGCTCATCGGTTTCCCCGTCGCCAAGAAAAGCCCAAATTTTGCGTCGGCTATTGTCGAGCAGACCGCGACTGGTCTGGTATTTCAGCAGGTGTGCTTGGTAGATCGCCTGGATAGGCCCTAACCCCATCGACACCGTTGGAAACTGCCAGTAGTCCGGCATCAACCAAGGGTGTGGGTAGGATGACAGTCCATTGCCATCAACCTCTTGACGGAAATTATCGAGTTGCTTCTCATCGATACGCCCCTCGAGATAAGACCGCGCATAGATACCCGGCGACGAGTGCCCTTGATAGTAGATGAGGTCACCTTCATCGTGTTCATTGGGACCCCGGAAGAAATAGTTGAAACCAACGTCATAGAGCGTCGCCGCCGATGAGAACGTTGAGATATGCCCACCGATACTCGCATTGCGCATGTTTGCGCGCATAACCATGGCCATCGCGTTCCATCGCACAATGCCGCGAATCTCTCGCTCCATAAACATATCGCCTGGCATACGATCTTCGGTCGTTGGACTGATGGAATTACGATAGTCGGTGTAAACCGCCGTGGAATCTTCGCGAGGATCAACGATCGAAGCGCGGGCAGACAGTGTGTTCAGCAGGTAATGTGCTCGGTCTGAACCCTCTTCATCGATCACTGAATTCAGCGCGTCTAGCCATTCTTTGGTTTCTTCGGGGTTTATATCTTGATGTTCGCTCATCGATCTCATCCTTACCCTGTCAATATTAGTAAAGCTAAAGCTTTATAAAATAGGTGTAACTAAATTACAAGATACCAAGATTTTAGTCTTGATCAACTAACGATTCCAGTTTCATTACGAAATTATGTAGTAAAACTACATAAAAATAGAAAAGACAGAGTATGAATGCTGCTACCAGGTATTTCGCCGACAACCCTCTTCCAGTTAGAATCCGACCAATGTGAGTACAGCAACGACGACAAGCCACACTATTTGACTGCGCTCTAGCAGGCCGCTGAGCGCTTCGATCTCGGCGCCCATAGCCGCCTCGTCACAGTCCGCGTTCTGGACTTCATCTGCGGCCGGCTCAGAGAGAGCACAACGAGCCCAGTCTGCGATTAATTGGGCGTTATCGCTTGTCGTATTAAACTCCCACAGATGGCGGCGAAGACGAGAAACACAGCTATTGAAGTCTCCAACAAGAGAGAAGGTAATTGCCAGCAATCGGAGTGGCACCCACTCGATGATAGCGATAATCTTTTCGAGAGGCATCGCCAGTCGCCGATCTTCGCCCCTGCAGAGTTCGGATCTGAGCTGATAGCTGACATAGCCGAACATGACGCCTTCGGGCCCTGCTAGCATATAGAGCGTGTACATCATAAACATACGCTCAAAGCTTCTATAGGCGAGCAATCGCTTAAATCGACCAACGAGCGCCGAACCGTCTGCTGCATTCGGGGGTACTTCGAGGCTAAGCTCCGCCTCTAAATAGTCTACACATCCCTGCCTATTGCCTGCGCTCCAAGACTTTAAGAAGTCTCTTGCGAGCCTGCCAGGCTGAGTTCTGTCCATGGCAAAGAGGAGAACAAACAGATGCAGGAGCATCGTCGCTACACCGTAGAACGCCCCTTCAGCCAGCGCCTCAAGAACCATCACCGCGCCAAGCAAAACGCCGTAAATTGCACCTAAGGCTACCGAAAGCCTAAATTTTTCATCTATTTTTAGTTTTCCTACCGAATTGCGCAGCGCCAGCTGATAGCGCCCAAACCAAGAGTCGTCAAAACGATCGACCTCTTTAAGCCAGGTTGCCGTTAAAATAAGACCCAATAAAATAACTAAAAATTTCACGCATCATCCTCGCTCGAATACCCACGATTTCTCACCTAGACCCTGCATCCTAATGCTTACGACGACACTCGGAGTCTCGCGATCTCGCTGTTGAGCTTTTGCCAATCAAAGCCCACACCCGGATCGGTCTTTCGCCCAGGCGCTATATCACTATGACCGACAATGCGATCAGTCGTTACATCGGGGTAATAAAATTCTAACGCAACAAGAATCGCAGCAAGGGAAGCATACTGCGCTTCTTCGTAAACATCGCAATCGGTTCCTTCTAGCTCGATGCCGATCGAGAAATCGTTGCACTCTTCTCGCCCTCTGTGCTCAGAGCGGCCAGCATGCCATGCGCGGCGGTCAAAGTTGACGAATTGAACAACCTTGCCTGAACGCTCTATCAGCACGTGCGCGGAGACTTTAAGCCCAGCGATCTCCTCGAAATAAGGATGCTCACTGCTCTCTAACTGATTGCAAAAGAATCGTTGGATCGCCCCACTGCCGTATTCACCCGGCGGCAAACTAATGCTGTGCACCACAACAAGGTCAATAGAGACGCCAGCGGGACGCTCGCCAAAATTAGGCGAGGCCACCTGCTCTGCCGGGACAAGTTCGCCCTTGGTAATACTGTATTTCATATCAAGTTAATCGTTCTCTGCACACTCACGATCTCTAGCATACGCCAGCACAGCGCGCCCCGCATACCCTCTATTCCTATTCTATCGACCTTGCGCCATACTTCTGCTATCACCCTTTCGATGTCTAAAACTTCCGCTGTTACGCAGGGCCCGCAATGCAAACACTCCACACCCCCCTTCATCGACCCGCAGGGGAAGACGTCACTAAAATCGTCACGATGACCTTAGAGGAAGATATCGGCAGCGGCGACATTACCGCCTCTTTAATTCCCGCCGGTCGCGCAGCCACCGCTAAAATCCTTGGGCGCGAAGCAGGCATTCTTTGTGGAACGTCCTTTGCAGACGAAGTTTTTGCGCAAGTCGCTCTAAACTCAGGCAATGTTACAATCGATTGGCATGTCCAGGATGGCGAACCAGTCAACGCGGGCACGGTGATTGCTACCCTCTCGGGGTCTGCGCGCAGCATCCTTACAGGTGAGCGCAGCGCGCTCAATTTGTTGCAAACACTCTCTGCCACCGCTTCGACGAGCCATCGCTATGCGACATTGGTGCAACACACAAAGGTGAAAATTCTTGATACGCGGAAAACCTTACCCGCACTGCGCGTGGCACAGAAATACGCAGTGCGTGTTGGTGGCTGTGACAATCACAGGATCGGGCTTTTCGACGCCTTTCTAATCAAAGAGAATCACATTGCGGCGTGCGGCGGCATCGCAGCATCAGTGCAGCGCGCCAGAACACTCAACAGTGCTTTGCCAGTCGAGGTCGAAGTGCAATCGATGAGCGAGCTAGACGAAGCCATCGCCGCTCGTGCGGATATTGTCATGCTCGACAACTTCGATTTAAACCAAACTCGGTTGGCTGTCGCGCATGCCGCAGGGCGAGTCAAACTCGAGGCGTCTGGCAGTATCGACGACGAACGCTTGGTAGCAATAGCAGAGACCGGTGTAGATTATATTTCAATCGGCGCACTCACCAAACATTGCCGGGCGCTTGATCTGTCGTTACTGTTCGACTAAGCGCAGCTAGCCAACTGTCAACTGTCATATAAGAGACGCTTGCGAAAAACCAATTCACCCCTAAATAAAGGCTTGAGGGAGCGTACGATGGAACACTTAATAAGAAGCTTAATGAAAAGCTTGGCAACAAACCCTCCAAAAGAGCAAGGCGCAATGCCAACCCGCACTCTTCTGCGGCTAACCTTGCGCGCTTTACTGACCCCAATCACACTACTCTGCACTGCCACACTCTGGGCACATGCGGGCGGGCTCGATCAGAACGGCGGGCACTATCAGTTTAATTCCTATCATTGCCACCTTGGCGGCTGTGAGATGCCGGACACATTTAATCGGGTCGGTCGCGACAGCCTTCTTATCGATAGACGCGATAGGGAAAAATTCTTTAACGAGGAGGACTGGAATTTCGAGCAAGATTTCGACAATGACTGTCAGTCGACACGTCAAGAAATGCTTGTGCTGACGAGCAGAATCGAGGCACGCTACACCAATCCAAGAAATTGCATAGTCAGAACAGGTGAATGGCTTGACGAATACACGGGCGAGATTTTCACAGTCGCAACCCAAATCGATATCGACCACGTCATTCCTAGACTCTATGCTCACACGCACGGGGGCGATCGATGGCCACAGAGTAAGAAAATCCAATTCTCCAACGACCCACTCAATCTCGTACTCGTAGAAAAACGCGAAATAAGAAGAAAATCGAATAGAGGCCCTAGCCGTTACCTGCCGCGTAAAGAATTCCAGTGTGAGTACGCAAACCTTTGGAAGGGTTTAGCCGAGAAATACGACCTTGATTTAGACCAGAGAGACGCCAATACACTGAAAAAGATAGAGGAGGATTGCGGTACGGATGGATTGATACCGGAAGACCAGAGGCCCGCCTAGCCGGATAGCATCGACGAGCCAAGGTTTGTTTGAGAGTTGAAAAATTAGTTACGGGGCAACGATGCTGATATCAGACATGTTGCCGTCTGGATCTAGCGCTGTCTCTCCCGCTGGGAAGCCATTCTCAGACAAAATATAGGCCACGACGTCGGTGTATTCCTCGAGCATCAATGAACCCGGATTATCGGCAGGCATCGTTCCTAGGATTGTTTCCCACATCCAAAGCACAGGCTGTCCATCCCAAGACTTGAGTGCATCCCGATAGAAGCGCATGTCGTGACAGGTCTTGCAGCTTGTATCGTATGTTGCTTTGCCCGCATCAACTTGTGCTTGGGTAAAGACACCGTCCTTTATTGTGCGAGCCTCTGCGAAAACCACATGCGAGGATATCAAACCTGCGACCAGCAATGCCGCGGAGAAAGCCCGCGTGGCGGCTACGTGAATCGACAGACTCATCGAACTACTTCTCGAACTACTCGTCGCTTTTCTCATTTTACTACCCATTCTAATCACACCTATCTATAGCCTCGGGTCTTGCTGCTTCGAGACTCCCATTTGATCGCGCACCGCGCGCAATAAAGCTCCGGAAACATAAACTACCTGCTTAAATCATTCAAGCGTGCGTTATGTTGGTTTTCACGAATCTAATACGCGCTTTTCGAGAATTCAGCTTAGGTTGCGTCATATTAATGCGAGCTGAACCGAGTTTTGGCGGTTACAGACACACCACGAGACGCGGAGAGAGGCAGAGAGAGGCAGAAAGATACAAAGAGACACCGAGAGAAAAACCTAGCTAGCTACGATCTCAGCGCT
>OCVR010001972.1_pt1 | contig 15915 bp, 18 predicted proteins | sample 1539091 | NCBI WGS metagenome assembly OCVR01 (sample SAMEA3355530, study PRJEB22509) | marine metagenome | biome: marine; feature: coastal ocean; material: water | place: USA | collected 2010-08-07 | depth 16 m | reverse complement strand
TACAAAGGCCGTGTTCCTACAGCTATGAAGCAAGCGGATAAGGTGAAGGCTTTGGTTGATGCTGGTGTGACTAGAGTTCAGGTGCAGGAACAACTTGGGATCAGCAAGGCCAGTTACTACCGCTGTTTGAAGGCAAGCTGACAGAGGCGATATAAGCCTCACTCAAGGGCATAAAGGATTAGGCCACCAGAGTTCGTTTTGACCAATGGTCAGCCTGTGATGGCGCTTGTATGGCGTGGGACCCTCCAGAAAATACGTAGGTGAATCCGTCTCGCTTGGTTTGCCCATATGAATCCAAGATAAAGATTTAGTAATGGGAAAGACTCAAAAACTGCGATGTCACATACAGCTTACGTTCATCCTTCAAGCCATCTTTCAAGTCCCGAGGTATGTTGGAATAGCCGCACTTCGCACCTGCTATCTGCCCTGCCACAGCCGCTGTTGTGTCTGCATCATCACCCAAATTACAGGCTCTTAAGACTGCATTCTCGAAGCTATCTGTTGTAAGGTTAGACCAAAGAGCCGCATGCAGGGTGTCAATAACGTAGCCGCCCGATTGTATGTCGTCTTCACTTTCCTCAACAATGTTACGGAGCATCATCATACTGATTTCGTTGTTTCTTGGTCTATTGTTAACTTGTTCCACTGCCCACATGAGTGGCTTTCCATTAAATAGATGACACAAAAGTTCAGCTAGTATTTGGCAGCATTGCTCAGCGTGACGGGAGGCATGCGTTGCCTTAGACTGACGACCAGCTAAGGCTAAAGCCACTTCAACGTTGTCTTTAGCGAAGCAAGACACAGGCGCTAGCCGCATAAGTGAGCCATTACCATCTTTCTTTGCGCCAAATGGCAGGGCTTCTAGATAGCCATTTCGACGGAAGTCACCGAGGACCCTTAAAGTGTTCTGGCCAATGCCTACTGCAATACCCGTGCTGGTATTCGTACCATTCTCAGCCCAGTCACAGAACCGATTGAGCAAGTCCTCATTGTCCAAAGTTTTTTGCTCAATCAGACTTTGAGCCAAGCACAGAGCCATTGCGGTGTCGTCAGTCCAAGCACCTGCTGGAAGATTAAACCGACCACCTGACCTATATGAGGCTACAAGCTCAAATGTCCCTCTATCAGCGAACTCTACGGGTGCGCCTAGTGCATCACCAATAGCCAACCCCACAAAAGCTCCAGCAATACGATCATGTACGGGGGAGGCATAATAAGCCCAGTAACGGTCAGCCTCTTCCATCAAGGGGAAGCTGTCACCAGCAAACTCTTTAACCTTATTGTAAAACCAGTCTGCCAGTTCCCAACTGTGTAACAGCCTCAAACTCAGGATTGTTCTGCTAATGCGAAGGTGGTTGTGGTTGTATTTTTGCTTCCAATGGTCATTAACAGAAAGGAACTCCAAGAACCTAACTGTCATAGCTTCTAAGAAAGTGGAAACCTCTGGTTTTTCTGCCAGCCACACGGCTGTCTCCAAATCTAGAACAGGAGCATCTGAAACTTGATTGCTGCTTTCTGGTGTTGGGAAAGCCCATTGTATGAAGCCGTGCTTGCTCTCAAAGTCCTCATTACTGATCGACAGGAGTTCTTTCCTGCGAAAGCCATCCGCAAGAGGGGCATTGGCGTCGTAAAACATTCTCATTCGGAGGTTCATTATGCCTACATTACCCCCTTTTATACCCAACGCTCAGGTTGTGATCGGTCTCACAAGTATCCCCAGAGCAGCACTCAAAGATGTTGGACTTGCAGATAACACACTGCTCATGCCCATGCACGACAACAGTGTTCAGCGGTGACTGACACCTTGGGCATCGCTGCTTGTGAGCATTAGCTGGGTGAAGGGTGTTGTCCATCATCCGTTTAACTCCCAATCTTACCAATGAGTGGAGGCCAGTCGCACTGATATCGACAACTCATGCGGTCTCCACCTAGTTATAGTTTGTTCTAATTAGTACCTTCAATAAGCATCAGATCAGTTTCAGAGCAGGCGTCCCTAATCGCTTTTGCAGCTTGGTATTCATCGCTTAAATAGAATTTCCTAGCAGCACTAAGACTATCAAATTCAATCATCATCACTGTTCCTGTTACATTACCTTCATGCCGCTCAGCATCAGGACCTTTCGCCAATACTTTTCCTCCATGAGCTTTAATGACAGGGCCAGCCATGCCAGAAAATGCAGCGAACTTATCTGCATCGGTGACCCGTATATTAGCAACTAAATACCCCTTGGGCATATTCATGTTCCTTCCTTGAAGATGATTAGGACTGTTTCAAATGTAGCGAGGACTGAAGCCCTCAAGTGTGAAAGCCGAAATAACTGCCATCAGATGATGAAACAAAACGATCATCGCATCAAGGTTTCAGGTCGTTGAGTACGGCTGTTGTCGTGACCAGCGTGGGACCCTCCAGAAAATACAGAGGTGAATCTGTCTCGCTTGGTTTGCCCGTATGAAGCCAAGGCAAAGATTTGGTTTTGGTTTGCCCCTCGGTCTTCCCAACCCCTAAAGACTTTACCATCCAATTCTTATCGTTATCTTGAATCCAACTCTCGCAGCGCAAAGAATAGCAACGCCATGCCACGTATTACATTCGCACTAGCCACCATGTTGTCCTTCATGGCCTTCACGCCAATGGCTGCACAGGACTATCAGAAGGGTTACGATGCTTACCAAGCTGGTGACTACGCAACTGCTCTGAAAGAGTTTAGGCCACTGGCTGAGCAGGGCAATGCTCTCTTGCAGACTGTCGTCGGTGACATGTACCGCAAAGGCAAAGGCGTCACTCAAGATTATGCTGAAGCCACCAAGTGGTACCACTTAGCCGCTGAACAAGGGAAAGCTCAGGCGCAGTATAACCTAGGTTTCATCTACAAAAATGGTGAGGGCGTTCCTCAAGATTATGCTGAAGGCATTAAGTGGTATCGTTTGGCTGCTGACCAAGGATATGCGAAAGCGCAATATAACCTTGCCGTCATGTACGAAAATGGTGAAGGCGTCTCTCAAAATTATGCTGGAGCCGTTAAGTTGTATCGTTTAGCTGCTGAGCAAGGGAATGCTGAGGCACAGAATAACCTCGCCGTCAGTTACGCCACAGGCAAAGGCTTAATACAAGATTATGTAATGGCTCACATGTGGTGGAATCTTGCTAATGCTAATGGAAATGAAAACGGCGCAACAAACAGGGACAGAATAGCAAAAGACATGACCAATGCAGACATAGAAAAGGCCGTAGCTATGGCTCGTGAGTGCATGAGCAGCAGCTATCAGAACTGTGGCTACTGAGGCTCTTAAGAACACCATGACAGCCAACAAGGTACTGATCGCAGTCATAGCCTTTGCCTTGCTTGCGAAGGCATACGTTATTCTGACGTCTTAGGATTACCCCATGAACACTAAACTATCTGCGGTGTCTGACAAACGCGTGGACCTCACGTGCAGTGCATTTGGTCATGAGTTCAGTTACAAGATTGCTGATCTGATCCTAGCAACCAGCGATGACAAAACTACCCATGAAGTCCGTCAGAAAACCGTATGCAGAGGCTGTGGTGTCAGATGGGATAACACATATCAGGTTGTGTGATGGGCCGATGTTGACAGTACTCAACACAACCTCCCGCTGAGGTCGTTTAGATCGGCTCAGCCACCCACTGCCTACATGCACGTCCTCACCTGTCTCAGCGGGGGCTTACAGCGCCTCTACGGCTGCCCGATTAGCACGACTTGATCCCCTAACCAATGTGGGCCAATATTCTGTCATTCAACGAGCAGGATCATTACCTTCGCTACTCACGCTTAACATCTTTGTTGGAGTCATATTTTAAAGTATCATGTTATCCGTAGAGAATATCACCCATGTTAAGTAGAAGAATTGTATTAAGTATTAAAAAGACTGTCGGAGCGAGATAACCCTCAGCCGTTGCCTTTACACCCTCTATATTTGCCCAATCACTGTTGATAGTACGAAAGCCAAAAACGGCAGCTAAAAGTGATTGCGTCCAGCCCCAAGCCACGAAAGCCCAAGAGCCTTCTGGGCCATTGACCAATAAGACTAATGATATAACTGCCGCAGCACCAACTTGAGTACCTGCAAAGCGGGTCATAAATATGCCACTGTCTCCGAAGCCATACTGGTCGTTGAAGGCTTTCGTCTGAAAAAGGCATCTAAAACTATAAAAAGCTGCGCCAATTAAAAGAAGAACCCAAATTACTAGGTTCAGTGAACCCCCAAAATTCTCTACCATTTTTCTCTCCTAAAGTTGCATTTCAACACCACGGTGCGTGATGTATTTTGAAAACTTCGCTTTCTAGTCGGCCACTGATTTGTAAGTTCCGAGCAACGATCCAGACTCTTGCATAGCTGACAGCATACTATCGGTGTCGATAAGATCAATTATGGAGCCACCTGTGAATGTATCCGATGACATTACAACCATCATCAATCTGGCGTTTTTGTCAGCATCTGAATCTATGATCATTATTGCTTCGCCAGTTGACGGAGAGAAGTAAATGCACTCGGTTGTAATACCAAGCGCCGCCGTCATTCCCTTAATTGCTTCACCTCGATCAGATGGGTTTGAAATCATACCTTTGAAGCCGCTACCATTGTAGCTTGCCCGAACCAAATATTTAGTCATTATTGGAATTCCTTCTAATATTTCATCGTTCTTAGGATGCCTTTAAAGAAGGGTGGGTGCAGTTGGAGCACAAGTCTAGTCTAATTATTAGATTGGTTCAGCTAACTCAGCCTGATAGCCGCCCACGAGGTACGTCAAAGAGCCGTATGTAGAGGCTGTGGTGTCAGGGGTGATAACACGTATGTAATCGCCTAGATGAGCCTGTACGTGCGTCTGTGTGAGCCTCAGCCCCACCTCTAGTGTAGCGACCAGTCTACGTGGTTGATTGCTTCCTTCGCGAAGTCCCTTGAGGGCTAGACCATCAGAGTAATTACCAAAGGTCTGTCCTTCGATCTCATGCCCCATAAGTCTGGCGACTACAGTCACAGGTAAAGAACCTGATCGCTTTTTGTTGCACTGCGCAGAAGGTCCATAACGGCGGTACCGGCTTCAATGCCATTCTGATCTGGCAACGGATGGCCCGCAGCCATGACCCGGCAACCGTCAATTTCCCGCGCGTTTTCGTAGTTTGTGACGGCGATGGCCTCTGTGCGTTGGGCCGCTGGAATATGTTGCAGAGCTTGCTGTATCATCGCAACCGACGCTTTGCCAAAGGCAATGACTAAAAGACACCCCTCTGGGTTTACCTTTAGCGGCTCAGCCGTCAGCGCCCGCTGGACGGCTAATTTCGGGTCGGCGGCACGGACCCCTTCCAGAAATAGGGTCCGTGCAAGGTGATTTAGATCAGTAAGGTTCATCCAGCTGCGATTTGTTTGGCTTTTACGACCAAGTTCTCGGCCTGACGAATGGATGCGTAGTCGATCAGACGACCATCAAGGGAAACTGCCCCTTTGCCCGCTGCTTCGGCCTCGGCCATGGCTTCGATGATCCGGTTGGCTTTGGTGACTTCGGCCTCGGACGGGCTCATCACTTCGTTCGCCAGTGCGATTTGGCTGGGGTGGATCGCCCATTTGCCTTCACAGCCCAAAACTGCGGCACGATAAGCGGCGGCTTTATAGCCTTCGGGATCGGAGAAATCACCGAAAGGACCATCAACCGGACGCAAGCCGTTTGCGCGGGCGGCAACGACCATATTGGTTAGCGCAGAGTGCCACATGTCGCCCCAATGGACCTGTCGTAATCCGTCCTCCGCAGGATCGGTCAAAACTGCATAATGCTCGTTTACGCCACCGATCACAGTGGTGCGTGCGCGCATACTTGCGGCGTAGTCTGCAACCCCGAAATGAAGGCTCTCATTCCGCTTGGAAGCGGCGGCAATTTCGTTGACGTTTTGCATGCCCAAAGCGGTCTCGATGATGTGCTCAAAACCGATGCGTTTTGAGTACCCTTTTGCGTCCTCAATTTGGGTTACCATCATGTCCACCGCATAGACATCTGCGGCGGTGCCAACCTTAGGAATCATGATCAGATCCAGCCGCTCGCCAGCCTGTTCCACAACGTCAACAACATCACGATACATGTAGTGCGTATCCAATCCGTTGATACGAATCGACATCGACTTGTTGCCCCAGTCGATTTCGTTCAGGCCCTTGATGATGTTCTTGCGGGCCTGTTCTTTCTCGTCAGGCGCGACAGCATCTTCGAGGTCAAGAAAGATCACGTCAACGTCAGATTCTGCTGCTTTTTCAAACATTTGAGGCTGGCTTCCCGGAACTGCCAGCTCTGATCTGTTAAGGCGTGCGGTGGCTTGGTCGATGGGATGGAAACTCATTTTCGATAATCCTTGAGGTTGTGATGCGAAAGTGACGGCAACACAGGCAGGAAAAAAAATTACCTGTCAAGAATAAATTTCAGGCGATGTTTGGTCGCATTTCACTCAGGCGTCATCTGCCGATCGATCCCCGATCCGAGCTGAAAAGAAGAACGCAACAGCCTGCGTGCGGCTGGTTACGGACAGCTTTTCGTAAAGGTTTGAGAGGTGAAATTTCACCGTGTTTGCAGAGATCTCAAATTCTGCCGCAAGCTGCCTGTTTGACAGCCCGCGCGAGAGCGCCTCAAGCAGCGCTTTTTCGCGCTTGGTCAGCTGGTGGATCGGGTCGCTTTGCAGCTCCCTCACATCGAGGAAGGGAAACACCATCTGCCCCGCCGCCACCGCAGCACAGGTGTCGAGCAATCCCTCCACTGGGCCATTGCGCGGGGTGAAGCCTGCCGCGCCCGCCGAAAGCGCTTGTCGGGGCATGTCGCCCGCGTTGTTGCCGTAGACCAAAATGCGTGGCGCACTTGGCTGATCACGCATAACCTCAATCAGCTTTTGCCCCCCCAAGGCGGGGAGGTTCCAGTCGATGATCCCAATTTGGACAGGCACGCGCATCACCGTCCCGAGGAAGTCTTCCGCAGTAGAGGCCGTTGCCACCAAAGAGAATCGCGGATCACGATCGAAAATCTCGGACATGGCGGAAAGGACCAGCATGTTGCTGTCCGCAAGTGCCACCGTGATCGGGCCGGTGTTGTCTGTAAGGTCTTGCATTTAAGGCTCTTTCACAATTTACCTACCCGTTTTGGTGGGTCATATTTCGGTATACTACGGTATTTCTATCAATTTGGGTAGTATATTACCTACCCAATTAGTTACCCAAAAGCAGGAGTAACCTACGTTGCGGTAAAAAACAAACCGATGCTTCATCTGGGGAAGAAATGTTTCCCGATCAGATAGGCAAAGCTATGACAAATGCTTCTTCGTTCCCGCAACTCGTTATCCCAAACACTTTGGCCGCTGGCCCCGGACCCGGCAATACCGATGCCCGAGTTCTTGCAGCCTATGCGGGTGCGGGTATCGCCGATCACATGCAGCCCGACGTGCTGCGCGGCATGATCGAATGCAAACATATGCTGCGTCAATTCATGGGCACGACCAACGTCCACACTTTCGGCGTGGCAGGCACCGGGTGGAGCGGGCTGGATTGCATGATGTCCGCCGTGATGCCAGGTGACACAGTCGTCGCATTCGCCAATGGTACATTCTCGGGCATTGACGCGCTCACGCTTCGGATGAAGGCCGCCACCCGCGAAGAGCTGGCCGCCGACAGCCTGAACCCACAACCTGCCAGCGTTACCGTGATCGAGGTGCCCCACGGTCAGTCGGTCACCGCGGAAATCGTGGAGGCCGCATTGGCTGAACACAAACCCACGTGGGCCTTTATGACACATTGGGAAACCGGTTCTGGCCGGATCAATGACATCAAAGGGTTTTCGGACGCATGCGTAAAGCACGATGCGATGGGCCTCGTCGACGCCGTGTCCTCCCTCGGCGTCGAGGAATTTGCAGTCGATGACTTCCCTGGCGTGGTTGGCTGGGCTTCTTGCCCGCAGAAGGGCCTGTTGTGCCTGCCGCTGACCTACGCACCGGTGAGCTTTTCTGATCGCTACATCGAAACACTGCGCGCAAACGGTGCCTATACTTACGCCAATCACCCGATCATGGAGGCCCGCCACTGGGGTATTGTTGATGGCGAAGATGTGGAAAAAGGCGCGTACCACCGCACCCATTCTGCTTACGCAGTGTCCGCCTTTCACGAGGCGCTTCGGATCAATTTGGCAGACGGCCTTGCGCAGCGAGCTCAGGACTATGTGTTCCACGAGAAAGCGCTGCGCGATGCCGTGACGGCGATGGGCTGCGAGGTGACCTCCAACATGACCAGCCTCGTGGTGTTGAACCTGCCCCCTGCTTTTGAAGGCCGCGAAATGGAGTTGGTGCAGGACTGTCGTGCAACTGGGTTCGGGATTTGGCCAACCCTTTCGGCACCAGTGCAAGTGCGGATCGGGATCCTGAACCTGCTGACACAAGCCGCCATCACCGAGATCGTGACCAAGTTTGCCCAAGCCATGAACGACATTGGCGCAGAGGTTGATATCGACGCGATCACCGCGCAGCTAGAATTCCACTACCAATCCCGCATCGCAGCTTAAAGGAAACAAGACATGGATATTCACGAATATCAAGCCAAGGAAGTGCTCAGCAACTTTGGCGTTGAAATCCCTGCTGGTGCGCTGGCCTATAGCCCTGAACAGGCGGCCTACCGTGCCCGTGAAATGGGTGGCGAAAAGTGGGTCGTCAAGGCGCAGGTCCATGCCGGAGGCCGCGGCAAGGCCGGTGGTGTCAAGCTGTGCGACACGGACCATGAAATCCAAGCCACCTGCGAAGACATGTTTGGCAAGAAACTAGTCACACATCAGACCGGACCCGAAGGAAAAGGCATTTACCGTGTCTATGTCGAAGCTGCCGTGCCTATTGACCGTGAAATCTATCTTGGTTTCGTTCTTGATCGCACAACACAGCGCATCATGATCGTGGCCTCCGCCGAAGGTGGCATGGAGATTGAGGAAATCTCAGAAAATAAGCCAGAGAGCATCGTACGTTCGACCGTCGAACCTGCCGTTGGTCTACGTGATTTTCAGGCCCGCGATATTGCTTTCAAGTTGGGGATTGAACCCAGCTTGACGCAATCCATGGTACGCACTTTGCAAGGCTGTTACCGCGCCTTTCGCGACTTGGATGCCACAATGGTCGAGATCAACCCGCTGGTTATCACTGGTGACAACCGCGTGTTGGCGCTGGATGCGAAAATGACATTCGACGACAACGCGTTGTTTCGCCACCCGCAAATCAGTGAGCTGCGCGACAAAAGCCAAGAAGACCCCCGTGAAAGCCGCGCGGCAGATCGCGGCCTGTCTTATGTCGGCCTTGAGGGTAACATCGGGTGCATCGTTAATGGTGCAGGTCTTGCGATGGCTACGATGGACACCATCAAACTAGCGGGTGGAGAGCCTGCAAATTTCCTCGACATTGGCGGCGGAGCCACGCCTGAACGTGTTGCCAAGGCGTTCCGTCTGGTGATGTCAGACAAGAATGTGCAAGCAGTGTTGGTCAACATTTTTGCGGGCATCAACCGCTGTGACTGGGTGGCCGAAGGCGTTGTGCAGGCGTTGAAAGAAGTGCAAGTCGACGTGCCTATCATCGTGCGCTTGGCAGGAACCAATGTCGAAGAAGGCCAGAAGATCCTTGCAAAAAGTGGGCTGCCCATCATCCGTGCGACGACACTGATGGAAGCGGCCGAACGGTCTGTTTCCGCATGGAAAAGCGACATTTCCCCCAACCTGAAGGCTGTGTAACCATGAGCATTTACCTAAACCGCGAAACCCGCGTCATAGTTCAGGGCATTACAGGCCGGATGGCGCAATTCCACACCAAGGATATGTTGGAATACGGCACAAATGTTGTCGGCGGCGTTGTGCCCGGCAAGGGCGGGGAAACTGTGCATGGCGTGCCGGTGTTCGACACCGTCAAAGAAGCCGTGGAAGCCACCCAAGCCGAGGCCAGCCTTGTGTTTGTGCCCCCGCCCTTTGCCGCTGACAGCATCATGGAGGCCGCCGATGCCGGTATCCGCTACTGCGTTTGCATCACGGACGGCATTCCAGCGCAGGATATGATCCAGGTGAAACGTTACATGATGCGTTATCCTAAAGAACGCCGGATGGTCCTGACCGGGCCGAACTGCGCGGGCACAATTTCTCCGGGCAAGGCGATGCTGGGCATCATGCCCGGACATATCTTTTTGCCAGGCAACGTCGGGATCGTAGGCCGTTCTGGCACGCTGGGTTATGAGGCTGCGGCACAACTCAAGGAACGCGGTATTGGCGTTTCCACCAGCGTTGGTATTGGCGGCGATCCGATCAATGGTTCCTCGTTCCGCGATATTTTGGAGCAGTTCGAGAATGACGAAGACACCCATGTCATCGCCATGATCGGTGAAATCGGCGGCCCGCAAGAAGCCGAAGCTGCCGCCTACATCCAGGAACATGTAACCAAGCCCGTTGTGGCCTACGTGGCCGGTCTGACCGCTCCCAAAGGCCGCACCATGGGCCACGCAGGTGCCATCATTTCAGCCTTTGGCGAAAGTGCTTCGGAAAAGGTGGAAATCCTGACCGCCGCCGGCGTGACAGTGGCCGAAAATCCAGCGGTCATTGGTGAAACAATCGCAAGCGTGATGTGAGGAGAAGACAATGACCAAGCCTAAAGTTCTCGTAACCCGTCGTTGGCCTGCCGCTGTAGAAGCACAATTGTCCGAAAAGTTTGATGTTGTGTTGAACCGGGGCGATGTCCCGCTGATGACGCATGAATTCCGTCAGGCGTTTCTGGACTATGACGCGGTTTTGCCGACGGTCACAGACAAGATAGGTGTTGATGCACTTGAGCTGTCTGACCCGCGGACCAAGCTGCTTGCCAACTATGGCGTTGGCTATACCCACATTGATATGCCAAGTGCTCAGGCCCATGGCATGACAGTGACCAACACGCCGGATGTTCTGTCAGAATGTACAGCTGATCTTGCGATGACCTTGATGCTGATGGCGGCCCGCCGGGCAGGCGAAGGCGAACGAGAGGTCCGCGAAGGTCGCTGGAGCGGATGGCGCCCGACGCATCTGGTTGGCACCAAGGTGTCTGGAAAGACATTGGGCATCGTCGGCTTTGGCCGTATCGGGCAGGAAATGGCCCGTCGTGCGCATCATGGTTTTGGCATGGACATTGTCGTTCACAACCGCAGCCGTGTTGCCCCTGAAATTCTGGCGCGTTACAATGCCGTACAAGCGGACGATCTAGATGATCTTTTGCCGCGATGTGATTTTGTTTCCTTGCATTGCCCCGGTGGCGCGGAAAACCGTCACCTGATCAATTCCCGCAGGCTTGACTTGATGCGCCCAGGTGCGTTCCTGATTAATACAGCCCGCGGCGAGGTAATCAATGAACATGATCTCGTGCAGGCATTGACATTCAAGACCATAGGCGGCGCGGCACTAGATGTTTTTGATGGCGAGCCAAAGATCGCACAGTCCCTGCTAGACAGCGACCACCTCGTCATGTTGCCCCATCTTGGCAGCGCCACTGCAGAAGCGCGCGAGGAAATGGGTTTTCGCGCCCTGAACAATCTTGAGGCGTTTTTTAACGGTGAAACACCCCCGGATCGCGTGAACTGATGAACGTGGTGAGGGCTTGCATGGTGGATTGTGAGGGTCAAGACTATGCCAAGTCGCTGAGAGATCTGCTGTGGGATTTGCTTTTTAAGACGGTTATGCGGCGCGCGCCTGATATTGCTGCATTCTTAGCGTCACCGCGTGACATTGAAAGCCTTCAGGACTCACAGATCAGTGATTTCCTGCAGGCGGCAAACATTTGGTTTCAGCTTAAAAAAATTGCAGATGAAAACACTGCCGTTCGAGACCGCCGAAATACAGAAACCATGGATGGCGCGGAATGTGTCGACGGCACATTTGCGCAAGTGATGGCAAAAATCGCCGAACACGCACCTGATCAATTTGAAAGCGCGGTTGCGTCCTTGTCAGTTGGGCCAACGTTGACCGCCCACCCAACCGAAGCCAAGCGCATTACGATCCTCGAAATCCACCGCCGTATTTATCGCCACTTGGTGGCGCTGGAAACGCAAAGATTGACACCGCGTGAACGCGCAAACAGGGTCGAGGACCTGCGGGGCGAGGTAGATCTTTTGTGGTTGTCTGGCGAATTGCGGCTGGAGCGACCCAGCTTATCAGACGAAATCGACTGGGGACTGCAGTTCTTTCGCGACAGCCTGTTCGACGCGACGCCGCAGCTGTTTGATCAATTCCTGATTGGGCTGGAAAATACCTTTCCAACACAGCCTCGTTCGCTGCGCCCCTGCATAAAGTTCCATTCATGGATTGGCGGGGACCGCGACGGCAATCCCAACGTCACTGTGGCAGCGACCAAATCTGCCATGGCGCGCGGGCGTGATACGGCGATCACCAAACATATCGATGACCTCTCGCGTGCAGCGCGCCATATCAGCATCAGCTGCGACATTGCAGAATTGCCCGATATCCATGTTCAACTGCTTGCCTCGATCACCACAAGATCCGACGAATTTGATGCGCTTATAAAACGCAATCCCGGTGAAGTTTTCCGTCAAGCCATCAGTGCCATCATCGCTCGCCTAGAAGGTCGCCCACTCTACACGCACACAGATGAACTTGTCTCGGACCTTCACGAAATCGAAAATGCCCTTTTTGCGATTGGCGCACAGCAACTGAGCAATCGCTACATCCGTCCAGTGCGCTGGAGGGTCGAGGTCTTTGGATTTCGCACAACTTCACTGGATATCAGGCAGAATTCCACTGTCACAACTGACGTTTTGGCTGAGATTTGGGGACCAGGCGAGACTTATGGCAGCATTAAGTGGTCACAGCGTTTGCGCTACGAAATAGCCGTCGATGATCTGCCAGATATCGACGTGGAAGCGCTGAGTGAACAGGCCCAAGAATTGCTCAATTTGCTGGAAGCAATTGTTGATGCACGCGAAGGGAACGACCCAGATGCGATAGGTTGTTTTATCTTGTCTATGACACGATCCACGGATGATCTGTTAGCTGTATATTTGTTGGCCCGGTACGCTGGCGCAACCGGAGATACGCTTGATCTTCCTGTAGTGCCCTTGTTTGAAACAATCGAAGATCTTCGCAATGCCCCCCGTATTCTGAGTGACCTGATCGCCGTTCCAACCGCACGCCGCAGCCTCAAGAGGCAAGGGTCTCGTATCGAAGTCATGCTCGGGTATTCAGACAGCAATAAGGACGGCGGTTTTATCTGTTCGACGTGGGAGTTGGAACAAGCCCAACGCAAGATTAAACAAACGCTGCAAGGTCTCGGATTTGTTCCTGCCTTCTTTCACGGTCGTGGTGGCTCCGTCAGTCGCGGGGGTGCGCCAACGGGGCGCGCAATCGCAGCGCAACCGTCAGGCACCGTGAATGGTGCCCTGCGTACAACGGAACAAGGCGAGGTCGTGTCTACCAAATACGCCAACTGCGGGACTGCACTGAGGGAACTTGAACAGCTGGCGTCCTCAGCGCTGCTTCACACAGCCCTTTCGCACAATGCTCCACAAACCAACCCGGAATACGATAACGCCCTGCAAGCCCTGTCCGGCATGTCGCAAGTCGCCTATGATGCGCTGCTCAATTCGCCGGGGTTTGTCCAATATTTCCAAGAGGCCAGTCCGGTCGAGGAACTTGCCATGCTCAAGATCGGATCGCGGCCCGCGCGCCGGTTCGGGGCATCCAGCCTGTCCGACCTGCGTGCGATCCCTTGGGTGTTTGCATGGTCGCAAAACCGCCATCTGCTGACCGGGTGGTATGGGTTTGGTGCGGCGTGTACTTCTTTTGCCAAAGTACGCGGTGAACTGGGATGGAAGATGCTATGCGATATGTTTGCGACATCGACCTTGTTCCAACTGATGGTCGATGAAGTTGAGAAGAGCCTGTTTCAAGCAGATATGCAAATTGCGGCCAAGTATGCGGCGCTGTCGACTGATACGGCATCCGGCACAGCCATATTGGGGATGATTGAGGCCGAATATGCTAGCTCGGTTGCGGCAATTCAAAAGATTACAGGACAGCCAAGTCTAGCGGCGCGCTTCCCAAATCTGACGGAGCGTTTTGAAGGAAACCGTCGTTACCTCGAAACCATTCATACAATTCAGATCAAACAATTGCGTGCATTGCGTCGCGAGAATCAATCAGCTGAAACCGGCCCGTTGCTTCAATCCATGAACTGCATTTCTGCGGGTCTGGGCTGGACTGGCTAACCTACGACAAGGACCTCACATGACCACCAAAAATGCGTTTTTTACGGAAACCCTTGCCACCCGTGATCCTGAGATTGCCGCGGCAATTGACGCCGAACTGGGGCGTCAGCGCAAAGAGATTGAGCTGATTGCCTCTGAAAACATCGTCTCTGCTGCTGTCATGGAAGCCCAAGGGTCAGTGATGACCAACAAATATGCCGAAGGCTATCCGGGGCGTCGGTATTATGGAGGTTGCCAGCATGTGGACGTGGCCGAGAACCTCGCCATTGAGCGCGCCACGCAGCTTTTTGGCTGTGCATACGCGAACGTGCAGCCCAACTCTGGCTCTCAGGCAAATCAGGGTGTGTTTCAAGCGTTGTTGCAGCCCGGCGATACCATTTTGGGCATGAACCTCGCCTCTGGCGGTCACCTGACCCATGGGGCGGCCCCAAACCAGTCCGGCAAATGGTTTAACGGGGTGCAATACGGTGTGCGTCGTGTGGACAATCTGCTGGACTATGATGAGGTTCAGGCGCTGGCAACAGAACACCAACCCAAGATGATTATTGCTGGTGGGTCTGCGATCCCAAGGATCATTGATTTTGGCCGGATGCGCCAGATTGCGGACAGCGTGGGGGCCTACCTGCACGTCGACATGGCACACTTTGCAGGCCTCGTGGCGGCGGGTGAACACCCAAGCCCGTTCCCGCACGCGCATGTTGCGACCACAACGACACACAAAACCTTACGCGGCCCCCGTGGCGGCATGATCGTCACCAACGACGAGGCTTTGGCGAAAAAGTTTAACTCTGCGATCTTCCCCGGCATTCAGGGCGGCCCGCTGATGCATGTGATTGCCGCTAAGGCTGTGGCCTTTGGTGAGGCGCTGCGCCCTGAGTTCAGAGACTACATGCGGCAAGTACGCGCCAACGCAGTTGCGCTGGCTGATCAGTTGATCAAAGGTGGGTTAGATATTGTCACGGGCGGCACGGACACTCACGTAATGCTGGTGGATCTGCGGCCCAAAGGCGTGACAGGTAACATCACCGACGCCGCCCTTGGACGTGCGCATATCACTACCAACAAGAACGGCATTCCGTTTGACCCAGAAAAGCCAATGGTCACATCTGGCATTCGGCTTGGCACGCCCGCGGGTACTACTCGCGGATTTAGCGAGGCGGAATTTCGCCAGATCGCAGATTGGATTGTCGAAGTGGTGGACGGGCTGGCTGCCAATGGCCCGGACGGCAACGGCGCGGTCGAAGCCAAAGTCAAAGGCGAAGTAGAAACGCTGTGTGACAAATTCCCTATGTATATGGAGCTGTGACGAAGCGCGAAAAATCCTGCGATTTCAGGCCAGCAATACTTCTTTGAAGTCGGATCTTAGCACAAAATGCCCTCTCTTCCTGCTTATATAATCTGACATCAGCACCACGCTGAAGGCAGGAACATGTTCCAAAACTTTTTGCAGACTGGCCTGTACTACCCAAAAGCCTCGATCGGGGTGAAGCGCAAAAAAAAGCCGCTTCGTTCCGTGATTGGCTTCTTGGCCGGCTTTTTCTTGTGCTGAAACGAAAGGCTATTTTTGATTCCGCATAGCGATACCCAATTCTTCGCAGGTGCAAAAATATTTATACAGCGAGCACGCTCAGCTAGAAAATCAAAATCTCAGTCTAGGCTCCAAGCGGACG
>OCVR010001959.1_pt1 | contig 15997 bp, 11 predicted proteins | sample 1539091 | NCBI WGS metagenome assembly OCVR01 (sample SAMEA3355530, study PRJEB22509) | marine metagenome | biome: marine; feature: coastal ocean; material: water | place: USA | collected 2010-08-07 | depth 16 m | reverse complement strand
TTATCTTTGGTTTCACCAAAAGGGGACTAAAGGGCTGTTGGTGTTCTTGTTGTTGGCTTTTGATGCCCACAGCGTCTCAGGTCCAAAGTCGACTTTGGAACACCCACTAACTCGTCAACACGACTTAAAACTAAAGAACATGGGATTTTTATTAGGTTTCCACAGTCACTTTTAGTTGCAGAAGTGGACTCTGGTTTAGCTGGATTGGTGAGGATGTGGTTAGTCAACTTTAGCAATCCAATCATCGTATTGCCTCTTGGCTTAAGGTCTACAAAAGAGTATCTTCGTTATACGAAAGGTTCCATATTTAATCATGACAACAGATAGTTACAAAGTACTTGAGTCACGACAAGTGGATCAAGAGCTAATCAGTCACTTACTGCAAGCCTTTGAGACTTCAGACACCTTTCGATCAACAGGACAACTAGAAGACAAGCAGCCCACTATTAGCATCATAGATTACCCCTGTGGCTTTGGCAAAACTACTACTCTCATAGAAACGATAGCCCAGCTCTAGAACTTAAGTTTCTTATAGTTGTCCAAACTCTTGATGAGGTTAGGAGGGTGTTGCAAGAAGCCCCTGAGGGCCGCTTAAAGTCACCAGAGAGCCCAAGCACTTCAGGGAAAACTAAGAGCCAGCAGTTAGAAGACTTGGTGTTATCTGGTGCGTCTATAGTTATAACTCACGCCCTCTATGAGAGAGCTGGAACTTTAGCTCTGGAAGGTGGCCTAAACCACTACAACGTCATCATCGATGAAGTGCCCAATGCGGTCACTGTGGCCAGACAAGTGTCATTCCAGTCATTCCAAAAGCACTACCTTGAACCAGGCTATTGTGAAGTAGCCCCTTCAGGCTTGGTGTTCCCCACAGAAAAAGGCCTCAGTGAAGCGGACAGCCTAAAGGAAGTAATGGACGGCAAGACGATGGAGGATCTGTTTAGTGGCCGTTTGTTCCACGATGGTCTTTCTCATTTGATACAAACAATCCCTGTGTATCTCTTTACACGTCCTCTTTCAGTAACCGTTCTGACCTTTATGGCTGAGGGGACCTTGTTTACAAAGTTTCTATCGAAGTCAGATATTGACTATCAGATACTAAAGGGAGCCAGCGCTGCTGCTGTGTTCAGAGAGACAGCTAGGCAGAAGTTATCCATTAGAACTATTCCAGCTCTAGAGGATGTGTCGTTCGCTTTTAACAAGCAGCAGTCTTATAGACCTAAGTCTCAAGAAGTTAGTAAGGTCAATGATGCGCTAAAGAACCTCAGGCAACGTAAGTTAGCCGATGTGCCTCTAGCGGACCTAATGGTTACCTGCGCAAAATCGAATTGGTATCATTCAGCAACAGACCTAAGCAAAGCTGGTCCATTCGCAAAACTTAGCAGGATGTTCAAGGGCGCAAATTGGGTGCCAAATACGACCCGAGGTACGAACAACTACTCGCACTGTTCCCATGCTGTTTATCTATATGAGCAGAATGCTAACCCCGTTCTGCTACAATGGCTGGGTGCTAACACAAGGGCTTTCCGTGATGCCTATGCTCTCTCTGAGATGATACAATGGATCTGGCGAACTCAGATTAGGAACGGTGAACCTGTATGTGTGTACATGCCGTCTAAAAAGATGCGAGTGATCGTTGAACGCTGGTTAGGGGTGGATTGAATGTGTATCTCAATAATCTAAATCGCTGCGTCCTCGCACCAAAGCTTTCGCATGGTTGCTCTGACTGAGACCTAGCCAATTTCGGTGTGAAGCGTTTGTAACGGTGTCAACTCCGCGGGGATGCTGTCAATTCCCAGACCAGGTCCATCGCTGCAGCGCCACTCGCCGTCCGACACAGGCTCACGCTCTCCAAAGAATATGGTGCGCAGCGGGTTTTCGTTGACATCAACTTCCAAGAGCCCGTCACCGCCGGCACCAGCCAGTAGTTCCGCCGAGGCGGCCATACCAATGCCTGCACCAAGAAAATGCGGGAAATAGCGGCGATTGTTTTTGAGCGCGTTGCGGGCCACGGCAAAGTTGCCTGTGATCCCACCCCATTTTGCGACATCAGGCTGGATCACGGATAAAACGCCTGTTTTGATGGCGTGATCGAAATCGGCAACCCCGATTATGTTCCCCCCCCGCCAGTGCGACGCCTGCATAATCCGCGAGGCTTTGCCACTCGACGTTATCGTGGAAAACTGGCAGAGGTTCTTCCAGCCAATGAAGCGGCACGCCTTTGATACCGTTCAGAAACGCCTTCGCCTGTTCCAGAGACCACGCTTGATTGGCATCGCAGGCTATGAACTCGTTCTGCGCCAACTCAGATTGTATCCGGTGCACAGCACCAACGTCGGCGGCCATGTCAAAACCGACCTTGAGCTTGAACCTGTGGTGCCCATCGTTCCGCGCACGGAGCATCAGATCGTCGGCGGCAAAAATCTGAATGCCGCTGGCATAAGCAGGGACGGTATCAGGCGCATCCTCCCGGATCAAACGGCGCAGTGGTACGCCTTCGCGTCGCGCGGCCAAGTCCCACAGCGCAATGTCTAGCCCGGCGATGACCTGAGCGAACGGTCCGACCTCGCCACATTGCACAGCACGTACCCGGGTTTGTGCGTCAAGCTTGTAAAAGAAATCGGTAGGCGAAGCGAATTCAACTCCCAAGACCAAGTGCGCTACATCCATCTCAAGCAAGCGCAAACGGTGTTCTGCCCCGGCAGCGGGCCAGTTTGCCCAGATCTCGCCCCAGCCGAACGCGCCGTCCTGGTCCTCCACGCGCACAAGAACGGCTGGGCGGTCGTGCATGACGCCAAAGGATGTAGCGACGGGCTTTTTGGTCGGGCTGCGAAAGGCCCAAGCCTGAATGCGCGTGATCGTAATCATGATAAAAGGTCCATTTCCAGACGCACAAAGTCGCTGCGATAGGTGACATCAGCGATGTAGATGACTTGATCCCGAGCGTCACAGATGACGCGGCGTACTTCGACCACCGGATCGCCGACGGCGAGGCCCAATAAACCTGCGGTGTCAAAATCACATTTGCCGATAGTCAGCGATTGGCGCGCCTGGGCAACATTAATATCATCGGAGTCAACTAGCACCGGCAAGGCAAGCTGCGTTCTGAACTCTGCCTCGTGGCGGGCAAATATTTGCTTTTCAAAGTAAATTGAAATGACGCAGTAGGTCTCACCCTCGCGAGTATGGGTGCGGCGTAAAAGGTGATAGCCAGCGTCCGACAAGGTACCTATCAGTGGCTCACCCGGCACCTCAGCGTCGCAGTCCTCCAGAAGGTCTAGCGCCGGTTTGTCACCACGATAGTGATCCACCAAAGTATACAGTTGCGTGCCCAGATGCAGGCGATTCCGCTCCGGCGGGGGTGGCAGAACAGTTGTCCCGCGCCCGCGCCACGATTCCACGAGGCCTTCTTCTTCCAGTATCTTCATGGCTTGACGAACGGTGATCTTTGCGACGGCGTATTTTTCTGAAATTTCTGAAATTGTTGGCAAAAGACTGCCTTCCGTCCAGACGCCACGATCCAGATCTTGCCGAAGAATTTCAGCAATCTGAAGATAAAGCGGAGAGCGGCTTTGTCGAAGTGTGTCTATCATGGCGGAGCGGCTCCTGATTGATCCTAAAGTTCTATTTATAGATTTTTTGTTGCATGACCAGAGTTTTTCGATTAGACTTGTACTTAGAACTTTTGGAGGCTGCATGACAAGCTACGACTACATCATCATTGGATCGGGCACGGCAGGGTCAACGCTGGCAGCCCGTTTGTCCGAAGATGACGCGGCGCGTGTGCTTGTTCTCGAAGCGGGCGGAGTGGACCGTGGGTTATGGCTGAAGCTTCCGGTTGGCTATTACAAATCCATCTACGATTCGCGCGTTTCGCACCTATACCGCGGTGATCCGGATCCTGGACTTGGCGAGCGGCAAATGGACTGCCCACGAGGGCGTGTGGTAGGCGGATCAAGCTCGATTAACGGGTTGATCTATATTCGGGGTCAACATGCTGATTTTGACGATTGGGCGAAACTTGGCGCGCAGGGATGGTCGTTCAATGAAGTGTTACCGCATTTTAGAGCGTTTGAGACTTATGCCGGGTCTCCATCGCAGTATCGCGGCGCGCATGGGCCGTTGCAGGTATCCGATCTGCGCAATAACAACCCAGCTTGCAATGATTGGCTGCAAGCGGCCCGGGCGCACGGTCTGCCGCAAAACGATGATTTCAACGGAGAAAGCGCGTATGGCGTTGGCAAGTACCAGCTGACGCTTCGTGGGCGTTGGCGGGACAGCGCAGCGACGGCCTTTTTACACCCCGCTTTACAACGGCCCAACCTGACGCTGGAGACGAGCGCACAGGTGTTGGAGATTATGTTCAGCGGCTCCCGCGCCACCGGTGTGCGCTATGTTCAGAACGGCACGGCACATGAGGTGCATGCTGATTGTGAGGTGATCCTGTGTGGTGGCTCTGTTCAGACACCGCAGCTTTTGCAGCTGTCGGGTATTGGACCGGCCGAGCTGCTGGGCACGCATGACATCCCCGTTCGCGTCGATGCCCCCGAAGTGGGCGAGAACCTGCAGGACCACCTACAAATGCGCACCATTGTCGAACTGGAAGAGCGTGGCGCGTCGCTGAACGATCACATACGAAATCCTTTCAGTCTCGCCAAAATGGGGTTGGAGTGGTTGCTTGGCTCACGCGGGCCGTTGACCGTAGGGGCCGGTCAGGTCGGCGGCGCGGCTTGCACAAAATTTGCGACGGGCGGTCGTCCCGATCTGCAACTGTTCGTCATGCCGCTATCTGTAGATAAACCCGGTAAGCCCTTGCACCGTTATTCGGGTTTTACCACTTCGTTCTGGCAATGCCATCCAGAAAGCCGTGGGTCGATCCGTATTGCAAACTCTGATCCTTTCGCTGATCCGCGCATACGCACCAACTACCTATCAGCCGAGAGGGACCAGAAAGTTATCGTCGAAGGCATCCGCATGGTGCGCGAACTCTACAATCGGCCTGAGTTTCGCCATCGCTGGCGGCGCGAGGTTATTCCCGGTGCGCAATATCAAAGCGATGCTGAGATTCTGGCTGCTGTGCGTCAGATGGCAGGAACGGTTTACCATCTAGTTGGTACTTGCCGCATGGGGTCCGACGCGGGCGCCGTAGTGGACCCCGAATTGCGCGTAAATGGCGTGGAGGGACTGCGCGTGGTTGATGCCTCGGTCATGCCCAAAATCACCTCCGCCAACACAAATGCCCCCACTTTTATGATTGCCGAAAAGGCCGCCGCAATGATCCGCGCGGGCGGCTCCGGCACAGTACAGGACACCGCACATGCTCATTGAAATTCGCAACCCCGCCGCCCCTGAACAGATCGTGGCGACCTTTAATGAAACGCCATTGGGCGCCTTGGATGACTGCGTCGCCCGTGCGGGTCTGGCGCAGGCGGGTTGGGCTGCAATACCACAACCAGAGCGCGGCGCGCTTGTCGCCAATTTTGTGGACGCGTTAGAGGCGCGCGCAGAAGATATCGCTATGTCAATCACCAAAGAAATGGGCAAGCCATTAGCTGAGGCACGCGGTGAGGTTGCCAAGGCCGTCGGGGAATCTCGTGTCTGCATTGGTCGTGCAAGTGCGCCCATTGGCGACGTTTTTCCGTCGCAAATCCCTGGCACTGTCGCCTATTCTACCCGGCGCCCGCGCGGCGTGATCCTGGGCATCAATCCCTGGAATTTTCCTTTCAGCACGCCGATGCGCAAAGCTATCCCGTCGCTCGTTTACGGCAATGCGATCATCCTTAAGCCCGCATCTTTGACACCTGGCGCTATCGTTTTGATGGCCGAGATCGCTGCTGAAGTGCTGCCCGCAGACCTCGTTCAATCGGCGATTGGCGGCGGTGCCTTGGGGCAGGCTTTGGCAGAGCACATTGGCATTGATGCAATCAGCTTTACAGGCTCGGTCGAGGTTGGCAAACGCGTAGCGATAGCAGCAGCGGGTCATCTGGCGGAAGTGTCACTCGAATTAGGTGGCAAAAACCCTGCCATTTTGCACGACGCTACTGATCTTGAACCCGTCCTTGATGAAATTATGGCTTCGGCCTTCGCCGTGTGTGGCCAGAGATGCACGGCCGTTAGCCGCGTGGTTGTGAATCGGACACTCGAAGCACAGGTAGTGGCGGGTCTCTCAAAGCGCGCTAAGGCCATGCAGCCAATGAACGGCGCATCTGATGGAGCAAAAATCGGACCACTCGCCAGTTTGCAGCAACTTCAGGATGTGGATGGCTTTGTTACCCGTGCAAAGGCTGCCGGTGCCACGGTCGCTGCGGGTGGTGAAAAGCTCAAGATGGACACTGGTGGGTATTTCTACACGCCAACCATTCTGTCCAACGTGACCCGCGATATGGAAGTCGCCCGTGACGAAGTTTTTGGCCCAGTCCTTTCCGTGATTGCCTATGATAATGTGGACGAGGCCCTGAGCGTCGCCAACGATGTGGCCTTTGGCCTGTCGTCCTGCCTCTATTCGGAGCGCACGGACGTGGTTGAGCGTTTTGTTGCGGAAAGCGAAAGTGGCATGATCCATGTGAACGCAGGCAGCTTCCCCGAAAATCATCTGCCGTTTGTCGGCGTCAAAGACAGTGGCATGGGGGTGGGTGGCTCGAACGGACCGTCGACGATTCAGTTCTATACCACAGAGCATACAGTGTACCGCCGGGCGGCAGTGTAAGCCGATGATCAATAAGCCCAACATCCTGATGATCATGGCCGACCAGCTGGCCCCGCAGGCGCTGTCGTTCTATGGAAACCCGGTCTGCAAGACACCGCATCTTGACCAGTTAGCAGCGAAGAGTGTGGTATTTGACAACGCTTATTCCAACTATCCACTTTGTGTGCCCTCGCGCGCGTCGATGATGTCGGGGCGCCTGACCCCAGCGATCAAGGTCTGGGACAATGCTTGTGAATTGGCGAGTAGCCAGCCGACCATGGCGCACCACATGCGTCATTTGGGCTATCATACAGTTTTATCGGGAAAGATGCACTTCATCGGCCCAGATCAACAGCATGGGTTTGACGAACGCACAGTCACGGATGTGTATCCGGCAGGGTTCGACTGGGTGGCGGACTGGCAGGCAGGTCCGGCCTTCGTGCCCTCGGCCACGGGGCTGAACGGTGTCATCGATGCAGGACCAGCAGCACGCACCTTGCAAGAGGATTTTGACGAGGAAGTCGCCCACGCCGCGGTGCAGACGATCTATGATCTTGCGCGGCGTGGCGATAATGCTGGACCTTGGTTTCAAATCGCATCTTTCACCAGTCCGCATACGCCATTTGTTGCGGACAAGAAGTATTGGGATCGTTATGACCCCGACGACATTGATCTGCCGTTGGTCGGGGCTCTGCCGTTTGACGATCTCGATTATGCATCCCGCGCACTGTTCTTTGCCCATGGGCGGCACCGTCACAAAGTGATCGAAGATGATCTGCGACGTGCGCGGCATGGGTATTACGCGATGATCTCATTCATCGACGACAAGGTAGGAGAAATTCTTGATGCCTTGAAGAGGAGTGGCCAGGCTGACAACACAGTTGTAATCTTCTGTGCGGACCACGGCGAAATGCTGGGTGAGCGCGGCATGTGGTTCAAGCAGAGCTTCTATGAATGGTCGGCTCGCGTGCCATTGATAATTTCAGCGCCCGAGAAATATGCGCCGCGCCGGGTCAAAGACTGCGTCTCGCTGGTTGATCTCTTGCCAACGCTTGTCGGTATCGGGGGCGGCAAGGTGCGCTTGCCGTGTGATGGCGAAAGTCTTGAGCCTGCTTTGAAGGGCGCGGCGACGCGTGATCTGGTGATATCGGATTACTACGGCATCGGACCTTGCGTACCCTACCGAATGGTGCGTCAAGGGCAGTTTAAGCTGATCTATACCCATGGTCATTTGGATCTGCTGTACGATTTGGAGGCAGACCCGCATGAACTGCAAAATCTTGCAGACGTTCCTGCTTACACGGGCACACATGAGCGGTTGAAAGCCATTCTTCTAGATGGCTGGAATCCTGATGAGATCGACACACAGATTCGCACCAGCCAGGCAGAGCGTCTTTTTCTGAAGACAACGCCCGGCGTTCCCGAGGATTGGGATTTTGTTGCGCGCAAGGGCGACGAGACACGCTATGTACGCCGCGGTTCGGGAGGCGTGGATGGCACCAAGGCCAATCGGCGGCTGCCCAAGGTGGAACCCGTCGTACCACACTTTGTTGATATTTCTCAAGAAGATGTGGCAGCAATCATTTCGGGAGACGCGTCGCTGCCGGCCTATCTTTCAACGGACGAGCGCGATGCTGTCAACTGATGGAAACCGAACAGCTGAGCATAAAACGTTTGACAGATCTTTGCGCCAGCATTTACAAACTAACAGATGGTTAATAAAGATTCGAAAAGCTCAACCCCAGCCAGTCTGCGTCGCACGCATCGGGGGCTCATGCTGAGCCGCATTCAGACGGAACCGGGAGTATCTCGTGCCGAATTGGCCCGTCGCTTTGGGTTTTCCGAGATGGCCGCAACCCGCATTGCGCGGGATCTGCTTGGGGCCGAGATCATCGAAGAATTCGAATTTCCCGAAGAAAATTCGAGTAATCAGCGCCGACTTGGTCGTCCGCGCAAGGGCCTACGGATTAATCCCAAAGGTGTTGTTGCCGCTGGCATCACCGTCTCGGCCTATTTCTCAGAAGTGTCGATCTGTGACGCAAACGGGCAGACTATCGCCCGCAGAGAGGTCAGTAACAGCTCTTTTGAAGACGCGACTGAAACCGCTCGCCTTTATTCATATGCTCTGCGCGATCTGATCAGGGATACGGGCATCAACACAAGCCGGATCATCGGTGTTGGAGTGGCCCTGTCCGCCAAAACGTCGCCAGATTGCAGCGAAATTATCCGCTCCGAATACTTTGGTTGGGACAACGACGGGGGTCAGTTCTGGAATGAAGTGCGCCGCAACACTGGTCTGCCAGTCGTGATTGAAAACATTGCCAACGCGCTTGCGCTTTCGGAAATGAGGTTCGGGGCAGCCCAAGGCGTTTCCGAGTTTGCGTTGGCCCACGTGGCAACCTTTGCCGGTGTTGGTGTCGTGTCCAAAGGGCGCATCGTTCGCGGCGCCACAGGTGACGCTGGGAGAATTGGCCATTTTCGATCCCATCGCCGGCCACTGCGCTGCACATGTGGCAGAGATGACTGCCTAAACCTTTCAGCAACAGGCTTTGGGTTGCTGGCAAAACTGGGTAAGCTTGATCACGATAAGTTTAAGCGTTCGAAACTTCCAGTTTATGCAATGTCGCTTTTGGATCTTATTGATAACGAAGCAAACTCGGAACATCTGAACGAAGCAGGCGGTCTTCTTGCCGAAGCGCTAGACCCGCTAACCAAGCTCCTTGCGCCAGAACTGATCATCCTTAGTGGAACGCTTGGGTCCAATAGTATCTATTTCGATGGTGCCAGAGAGAGGCTGACCACCGAATATGGGTTTGGGTCCGACAGCGGATTTCGACTGGTGAAAGGTGAGGTGTCCCCCGCCGACGCAGCATCATTGCTGGCGCTACACACATTCTGCTACTCGGACCGGCTGGATTTTGAACGTCTGAATGCGCACGCGTGGGATCATAACAAAAGGACGGCGAATGCTTAGTGCGGTGCCAGAAAAGGTCTTTGACTGGGCCATCGGGATTGTGTCCGCTCTGCTGGTCAGCCTGACGCTTTATACGGCCTATTTCGGGGTTTTCCCTGATGGGCTACAGCGCAGCGCGCACCTGCTTTTGGCCATGGCGCTGGTCTACATTGGGGCTCTGCGTGCATTGGTAAGCGCGGACGGATCGAGCGGCCTAAACACGACCCTACAAAAGCTGTGGATACTTTTGGTACTGGCTGGGGGAATCGTCACCACGGGACACCACATCGTCAATTTCGACGCGATCAATGATCGCTGGGGCGAGATCACGGACTATGAGATAGTTTTCGCCGTTGTTCTGTTAGTCACCCTGTTCGACGCTTGCCGTCGGACCATTGGCTGGCCTATCGTTATTCTGGCGGCAATCTTCATCGCTTACGGTCTTTTCGGCGCCTATCTGCCCGATGGGCTGGCGCATCGCGGATATTCTTTGAAACGCATAACGGCTCAGTTGTATCTGGGTGGCGGTGGTATCTTTGGCACTCCGCTTGGCGTCAGCGCCACCTTCGTCACGGGCGTCGTTGTGTTGGGCGCATTGTTGGAAAAGACTGGCGCGGGACAGGTACTGATGGATTTTGCCACTGGCCTGACGGGCCGGATGCGCGGTGGGCCCGCAAAGGCCGCCGTCGTTGGCTCCAGCTTGATGGGAATGATTTCGGGCACTGCAGTTGCCAACGTTCTGACCACTGGGCCGATCTCGATCCCGCTGATGCGCAAAAGCGGGTACCGCAAGGAGGCGGCCGGAGCGATTGAGGCGGTCGCTTCGACTGGAGGGCAGCTAATGCCACCGGTAATGGGAGCTGCTGCTTTCATCATGGCTGAGTTCACCGCGACGTCCTACCTGACCATCGCTAAAGCTGCCTTCCTGCCTGCAGTGATCTTTTATGCGGTGCTCCTGGCCATGGTGCATTTTGAGGCGGTGAAACGGAATATCCCGCTTTTGCGCGACGCGGATTCAACCACTGACTGGGCCTCAATTGTCAAGCGCTCCTATCTATTAGCGCCGCTGCCAGTTTTCGTCAGCATGTTGCTTAATGGCTATTCGATCATGCTATCGTCGTTTTGGGCAGTGGTGGCCTCGATGATCGTCAGCTATTTCAGCCGCGGCTCAGCGCAAACACCGCGCCGGATGGTTGAAACGGCCGTCACAGCAGCCTACGCGGTGATCCCCGTGGCGCTTGCCTGTGCGGCGGCAGGTTGCATCATTGGAATAATCACACTCACAGGCGTCGGCCTGAAGTTCTCAACCCTCGTGGTTTTGCTATCTGGCGGTCAATTGCCGTTGGCACTCATGCTTACAATGCTCACCTGCCTGATCCTTGGGATGGGCCTGCCAACGGCGGCGGCCTATATTCTAGTGGCCACGCTGGTTGCGCCTGCCCTTGTCGATCTGGGCGTAGGGCTTCTGGCCGCGCATCTCTTTGTGCTCTACTCGGCCATGCTGTCTTCGATCACGCCACCAGTAGCGCTGGCCGCCTATGCAGCCGCCTCCATCAGCCAAGGCAACCCGTTGAAGATCGCGGTGCTAGCCTGCCAATTCGGCATGGGTGCTTTTGCGGTCCCCTACTTCTTCGTCTACGATCCTGCCCTTCTGGGGATTGATGTCACTTGGGTGCAGGTGGTCGTATCTTTCATCACTGCAATTGCAGGCGGTGTGTCGGCCAGTATCGCGATGTTGGGGGTGTTAGCTTATCGCCTCAACATTATAGAACGGCTCGGCTTCGCGCTTGCAGCGGTTTTATTCTTAAACTCGGACTGGCGCTATGATGCGTTAGCAGCGATCGTCGCAGGTGCGCTGGTCTTTTGGAACCTCCGCAAAGGCGCAGCTGAAGAAATTACAACGGGAACCGGTACACAACCGGTCGAAAAAACCTCAGAGGGAGAAACCTAATGAAATTTACACTAAAATCAACTTTTGTTGCCGCGACAGTGCTTGTGGCTCCAGTGGCGGCGAATGCCGATGACTTTTTCTCGATCGGGTCCTGCCCGGTTGGCTGCACGGCCTATACCTGGTCAGCAGGCATCGCCGATGTGATCAACAAGAACATCGATGGCGTCGAAGCAACCGCTGAAGAAACCAAAGGCTATGTCGCCAACATCAAGCTGCTGCAGGATAAAGAGATCGAAGCCTCTATGGCAACGACCCTATCCTCCTACGAGGCTTATGCAGCGACTGGGCCTTATGAGGGTGGTGAGCCCGGCAAAATCCTGTCGTGGATGGCGATTGCTCCTGTTGGCATGCATGTCATCACGCTGGAAGGTGGGCCAGTCAATTCGCTTTCAGATCTGAAGGGAAAGCGCGTTGGTATGGGCCAGCCTGGTGGCGTTTCGATGCTGGATGCGAACGTTCTGATGGAAATGATCGCAGGCGACGATTTCGAAGCTTTCCGCGTGCGCCTTGGTGACATGGTCGACATGCTGAGCGACGGCAACATTGACGCCGCCCTGTGGAACGGGTCTTTCCCGCTGCCACCAGTGATTAAGCTGTCAGCACAGCGCGATCTAAAACTTATCCCGATATCGGATGAATTTTACGCGGATCTTAGCGCCAAGTATCCCCCTTACTTTCGCCTCTCTATTCCTGGCGGCACCTATGAGGATGTAGCGGGTGACACCCCAACCTATGGTCTTGCAAATGGCCTGGTAATTTCTGCCGATGTGTCTGAAGGGCGTGTATATGACATGACCAAGGCAATATTCGAAAACCTTGATGATTTGGCAGGCGTACACCCCGCCTTTGGTCGCGTGTCCAAAGAGACTGTCCTGAATGGCTTTGGCGCGCCTCTGCATCCTGGTGCGTTAAAGTACTATCGCGAGATTGGTGTTCCTGGCATCGAAGAGTTCGTTGCCCGCGTCGGCGAAAAGTAATATCATACGACATCCGCTCGGGCATTGGTTCGGGCGGATCAATTCTTGGAAGGAATTCCCATGACCCGCCCCAATATCCTCGTCATTCAGGCCGATCAGATGACCGCACTTTGCCTGTCTGCCTATGGCAAGCCTTATGCGATTACACCAAACATTGACAAGATGGCTGAGAACGGGACGACCTTCACCAATGGGTATTGCAACAATCCAGTCTGTGGCCCTTCGCGAGCCTCAATGATGACAGGGCGCCTGCCCTCGGACGTTGGTGTCTTTGACAACGGAGCCGAGTTTTTGCCGTCCGAGCCGACCTATGCGCACTACCTGCGCAAACTCGGATACAAAACGACGCTGTCAGGCAAAATGCACTTTGTCGGCCCTGACCAATTGCACGGGTTTGAGGAACGTCTAACTACAGATATTTACCCCTCAGATTTCGCCTGGACCATGGATTGGGACAAAACCGACGATGCCTATGCGCCGTCGGTGATGAGTCTGCTGAGCGTCGTTGAGTCAGGGCATTGCGAGCGAAACCTGCAACTGGACTACGATGAAGAGGTTTTCATTGCCGCGCGCAAAGAGCTCTACGACCACGCGCGATCAAGTGATGAACGCCCCTTCATGTTGCACGTCTCGTTTACTCAACCCCACAACCCTTTCGTTGCGGGCCGAAAGTATTGGGACATGTACGAAGGCCGCGATATTCCTGAACCCGAGGTGCCCTTTATTCCCTACGAGGACCGCGATCCCTGGTCACAACGCTATTTCATGACGATCCGACAAGATGAATTCGATATCACGCCGAAACAACTTGAAAACTCGCGCCGAGCTTATTTCGCAATGGTCACGCATATCGACGAACTGGTTGGCGGGCTGATCGAAACGTTGGAGAACATTGGGCAGTTGGACAACACTTTTGTCTTCTTAGTTTCGGATCACGGCGAGATGTTGGGCGAGCGCGGCATGTGGTTCAAGTTCAACCCTTACGAGTCCTCACTGCGTGTACCGATGATCATGCAAGGCCCCGGCGTCAAGGCAGGTCACAAGGAAGAAGCGCTGGCCTCTCTCGTCGATCTCATGCCAACATTTGCCGACATTGCAAACGGCGGCACGTTTGACGGCTACGTTTCCCCGGTTGATGGCCGCAGCTTGTTAGAACGACCCGACCCAAACAGCTTGGAAAATCGCGTCTTTATCGAATCTACAGGTGAAAGCCTTTATGGCCCTGCATTTATCATGATCGAAGGGCGCAAAAAGCTGGTTTATACCCGCACAGATCCCAAAATGTTCTTTGACATGGACGCAGATCCACTTGAGCTAGACAATCTGGCCGAAGCGCCAGAACATCAAGATCAGATCAATCGGATGTTCACGGCGATGATGGAGCGTTGGGATGAAGAGGCGCTTGAGGTCCGCATTCGTACCTCGCAAAAAAAGCGTATGTTTGTGCATGATGCGATGAAACACGGGCGATTTCCAACTTGGGATTTTGGTCCTGAATATGACCCCGGGAAGGTTTATGTCCGCGGAGGAACCGAACCAAGCACAACTGCCACTAAACAACGTGGGCGCTTCCCTTACGTGCCTGTAACTCCGCCGCAGTTTCCACGAGGCGCTAAAAAATAACAAATAGCCGTTAGAGCCAAAAGTGTATGCATCCCCGCAGAGTTGACACCGTTACAAACGCTTCACACCGAAATTGGCTAGGTCTCAGTCAGAGCAACCATGCGAAAGCTTTGGTGCGAGGACGCAGCGATTTAGATTATTGAGATACACATTCAATCCACCCCTAACCAGCGTTCAACGATCACTCGCATCTTTTTAGACGGCATGTACACACATACAGGTTCACCGTTCCTAATCTGAGTTCGCCAGATCCATTGTATCATCTCAGAGAGAGCATAGGCATCACGGAAAGCCCTTGTGTTAGCACCCAGCCATTGTAGCAGAACGGGGTTAGCATTCTGCTCATATAGATAAACAGCATGGGAACAGTGCGAGTAGTTGTTCGTACCTCGGGTCGTATTTGGCACCCAATTTGCGCCCTTGAACATCCTGCTAAGTTTTGCGAATGGACCAGCTTTGCTTAGGTCTGTTGCTGAATGATACCAATTCGATTTTGCGCAGGTAACCATTAGGTCCGCTAGAGGCACATCGGCTAACTTACGTTGCCTGAGGTTCTTTAGCGCATCATTGACCTTACTAACTTCTTGAGACTTAGGTCTATAAGACTGCTGCTTGTTAAAAGCGAACGACACATCCTCTAGAGCTGGAATAGTTCTAATGGATAACTTCTGCCTAGCTGTCTCTCTGAACACAGCAGCAGCGCTGGCTCCCTTTAGTATCTGATAGTCAATATCTGACTTCGATAGAAACTTTGTAAACAAGGTCCCCTCAGCCATAAAGGTCAGAACGGTTACTGAAAGAGGACGTGTAAAGAGATACACAGGGATTGTTTGTATCAAATGAGAAAGACCATCGTGGAACAAACGGCCACTAAACAGATCCTCCATCGTCTTGCCGTCCATTACTTCCTTTAGGCTGTCCGCTTCACTGAGGCCTTTTTCTGTGGGGAACACCAAGCCTGAAGGGGCTACTTCACAATAGCCTGGTTCAAGGTAGTGCTTTTGGAATGACTGGAATGACACTTGTCTGGCCACAGTGACCGCATTGGGCACTTCATCGATGATGACGTTGTAGTGGTTTAGGCCACCTTCCAGAGCTAAAGTTCCAGCTCTCTCATAGAGGGCGTGAGTTATAACTATAGACGCACCAGATAACACCAAGTCTTCTAACTGCTGGCTCTTAGTTTTCCCTGAAGTGCTTGGGCTCTCTGGTGACTTTAAGCGGCCCTCAGGGGCTTCTTGCAACACCCTCCTAACTCATCAAGAGTTTGGACAACTATAAGAAACTTAAGTTCTGAGAGCTGGGCTATCGTTTCTATGAGAGTAGTAGTTTTGCCAAAGCCACAGGGGTAATCTATGATGCTAATAGTGGGCTGCTTGTCTTCTAGTTGTCCTGTTGATCGAAAGGTGTCTGAAGTCTCAAAGGCTTGCAGTAAGTGACTGATTAGCTCTTGATCCACTTGTCGTGACTCAAGTACTTTGTAACTATCTGTTGTCATGATTAAATATGGAACCTTTCGTATAACGAAGATACTCTTTTGTAGACCTTAAGCCAAGAGGCAATACGATGATTGGATTGCTAAAGTTGACTAACCACATCCTCACCAATCCAGCTAAACCAGAGTCCACTTCTGCAACTAAAAGTGACTGTGGAAACCTAATAAAAATCCCATGTTCTTTAGTTTTAAGTCGTGTTGACGAGTTAGTGGGTGTTCCAAAGTCGACTTTGGACCTGAGACGCTGTGGGCATCAAAAGCCAACAACAAGAACACCAACAGCCCTTTAGTCCCCTTTTGGTGAAACCAAAGATAA
>OCVR010001948.1_pt1 | contig 16053 bp, 8 predicted proteins | sample 1539091 | NCBI WGS metagenome assembly OCVR01 (sample SAMEA3355530, study PRJEB22509) | marine metagenome | biome: marine; feature: coastal ocean; material: water | place: USA | collected 2010-08-07 | depth 16 m | reverse complement strand
GTAACAGTAAACGTACTCTTCTGAAAACTAGCGTTAGTGTTTTCAAAATATTTGGAGTTCTATAGATTCCTCTCTTTTTGTACACTTCTGCTGCTTACCATATCACAAATATGCCTTTTAGACCGTCAAAATTATCTTTTTGTAGAAATTATAGCAGCGAAGAGAGTTACATATTTAAATTTGTATCTCGAAGCAAACATCAGTTAGTTTCTACTATTTATTAAGCAATCAATCAATAAACAATAACACATGAAAAGACTATTAGGAGTCCTCTGTGGAGTAGTGTTCTCGTTAGCGCTAAATGCACAGATGAATCAGGTAGAATTCAAAGAATTTACTTTGGATAACGGCCTGCAAGTAATACTACACAAAGATAGCTCAACACCTATCGTAGCGGTATCGGTAATGTATCACGTAGGATCTAAGAACGAGCAACCGGACAGAACTGGATTTGCACACTTTTTTGAGCACCTTTTATTTGAAGGCACTGAAAACATCGAACGTGGAGAATATGACAAATATGTAGAAAAGGCAGGAGGAACATTAAATGCTAATACATCTAATGACCGTACATACTACTATGAGATATTACCATCTAATCAGTTAGAGATGGGACTATGGTTAGAATCAGAGCGTATGTTACATGCAAAAGTAGAAAATAAAGGAATCGAGACCCAAAGAGAAGTTGTAAAAGAAGAGAGAAGACAACGTATCGATAATCAACCTTACGGATCAATACTACAAGAGGCAATGAAGAGAGCTTACACTAAGCATCCTTATAACTGGCCTGTAATCGGATCGATGGATCACCTTAATGCAGCAGTGGAATCAGATTATGTAAATTTCTACAAAACTTTCTACGTACCTAATAATGCTATTTTATCTATAGCTGGGGATCTAGATTACGTAGCAGCAGAACAAATGATCAGAAAATACTTCGGTCAGATACCTGCGGGTACTGGTGATATCTATAGACCATCTATAGTAGAGCCAGAAATGACTATGGAGATCAGAGATACAATTTATGATAATGTGCAACTGCCAGCTGTAGTACAGACATATAGAATACCTGCACAAGGTACTCCAGATTTCTATGCAGTGGAGATGTTAGGTACGCTTCTATCTCAAGGACAGTCTAGTAGACTATACAGAACTTGTGTTGATAATGAGCAAAAAGCAGTCTTTGTAGGTAGTTTTCCACTAGGATTGGAAGATCCAGGGGTGAATATCGCTTTCGGTATAGCTAATATGGGAGTAGATCCAGCTGATCTAGAAGCGTCAATGGACGGTGTGATCGCTAGCACACAAAATGAGCTTATCTCCGATGAGGAGTTCCAAAAGCTGAAAAATCAAACAGAAAACGACTTCATCAGTCGTAACTCTAGAGTAGCAGGTATCGCAGAGAGTCTTGCTAATTATAAGATGTATTTCGGTGACGCTAATCTTGTCAATACAGAATTGGATAGGTACTTAGCAGTAACTAAGGAAGATATTCAGAGGGTAGCTAAGAAGTATTTTGCTCAAAGTAATAGAGTGGTACTCTACTACTTACCTAAGCCAAATACACCTTAAGAATTACTGGTTTACATTTTCAATAATTAATTTAATAAGAATAGAAATGAATAATAAAATATTAATATTTCTTTGCTTCGTATCTCTGGTATTCACTCAGTGTACAAAGAAAAATGCGGATATGATGTCTGATACAGGCATTTCAGAGATGAAAGATAATACTGTAATCAAGGCCAAAACTTGGAGATCTGCGGCACCGTCTGCTGGACCAGCTCGTAATATTGAGCTAGGAGAATATAGTAGTTTTGATTTGGATAATGGACTTAAAGTAATAGTGGTTGAAAATCACAAATTACCAAGAGTATCCTACCAAATATCTCTTAATAACGATGCCCTAGTAGAAGGCGATATGGCTGGATATGTAAGCATGGCAGGAGATCAGATGAGTAATGGTACAAAGAATAGAACTAAGGCTCAGATCGATGAAGCTATAGATTTTATAGGTGCAAGTCTTAATACTTCTTCTGGAGGTATATTCGGAAGTTCTCTCACTAAACACCAAGGTAAATTGTTGGATGTAATGACAGATGTACTATACAATCCGATTTTTCCGCAAGCAGAATTTGACAAGGCAAAGACTCAGACATTATCAGGGCTAGCTTCTGCTAAGACTGACCCTAGTGCTATTGGCAGTAACGTATCTAACATCGTAAACTATGGTGCTAATCACCCATATGGTGAAGTGCAGACTGAAGAAACGGTGAATAATATCACGTTGGATAAGGTGAAGGAATTTTACAATACCTATTATAAGCCTAATAACGCCTATCTTATAGTAGTTGGAGATACTAATCTTAAAGAGGTTCAAGATATTGTCCGAAAATATTTTGGAAATTGGAAGAAGGGAGTTGTTCCGTCTCCAAAGTATGAGATGCCTACATCGCCTACTTCAACTAATGTTCATTTCGCTAATAAAGACGGTGCAGTACAATCTGTGATCAGAATTACATACCCAATCGAATATCAGCCAGGTAATCCTGATGCTGTTCCTGCAAGTGTAATGAATAGTATCCTCGGTGGAGGTATATTCTCTGGTAGATTAATGCAAAACCTTAGAGAGGACAAAGCATATACATATGGAGCTAGATCACAGTTGTCATCAGATCAACTAATCGGTAACTTCAGTGCATCTGCAAGTGTACGCAACGAGGTGACAGATAGTTCGATAACAGAATTTCTATATGAAATGCGTAAGATGGTAACCGATGGTGTTACTGCAGATGATCTACAATTAGCTAAAAATTCTTTAGCTGGTGGATTTGCTAGATCACTAGAATCTCCTCAGACTATTGCAAGATTTGCTCGTAATACATACAAGTACAACCTTCCTAAAGATTACTACAACACTTATCTCAGTAAGTTAGAAGCAGTATCCCAAGCTGACTTTGAAGCTATGGCCAAAAAGTACATAAGACCAGAGAACGCTAATATAATCGTTGTTGGATCTAAAGATGATGTAGCTGATAAACTTAATCAATTTGATGCTGATGGTAAATTAGATTATTACGACGCATACGGAAATAAGCTAGTAATTGATGATAGTGCGATGACAGGTGATATCACTGTTGAAGAGATCGTATCAAACTATATCGAAGCACTTGGTGGTAAAGCTAAGTTGATGGGTGTTACATCTATGAAGACCGTAATGGTAATGAATGTAATGGGTCAAGATGCTGAGACTGTTATGATGCAGAAAGGCAATAACAAGATGAAGATGGTAATGAGCATGGGCGGTAACGTTATGCAAGAAACTATCTACGATGGTTCTATTGCTGCTGTTGGTGGAATGGGTGGAAGTCAAAAAATTACTGAAGGACCGCAGCTAGCAAGCATGAAAGAGCAAGCACAAATGTTCGGCCATCTCAAGTATCCTACTGAAAAAACTATGGAGCTAAAAGGTATCGAAGATGTCAATGGCGAGAAAGCTTACAAGCTATCAGTAGTGGATAAAGAAGGTAAAAAATCTACTGAATACTTTAGCATGAGTACAGGTTACCTACTTAAGGTAGTAAGCACTCAAGGTGAGGGGGAGCAATTACAAGTAGTGACTACGGAGCTATCTGAATACAAGCCAGTAGATGGAGTCATGGTAGCACACAAGATTGATATTATTGGTGCTGCACCTTTCCCACTAAATATGAAAGTGACAGAAGTAATGGTAAATAAGCCAATGGCAGATACTGAATTTTTGATCAAGTAAGAATTTTATTAGATCGCTTTAATCGGCATTCTAATTATTAAATAATAGCCACATCTCTTCATTGAGGTGTGGCTTTTTTGTCGATAAAAAACAACCATTGTTATTTTTAAGATGTACGGTTTAAGCTGAACGAAGCTTGAATATCAATATTGTCAATGAGAGATCAGACAGCGATTCAATGATGATTGATCCAAATGACTCCAAGCCAAATCAATCTATCTCTTAGTTATAATTATGAACAAAACTAAAGCTCTGTCGGTGTTTAAGTCTAAGAATACTGCTGATATAGACGATAAGGACTAATGTCACGTTGGATTTATCTGAAGTAGAATCAAATATTCTATGAAGTTGAGGCACTTTAATTTATAGAGTATTATTTCAAACTAATTTCGTTTGCTTATTACTGAAGTAGACTAGGTTAATAATACTTATAATTTAAGCTATCTCCATATCTCTTATAGTAAACCAATCCTTTATTATACTATCTTCAACCTTAATACCGCTCTTGTGGTAAAATTCGTTTTTGTGTTTGTTGTACTCATAGTCTTGCATCCACTCTTTGTGATGTTCACATAACTCTTCTATAGCACTGATTAAGTACTCTATTTCAGCGTCGGTCATAGTAGGGTGGAGAGACATTCGTATCCATCCAGGCTTATTAGAGTTGTCACCAAGATTGATAAGGTCAGTGATGCTTTTAGATTTTTCGTTGGTAACTTGTAACAGGTAGTGACCGTAGGTGCCGGCACAAGAGCATCCTCCTCTTACTTGGATTCCGTATCTGTCATTGAGTAGTTTTACTGCTAGATTAAAGTGTAAATCCTGAATGTAGAAGCTGAATACCGCCAATCTATCTTTTAAATTTTCAGCCAATATATGTAAGTTATCTACTTTGGATAGACGATTCCATACTGGCCGCATGAGTTGGTGCTCACGGTGTAGTATATTCTCTACTCCCATTTCATCTTTGAGCTGTACGCAAAGCGCTACCCTCATAGTTTGGATAAATGAAGGTGTACCTCCATCTTCTCTAGCTTCTATTGAGTCATAGTATTTATGTTCTCCCCATGGATTAGTCCAATCGACTGTGCCGCCACCTGGATTATCAGGAATTTTATTGTCATAAAGTGATTGGCAAAATATTAGTATGCCAGAACTTGACGGTCCTCCTAAAAATTTATGTGGAGAGAAGTAAATCGCATCAATTTTTTCTTCTGGATCTGTTGGATGCATGTCTATATCAATGTATGGACCAGAACATGCAAAATCAACAAAACAACGGCCTCCAACTTTATGTATCATCTTAGCGATCTCATGATATGGAGTCTGTATACCAGTGACATTGGAGCACGATGTAACGGCGGCTATCTTAGTAAGACGGTCGGAGTACTTCTCTAGTAATTGCTGAAAATGATCAAGATCTAAACAACCTTCACTACAAGCCTGTATTACCACAACATCGCAGATCGTCTCTAGCCATGTTGTTTGGTTGGAATGGTGCTCCATATGAGTAACGAAAACGATAGGGCGCTCAGATTGAGGAATATCGATTTTCTTACGCATTTTTTCATGCAATTTGAGGCCTAATATTCGCTGTAATTTATTCACAACACCAGTCATTCCTGAGCAAGATGATATCAGTATATCAGTTTCATTAGCATTTACATGCTTTTTAATGATTTCCTTAGCATGATGATAAGCCTTGGTCATACTTGACCCAGTAACAGTAGTCTCTGTATGTGTATTACCTACAAAAGGCGCTATATCATGAGTTATACGATGTTCAATAGGGCCATACATACGGCCACTCGCAGTCCAATCGGCATAGACAATTTTTTTCTCGCCATATGGTCCAGTAAAGGTTTGATCTAAGCCAATGATGTTCTTTCTGAATCTATCGAAATATTTCTCTGTCATTATTTAAGGTTATATATAACAGTTGAGGAGTGACTAATATCCATTAAATATAAATCGAAATCATGTAATTATATCAACTCTAGAACAGTATTTTTTACACTTAATCCAAGGGCTGTCGCCGTGGCTATATCCTTAGACTCACTATAGATTCGGATGATCGGTTCGGTATTAGATTTTCGTAAGTGTACCCAACCGTCTTTGAAGTCTATTTTCACTCCATCGATAGTATTTACACGCTCATCTTTAAACTTAGTCTCTACCGCTTTGAGGATGCCATCTACGTCCATCTCTTTGGTGAGTTGGAGTCTATCTTTTACGATTTTGTATGGTGGGTAGCTAGCTTTCAGTTCAGACATAGTTCTACCATCATTAGCTAAGTGTGTTAGCATGATTGCTATACCTACTAGTGCATCTCTCCCATAGTGTAACTCAGGGAGTATGATACCTCCGTTGCCTTCTCCTCCTATTACAGCATTAGTAGCTTTCATCATGTTCACTACATTGACCTCACCTACAGCAGATGCAGAGTAGCTTGCGCCATGCTTAGTAGTAATATCAGCTAATGCTCTAGTGGATGATAGATTAGATACAGTGTTACCATTCTTGATAGATAGGATGTAATCTGCCACTGCTACTAGTGTATATTCCTCACCAAACATACTTCCATCTTCATTGACAAAGGCCAATCTATCTACATCAGGATCTACCGAGATACCTAGATGGGCTTTTTCTTTTTGGATCGTCTTAGATAACTCGATTAAGTGTGCTGGTAGTGGCTCAGGATTATGAGCAAATTGTCCATTTACCTCTTCATTGATCAGAGTATATGTCACTCCTAACTTGTCTAATAATGGCGGAATAGATATCGCACCTGTACTGTTGATGCAATCTACAACTACATGGAAATTCTTGCTTTTGACTAGATCGATATTTACGTAAGGTAGATCTAATAATATATCTATGTGCTTATCTATGTATCCTACCATCTTGCGATAGCTGCCCAAACTATCTACATCGGCAAAGTGCAGTTTACCACTATCTATAGTGTCAATTATCTCCTGACCTACCGCTGCGGATATAAATTCTCCAGTCTGAGTTAGAAATTTGAGAGCATTCCACTGCTTAGGATTATGACTAGCCGTAAATATTATCCCTGCGCCTGCGCCTTCTAATGGTACTGCCATCTCTACTGTAGGTGTAGTAGAAAGTCCAAGGTCAATGACCTCCATGCCCATACTGATTAGGGTTTGTACCGCCAACTGGCTTACCATCTCTCCACTGATACGTCCATCTCGACCAACTACTACCTTATGCGGTGCGCCGCTCTTAATGATCCATTGTGCGAATCCGGCTGTACATTCTACGATATCGATAGGAGTAAGGTTTTCACCAGGTTGAGCTCCTATAGTCCCTCGGATACCTGATATTGATTTTATTAGTGCCAATTAATATGTGTTTATTAGTGTGATTTCTTAATTCTGTTCAAAACTAAAAATTTAACTTTGTACGACCACGTTAAATGTAGATCACTTACTAATATATTTTCAATTTGTCAGCATTACTAGATATAGATAGAGCTTTATTCAAATTTGTCAACACTGATATGACCAACGGATTATTTGATACTGTGATTCCATGGCTTCGAGAGCCTGTCTTATGGGCTCCAGTATACCTCTTTATTATTGGTTTCTGTTTGTTTAATTTTGGTAAGAAGGGGTATTTCATTATTGTCTTTCTGGCATTGACAGCTGGAACTGCAGATTTTATCAGTAACACAGTCATTAAGAAGAATGTAGAAAGGCTAAGGCCATGTAGAGCTTTGGACGCAGATGAAGTTATCAAAAGAGTGCATTGCGGCAGTGGATATAGCTTTACGAGTAATCATGCTGCCAATCACTTTGCGATATCTTGGTATCTGATATTCCTATTGCCTATAGGTCGCAGATGGCTTCGGATGGGATTAGCGGTATGGGCTTTTGCCGTAGCATTTGCCCAAGTATATGTAGGAGTTCATTATCCATTGGATGTGATTAGTGGGGCATTGCTAGGTGTCTGTATCGCTTGGTTTTGGAGTCGAATATTTTTTAGATTTTCTTGAATCACTATTTTCTTGTCTCGTGCGTATAATGAGGATGATTCGTACTACAAAAAGTAATATATATTTTTATGTATTTGATTTAAATTTCATTTCGATTTAGTGAATGAAATTTTAGTCCGCCTTAATAAATTTAGAAATAACTTAATTGAAAAATAATATCCCTATCATTCTTGAGTATAATCAGGTATTTTATAACTATATACTTAGAACTTTTAATTCGTACAGTGATAGGAGCATGTTACCTTTGCATAAAATCGACATATCTAGTATTATGAATCATAAAACTTTATTTTTAAAAAAAATTAGCTATTTATTACTCTTAATACCATCAATTGGCTTTTCACAAACTCCAATTACGAACGCTAATTTTCAGGAAGCCATTGCAACTTGCTTAACCACTAATCCGATTGATGGCATGTGTGATATTAGTGAATATGGTGCTATGCCTAACTGGGATGTGAGTAATATTACTGATATGTCAAGTGCGTTTAGTGATAGAATAGAATTTAACGGAAATATAAGCGATTGGGACGTGAGTAATGTAATCGATATGAGCTTCATGTTTACTGCCGGTCCATTAAGTGGTGGAATGTCATTTAATCAAGATATTGGTGATTGGGATGTGAGTAGTGTCGCTAATATGTTATTCATGTTTGGTCGTTCTTATTTATTTAACCAAGATATTGGTGACTGGAATGTAAGTAACGTTGTAGATATGTCATATATGTTTCTGGGTGCTACCTCTTTCAACCAGGATATTGGCAATTGGGATGTAAGTGAGGTGACTAATATGAATTCAATGTTTTCAGGCGCACTCTTATTTAACAAAGATATTGGAAATTGGAATGTACATAATGTTACCAATATGGTATCTATGTTTGGTAAAGTTAACGGTCCCGCTCCTGTCCCAAGTAGTGGAGCCGTATCTTTTAATCAAAATATTGGCAACTGGGATGTGAGTAGTGTGACTGCTATGGTAAATATGTTTAGTGGTGCGAGAGTTTTTGATCAAAATATTAGTAACTGGGATGTAAGTAATGTTACTAATATGATTGGCATGTTTCAAAATTCAAATTTTAATAAACCAATCGGTAGTTGGGATGTGGGTAATGTAACAAGTATGAGGGGTATGTTTTATGAGGCTACAATGTTTGACCAAGATGTTGGAGGTTGGGATGTGAGCAGTGTTACAAATATGAACAATATGTTTTTTTTAGCTACTTCGTTTAATCAAGATATAGGGTCTTGGAATGTAAATAGTGTAACTACAACCGCTGAGATGTTTCGTAGTGCGGTAAATTTTAATCAAGATATTGGAAGTTGGGATGTAAGTAATATTATTTATATGAATCAAATGTTTGATGGTGCTACTTCCTTTAATCAAGATATTAGTAATTGGAACGTGAGTAGTTCAATTACTATGAGGGACATGTTTCAAGGTGCTTCATCGTTTAACCAAACTATCGGTGATTGGGATATAAGCAAAGTTAACCGTACAGATAATATGTTTCGTGAAGCAATCTCTTTTAATCAAGATGTAGGCAGCTGGGACGTGAGTAATGTAAGCAATATGAATAATATGTTTAACGGTGCTGGTCTTTCCACAAAGACCTATGATGAGATATTAAAAGGTTGGGCAACCCAAGAACTCATTTCTAATATTAACTTAGGTGCAGAGGGTATAAATTATTGCAATAGTGAAAATGAAAGACAAAGTATTATAGATGAATTCAATTGGATAATTTTTGATGCAGGTTTAAACTGTACATCTAACATAGAAAATTTAAAATCCGAAAACATAAACCTTTCACCTAATCCAACAAATAATATTATTTACATTAATAAAGGTCAGTATTTTTTAGATGTATCAATTTATAATCAATCAGGTCAAAAATTGATGTTTATTGAGAAAACGAACCATGTCGATGTTAATCAATTATTATCAGGTACATATATCATTAAGATCAAAAATGATTTAAATGAAGTGACAAAAAAGTTTATCAAGTATTAAGACTTTTAAGAATTAAATTTATAATTAAGTTGAATAGAGAGCAATGTTATTTAACAATAGTTAAATCGCCATATAATTGTTTGGTTTGACCATCAATAAATGTCAGCAAAATGGAATAAACGTATACCCCAGGTTGAACATAATTGTTATTAAATCGTCCATCCCAGCCCATAAAAGTCATTGGATTAATATTATCTTGATCAAAAATTCTATTGCCCCACCTATCATATATAGAGAATGAATTTATCTCTAATATTGAAGGATTAGTTTTAATGGTAAAAACATCATTTGTACCATCACCATTTGGAGAAAATATATTTGGTATGGTTAAGTCAGTTACTATTTCGACTTCAATGGGTATAAAATACTCATAAATACAACCATTATTTAGCGTTGTAATTAATGTTATAAAGTCATCTTGATTAGATGTGCCTGATAAAACAGTACAAAAGCTCTCTTCATTAAATAGGTCACATTGAACATTAGAATTACTATCCCAATCTATGGACTGAATAATTCCGTCTGGATCTGAAATGGTTATATTAAGACTAAAATACTCTCCAAAATTTATTTTTATGATTTCTGGATTAAAGTTAATTTCAAATAACCCTTCGTCTAAAATTGTAATATTTTCAACATCTTCAATACATTCATCATTAATTACATATTGGATGGTATAATCTGCAGCTGATAGATTATTAATTGAAATAGTATTGTCTAAACCATATGAATCACCATTTAATAGAATTTCATAACCATTAATATTGTTCGAAACTATCTCAATTTGACCATTAGGATTATCGCAGCTGATATTTTGTTGACTTACTTCTAAAGTTAGCGAATCAACAGAATCAATATTAATTGTATTAGTGTACTCGCAACCAAAGTTATCCACAACTAGATATACATAATTGCCAGGCTCTAGATCAGTAACTGTGCTACTAACAGTTAGACCATTTAAAAAATAATTGTAAGGTGGTTCACCACCAAAGGCATTTAATGAAATAGTTCCATCATTGAAATCAATACAAGTTTCGTCTGACACTACATTTAAAGAATTTAGGAGAGGAGGACTGTCAATGATTAATTCATCAATAATAATAGAACTTCCTAAATTATCTTCAACAGTGACAGAATATATCCCATTACATAATTGCTCTAATAAATTATCTTGACTACCCGTAGACCATAAAAAAGAATAAGGTGTCGCACCACCTGATATTTCTAAGCCAATTGATCCGATACATTGACCGAAACATAAATTATTGATTAAATCTAGTGTATAAATTAATGGTTCAGGGGTAAAAACAACCTCGCCAAAAGTTATGCATCCATTACTGTCTATAATAGTATATGTATATATACCATAATCAAGATTATCAATAGTTAGAACGTCTGTTAACCCATTACTCCATTCTACTGAGTAAGGTGTAGTACCACCAAAAACATCTACTTTAATAAGTCCGTCTTTACCGTTCGAAGTAGGGGATATTGACTCTATTATTGAATTAGATAGAATATTAGGTTGGCCCAAGTTAAAAGACAACTCTTCTGAGCAACCGTATGCATCAGTTACTGTGACAGCATGAATACCTGCAAGTAGATCATTTCTTATTTGTTCATTACTTCCGTCATTCCAAAGGTATTTAAATGGACTAACTCCTGTTATTGTATTTATTTCGACAGAAGCAAAATCACCATAACAATCAATAGAATCAACGGAGGCTCCAATAAGTAATGGTATAATCTCTTCGACAATAATAGAATCAATAAAACTACAGTTGTAATCATCAGAAATAGTAACAGTATATGGTCCAGGTACTAATTCCACTGCTGTACTCGTATTCTGCCCATTACTCCATAAAAAATTAAAATCACCTGTTCCACCACTAGGTATAGCGGTTGCAGTACCCAAAATATTTTCATCACATCCCGGTTGAATTATTTCAATATTATTAGTTATTGGATCAGGATCATCAATCTGAAATTCTTTAATTTTAAAACATCCATCAATATCTGTTACTGTAAGGGAGTATAAGCCACTTGTAAGATTATTGATTAGTGAATCTGTCGAATTATTATCCCATAAAAAAGTATAGGGTCCTTGTCCTGAAACTACAACTTCTATAGAACCGTTATTTTCTCCTGAACAAATATTATGAGTGACTGAATCAAGGAGAATAATGGTATTTCCTGGTAATATGTTGAATTCATTTTGATATATACAACCTAAAGAATCTACAACATCTAGAAGATATGATCCTGGCGATAAATTATCAATACTAGATTCTGATTCACCATTTGACCATGTGTATTGAAAAGGTGAAAAACCATTCAAAATATTGTATTCAATAGCACCATCTTGAACTCCGATACAAGACTCATCAATTATAGTTGTGTTTGCATCAATTAATGAAGTTACAACTAGATTAAAACTAGCTGTATAGATACAATTTATATCATCAGTGACAGTTACGGCGTAGAATCCACTCGGAAGATTATCAATAAAATTAGCAGAGTCTCCAGTATTCCAAGTATATATGTAAGGGGGATTACCATTAATTATATCTATGTCAATTGAACCGTCAGAACCATTTTCGCAAGTCACATTTTCAACAGTAGAATTGAGTGTAGCAGACTGAGTATTAGGAATTACTAATTCATATACTTGAATACAACCAATATTGTCGGTAATTGTAACTGAATAATTACCAGTTGATTTGTTTGTTATAGAGTCAGTAGTTTCACCTGAACTCCAAGAATAAAGATAGGGATTCTCCCCTTCAAAATTCACTAAAAATATGCTTCCATTATTTAAACTGCAATCAGCAGGAGTAATGATTGTATCAAATGTGAATACAGGAGCCTCTTCGATCAAAAAAGATTCCTCAATCGTACAGTTATTTGAGTCCGTTATGGTTACTTGATATAAGCCATTGGATAATTGTGTTATGTCTTCAGTCATAGTACCATTTGACCAGTTAAAAGTGTACGGAAATAGACCCCCACTTACACTCAAATCTATATATCCATCATTTGATAAATAGCATATAGTATTTGAGAAGTCAGTATCAAGAAAAATTTCAGGATAACTTTCAACATTGATTTCAACTTGATAAAAAGAGCCATAGTCATCTGTAATTATACAGGTATAAATATCGGCACATAAATCAACAATTGTTGATGTAATCTCTCCATGTATCCATGTGTATGTATAAGGAGCTAATCCTCCAATAGCTTGGATCTCAATAGATCCCTCACATTCAGAAAAGCAAAAGTTTTCTGTCACATTGAAAATCGCTGATAATGGTTCGTAAATTTCAACGGTTAATATCAATTCGCAACCTCTGGAATCAACTACTGTTACATTATGGATGCCCGGAGCAAGTTCATTGGCTGTTGGAGTAGTTTCTCCGTTGTCCCATGAATATGTATATGATGGTGTTCCACCCAAAACTATAACTTCAGATGAACCGTTTGTACTAGGACTTACTGGTTGAATAATATTGATTATTATTCCCTCTAATTCATTTGGCTCTAAAATTAAGAACTCCTGAGTCCCTGTACATCCAAAGTTGTCGGTAACTGTTAATGTATATATTCCTGCATCTAAATCTACTATATTCTGAGTTACTTCACCATTGCTCCATTCATAGGAAAAAGGAATATTCATTGAATTGCCAACGGCATTTGTGATAGAACCATTCATATCATCGAAACAATCAATATTATTTGTCTCACCGTCTACCTCAAGAGTTACCTCATTATAACTTATTGTGTAAGATTCTATTAATACACAGCCCCCAGCATCAGTTACAGTTACAGTGTATTCTCCAGGAAAAACATTAATTAAATCCTCTGTTGTGTTACCATTCGACCATTCAAAAATAGGATCCTCAGAACACGTTGTTGTAAGATCTATAGAGCCATCTAAACCTTGAGAACAGGTCGCATCTTCAACATTAGCGTCAAACTCAAACGACTCTTCACAGCACACAGGTCCTCCACAATTTATGGTTATGGGACAATCTATTTCTGCTAGGTTTATATATTCTGGGAACTCCGGTGTTCCAGATACAAGAGTAAATTCATCGATACCACTGCCAATGTCAGGATTTATAGTAAATGTATTACCACAGCCAATACCCCCTATTACCCCTCCGTCAGTACAACAACTCGACCAAAAAAAATCTCCCACAATATTTGGTGCGTTCCCTGTAAACTCCCCAGGATCATCGGCAACATCAACAAATGCAGTTAATGGTAAACAATTAAAAGTAATTTCTACATCACCACCAGACCCATCACTTGGTGCATCTAATACAATTACTAGACTAGTTTCATTCGTTAACAAATCCTCATGAAGTAACATGATCATTCCGTTGGATGTTTCGAGACCGGTATTTGATGAAGCGCCAATGGGAGCGCCATATGCATAAAATTCAGACGCAGATTCACTAGTACTAAAAAAAGGGAAATCGTAAATTATGCCTCCCTGAGATACTGTACAATCGCACATAGCAAAAGGAGGAGTTCCAGTTTCTGATTTAGATATTGAGTTAGAAAAACCCGATAGTTGAAAAAGAGTCAGTAAAGAGACAAAAATTATATATCGTACCATAATTACGAGGTGGTAAGCCAAAATCCTTGTTCAAAGGATGTCGGCAGACTATATAAAATCAATTAATTAAGTGGGGTTTGATTTTAAAATATACTTAAAAGTAAGTAAAATAATATTAAGTTATTCCGTCGACTTATCTATAGTATTTTTTAATTTTATTTCTGAAAAACAGAGTAATTTGAGTATAGATTTGACTATGGTGGATTTTATTTTAGTTAGGCATATCCAAAATAGTTAAATGGTGTGATAGTTTTTAGTTCAGCCTTGATTTCTTCAGTAGTACTAAGCGTATCTATAAAGGCAGTTATATCATCTTCATTCACCATAGTTTTACCTCTAGTCAATTCTTTGAGTGCTTCATAGGGTTTATCGTAACCTTCTCTTCGGAGTATGTTTTGGATAGCTTCCGCTACTACAGCCCAATTGGCATCTAAGTCCGCTGCTATTGCAGAATCATTGAGTATTAGCTTGCCTAGACCTTTGAGGACACTTGTGTATGCAATCAGAGAATGACTAAAAGGTACTCCAATATTACGTATCACAGTACTATCTGTAAGATCACGTTGTAACCTACTTATAGGTAGTTTGGCACTTAGATGATTGAGTATAGAATTGGCTAGACCAAGGTTTCCTTCAGCATTTTCAAAATCGATTGGATTTACTTTATGAGGCATGGCGCTTGATCCTACTTCATTCGCCACTGTTTTTTGTTTGAAGTATTCCATCATGATGTAAGTCCATATATCACGTGTAAGGTCGATAAGAATAGTATTGATCCTAGCCAATGCATCAAATATCGCAGCTAAGTGATCGTAATGAGCAATTTGTGTAGTATATCTAGATCTATCTAATCCTAATTGCAGAGATACAAAATCATCAGCAAACTCTATCCAATTGATGTCTGGATAGCATACTTTATGTGCGTTGAGATTACCTGTTGCTCCGCCAAATTTGGCTTTTAAAGGAAGTGATCTACATCTGTCCATTTGATCATTGAGTCTTTCTACAAATACCATGATCTCCTTACCTAATGAAGTAGGAGAGGCAGGTTGACCATGAGTTTTAGCTAGCATGGGTATACCAGAATAATCTTTAGCCATACTTTCTAAGCTGTTGATTACCTCTTCAATATTTGGAAAGATTACATTATCGAGTGCATCTTTCACCATCATCGGTGTAGATGTATTATTGATATCCTGCGACGTTAGCCCAAAGTGTATAAATTCTTTATGCACTGAAAGACCTCTTGCGTCAAATTGTTCTTTTATAAAGTATTCTACCGCTTTCACATCATGATTAGTTACTGCTTCGATAGATTTTATCTTCTCAGCATCAGCTGTTGAAAAGTTCTCTATGATAGATCTCACGGATGCCCTATCATCATCGGTGAGGCTACTCAGTTGAGGTACGGTCTCACTCAATTTGAGGAAATATTCTATTTCTACGAATACACGGTATCTGATGAGCGCTTCTTCAGAAAAATATTGTGAAAGTGGTTGTGTCTTTTTGGCGTATCGTCCGTCTATAGGTGAGATGGCTTGTAACATGATGATGACTGTATGTTAAAAAATATATACAAAGATGATGATTCTTCAATATAATGGAGCGAAAAGCTATTATAATTATTCTTAAGG
>OCVR010001940.1_pt1 | contig 16092 bp, 15 predicted proteins | sample 1539091 | NCBI WGS metagenome assembly OCVR01 (sample SAMEA3355530, study PRJEB22509) | marine metagenome | biome: marine; feature: coastal ocean; material: water | place: USA | collected 2010-08-07 | depth 16 m | reverse complement strand
ATCAAGAACAACTTTAAGTGTAATAGCAGAAATGCATTTCATAATCTACGGCCATGTTAAAACAAAAAATGAAAGCCTATGACCGTCCTCAAAAAGTAGCGGCAGCGGGGCTGTATCCATTTTTCCGAATAATAGAATCCGAACAGGATACTGAAGTCACTATCAATGGTGAGCAGGTACTTATGTTTGGCTCAAACTCTTATTTAGGGTTGACAACTCACCCTGCTCTGAAAGAAGCAAGCAAATCTGCTATTGATAAATATGGAAGTGGATGTGCAGGGTCTAGGTTTCTCAATGGTACACTCGACTTACATATTGAATTAGAAGAAAAACTAGCTAAATTCGTAGGCAAAGAAAGTGCTTTAGTATTCTCTACAGGATTTCAAGTAAATCTAGGAGTGATATCATCCATACCTGGCAGACATGATTATATTATCATGGATGACTTAGATCATGCTTGTATCATTGATGGTGCTAGACTATCATTCGCTAAAACGCTGAAGTATCGCCATAATGACATGGTATCACTCGAAAAAGTACTCCAGAAATGTAAGGAGGACAGCATCAAACTCATCGCAGTTGACGGAGTATTTAGTATGGAAGGTGATTTAGCTAATCTGCCAGAGATTGTAAAACTAGCTAAAAAATACAAAGCCAATATATTCGTAGATGACGCACATGGAATTGGTGTGATGGGCAAATTGGGTGCAGGTACAGCGGATCACTTCGGTTTGACTAACGATGTAGATATGATTATGGGTACTTTCAGTAAATCGCTAGCCTCTATTGGAGGATTCGTAGCTGCAGACAATGATACGATCAACTATCTCAAGCATAATGCACGATCTCTTATCTTCTCTGCGAGCATTGCACCTGCTAATGCGGCGAGTGTCATCGCGGCGATAGACCTTATACAGCAAGAGCCTGAACGGATCGAAAAACTTTGGATTAATACATACTATGCGATGGATCGACTTAATGCTGCAGGATTTGATATAGGACATACAGTGACTCCAATCATACCAATCTATATTAGAGATACCGCAAAGACTTTTATGCTTACTAAGATGCTCTTAGAGCAAGGTATATTTGTCAATCCAATTGTCACTCCAGCGGTGTCTAACGAGTCATCACTTATTAGGTATTCACTTATGGCCACACACTCTATTGACCAGATAGATGAGTCAATAGATAAAATAACAGCAATCGCCAAAAAGTTAGACATCCTCCAAAAGGTAATGATATAATATGGGAATTGAATTAGTAAAAATCATTGATAAAAAAGGCAAAAAAGCATTTGTCAATTTTCCACATGATTTATATGCTGATGATACCAATTATGTACCTGAGATATTTTTGGGACAGATGGATATATTGGATGAGAAGAAATATCCATTTTTTAATTATGGTACTGCAGAGCTATGGCTTGCCTATCGAGATGAAAAAGTTGTAGGAAGGATTGCTTCCATAGATAACACAAATTACAATCAGCACTTCAATACTCAGACTGGATTTTTCGGTTTTTTTGATTGTATTAATGATAAGACTGTAGCACATGCGCTTCTCGATAAAGCTAAATCATATGCTAATGCTAGAGGATTCAATAAGATTATAGGACCGACAAACTACTCTACTAATGAAACGGCCGGAACGCTCATAAATGGATTTAATGAGTCACCTAAGATTATGATGACTTACAACGCCTCTTACTATCAGTCACTTCTAGAAAGTTACGGATTAGTTAAAGAGATAGATCTTTATGCGTATTTACTCCCAGTAGAATCTGTGTCTAAGAAATCGCTAAAGTTAGCAGATGCTTTTGAACAGCGTCTAGAACGAAAAGGAATCACCATTCGAAAAATCCGTAAGAAAGATATCGTCAAAGAAGCTGCTGGAATGAAGATCATTTACAATTCTGCATGGGAAGACAATTGGGGTTTTGTTCCTTTTACTGATGCTGAGTTTGAGTTTCTTCGCAATGACCTAAAAATGTTAGTTGATGAAGACTTTACTTTTGCAGCAGAAAAAGATGGTAAAATGATTGGCTTTGGATTAACTCTTCCAGACATCAATGAGATACTAATTAAAAATAAAAGAGGCAAGCTATTTCCATTTGGTTTATTCAGATTACTCTTCGGCAAAAAGAAAACTAATTGGGTGCGAGTGATAGCGCTTGGTGTATTGCCTGAATATAGAAAAATGGGAATCGAAGCGATTTTCTTTGCTAAAAATATAGCTGAAGCAAAACGTAGAGGAATCAAAGGAGGAGAAGCGAGTTGGATATTAGAGAGCAACACAGAGATGGTCAATGCTGCGGAGAGAATGAATGGCATTAGGTATAAAACGTATAGATTATTTAGTAAGTCGCTGTGATAGACTTAGAGATATTCTTAAGCATTATGAGATTCGCTTGTCGACTAAGAATATAGATTGAGAGAACAAAATGGATATAGTTTTGAATAAATTAGTAAAATAGAAATCTATTATATTCAAATCTCTCCAACTTAAACAATTCAACAAATGAAAATAATTATAATCCTAATCTTAGCTGTGAAAGTGGCATTCTTTTTACTATATCTCATTTCAAGAAACAGAAAAGCTACTCAAGAAGACAATGCACCGAGAGCTGACAGAGAAATCAACCTTGATATACTTTCCAATAAACTTGTAAATGCATCAAGGTTAGAAAAATGCAAATCTGAATAACCTTTCTGCATGATGGAGACTCAATGCGACAGAGCACGCCATGGAACAATACTCACTTACAATTGCGAAGTGATAGAAATGATATTTGACGAGTTGATCGCTGATCAAAAAGTACTTCCTAATGAAGCAACTGTAGAAGATAAAGTATATCTTTTCAAATATGCAGTACTCGCAACTAATACTATGGATGCAAGAATAGATGATCTAATAGAAACTGGAGAACGTGAAGATCTGTGTGAACTAATGGATCAGATATCCATCGCTGCTAGATTGGAACCAGAGGAATTTGCTAATGGAGAAGGGATAGCTAGTGAGTTGAGAGAATGGTAGATAGAATATTGAGAAATGTCGAGAGAGAGGATTAATTAGATATCAAGAGTCGTAATGAAAATGAAAAAAGTACTTATCACCGGCGCTTCTGGCTTCGTAGGCGGATTCCTAGTCGAAGAGGCAATCTCAAGAGGACTGATAGTGCATAGCGCTTTACGTTATAGTAGTAATTCGGAAGTGCTAGATGGATTGGATACCAAGCTCGTCTATTGGGATTTTGAGGATATTGATAAGATGGCTAAGATTCTACATAAAGGAGATTACGACTACATCATCCACAATGCAGGACTGACCAAAGCAAAGGCTAAAGAGGCCTACTTCAAAGTGAATGAACAATATCTCCGTAATCTGGTAGAGGCTATTCGCAGGGCGGATCTACAATTAGATAAGTTCCTATTTGTCAGCTCGCTAGCGGCATATGGACCTGCTGACTTTCAGCCAGAAAACATCGTGAAAGAAAACTCTACTCCACACCCAGTAACGAACTATGGACGTAGCAAGTTAGCTGCTGAACTATATCTTATAAAGCAGCAAGATATACCACACAACATCATACGTCCTACTGCTGTATATGGCCCACGTGAGTATGACTTGCTTACTGTATATCAGTCAATTGCCAAGCATATCGAAGCCTATGCAGGTCTGACCAATCAGAGATTGACATTTATTTATGTCAAGGACTTGGTTCGAGCAATGATCGATGTCTTATTATCAGGTCATGAGTATACAGGATATTTTATTACTGATGGAAGTACTTATTCGGGTCAAGAAATGAATGCAATAGTTAAACGGGAATTGGAGGTGAAGTGGACTATTCCGATAAAACTTCCAATTCTATTAGTAAAGTTCATAGCTTTCTGTAACGAGAAAATTGCAAATCTTTCAGAAAAATACCCACCTCTCAACATAGAGAAGGTAAATGAATTGCAAGCAAGAGACTGGAACTGTGATATCAGTAGACTTGAAAAAGATATATCATTTCTAGCAGAATATAATCTTGATCATGGACTAAAAGAAACTCTAATTTGGTGCAAGGACCAAAAATTAGTTTAACTCAAAATCACATTCCCACAATATATTTTCTCGTCTATTCAAGTTATAATAAGTATAACAAGAAGAATAATAAAATCGGACATTCACACAACAACAGAGACTCCATATTCGGGAATTCTTCCGAACATAATTTTACTGAAATTCATCAAAATTCTTTTAAAATCATCAAAAAATAGCTGTTTTGGTGAAAAAATGAAGCTATTTTCGATCAAAAGGTGAAAATTCACAAATAGAAAAAGTCGCAATAATGTGATTAAATGAATGTAATTGCGATCTTTGCAAACCGAAATTCAATATCGAATTTAAATTAGAGTTTAAACTTCGGTCTTAAAGAAACATTTATGATCTCTGATCGAAAGATTTCAATTTAGTGTAATAGTACAAATACAAAATTTATCATGGCAAAAAAACCAAGTGTTAAAAAAGCAACCGGTAAACTAGGAATTCTACTCCCTGGAATGGGTGCAGTAGCTACAACAGTAATCGCAGGTGTTCATGCAGTAAATGCTGGCAAATCACAACCTATCGGATCATTGACTCAAATGGGTCGTCTAAGAATAGGCAAGCGAACTGGAGGAACGAAGAAGCCGCTAATCAAAGAAGTAGTGCCAATTCAAGATCTAAAGAAAGTAGTATTCGGAGGATGGGATTTATTTGATGATAATGTATATGAGGCTGCATCTCATGCTCAAGTGCTTGATCAAAACCTTCTAGACTCTCTCAAAAGACCATTATCTAAGATCAAGCCGATGAAGGCTGTATTTGACAAAAATTATGTCAAAAGATTGGATGGTAAGCACGTAAAGCGTGGTAAAACCAAAATGGCTCTTGCAAAGCAGATCATGAAGGATATCGAAAACTTCAAGAAAGATAATAAGTGTAATCGTGTCGTAATGGTATGGTGTGGATCTACTGAGATCTATATCGAAGAATCAGCAGTTCACCAAACTGTTGCTTCACTTGAAAAAGGTATGAAGGAAAACCATAAAGATATCGCTCCATCAATGCTATACGCATATGCAGCTATCAAAATGGGAATACCATATGCTAACGGAGCACCTAACCTTTCTTGTGATGTTCCTGCACTAGTAGAACTTGCAAGAGAAACAGGAGCACCTATCGCCGGTAAAGATTTCAAAACTGGTCAGACTCTTATGAAGACGATCTTAGCTCCTGGTCTAAAGGCTAGAGCATTGGGAATCGAAGGATGGTTCTCAACTAACATACTAGGTAACAGAGATGGTGCTGTATTAGATGATCCAGATAACTTCAAAACTAAAGAGGTATCTAAAATGGGTGTACTAGATCAGATACTAGAGCCAGAACTCTATCCTGAACTATACAAAGATTTATACCACAAGGTACGTATCAACTACTACCCACCGCGTGGTGATGCTAAAGAAGGATGGGATAACATCGATATCAGAGGATGGTTAAACTACCCAATGCAGATCAAGGTGGATTTCCTATGTAGAGATAGTATCCTAGCAGCTCCGATCGTTCTTGACCTTGCACTTTTCCTAGATTTAGCGAAAAGAGCTGATATGTCAGGTATCCAAGAGTGGTTATCATTCTACCTTAAGTCGCCACAAGCAGGAAAAGGTCTACAACCTGAGCATGACATCTTTAAGCAACTAGCTAAGCTAGAGAATACGCTTAGACATATGGTAGGTGAAGATCTTATCAATCATTTAGGATTGGATTATTACGAGAATTAAGGTATTTAATATCTTATTGATATAATACGAGAGCTATACTTTATTGAAGTATAGTTCTCTTTTTTATAATATCAGTTTTAGTGAACGAATTGTCCACTCGTGTATGTTATTTATATGAATGCAATTTTAGTTTGTCGTGCACATCACGATTGATAAAGGTTTATTATCTTGTTGGAGATTCACTTAATTGATCATCAACGCGATTAAATATATTGATGGATTGGGGATAGATAGTCTTAATTTATGAATAAGAGTACTAAATGTCGTATTGACATTTTTTCACGAAAACATAAACTATGGATATTGTTAAGTCACTTGAAACCCTCATTCAAAAACTTAAACAATCAGACACTTCCAATCACGGAAAAATCATTAAAAACATAAATATTCCACTTAGCGACTTTGAGGCTTATGCTTCATGGTGTGACGGAGGCTATACTCGTAACTGCATATTCAGGACCAAAGAATGCGAATTGATTCTACTATGTTGGGATAAAGGAGCTGCTACCCCAATTCACGGTCATGATGGTCAAAAATGCTGGGTCTATCAGATCGAAGGCCGGATGACGGAGGTTCGATATGAAAAATTTGAATCCGGAGATCTTTTCGAAACTAATAGAATGCAATTAAATCCTGGTAAAATAACCTTCATGAATAATGCGATGGGTTATCACGAATTGGTAAATGACAATAATGGACGTGCTATGACTCTACATGCCTATATATTACCAATAGATTCTTGCGAGGTATATTGTGAAGAAGAGGAGGGCTTCAAATCGAAAGATATGGAATATGATACTGTAGAAGGCAATACTTTGGCGGAGATTTAACAGAAATTGGAGAATCTTTATCCATTAAAAACTCTCTACTATTTTAATTGATTCTCTGACAAAATGCTCAAATTAATGTAATTAAACAATCGGATTAGTATTAATTTAAAGTTGCAATTCTTCATTATCAATTATTTGATCTCAATTGTACATTCAATCTACTAGCCTATTCTACTCACCAACATATAATACATTAGTGAGACTATAAATAGATTCCATGCCATTTCTGATGTATATTACTACAGTATCATTTAATATTTTTTGATCTACTTGACCCTTAATGAAATAAATAATTTCTTTATATTGAAGTTGGTCTGTTTCGGCAAATTCTGTGTTTGTTAGAATACTACTTATCTCATTTGTATTTTTCGTTAATTGAGGTTCACACAAATTAATAGTTGAATCACAGCTATTAATTTGCTTGTATAAATAATCTAGCCTTGATTTATTTTCTATCGTTGGATTTAAATGATTGATTTCATTTAAATCTTCTAACAACAATTCTTTAAGTTGCAAATTGAGATTAACCGTTTCTTTCAAATCAGAATTGAATCTCCTCAAAAACATCAACTCCTCTTGCACCACATCAAAAGTTGAAATCGCCTTATTCGAGACTACTACCAAAGTATCAATCCTTAAAGTGCTGCCTTCATTACTTACCTGGGCGTGCAGGTCCTTGATAATAATGGACTCCGTAGATACACTGGTACTACAACTAATGATCAGCAGAACACAACACATGTTGAAAAGTAATCTCATTGATTTAAAAATATAATTTTTCAAGGGTATAACATTCAAAAATAAGTCTCGTAATTATACCGTACTAAATAAGTTGTAGACTTTAATTCCTATTTAATATTTAACAGACCTATCCTTATTACTTTTCCAGAGCAAGCCAATATAATACCCTATAGTATTCACTAAAATGTCAGACACTTTATTGATCCATGATTCTATAGCAAAACCATATGGTAAGACAAGTTCTAAAAGCTCCCAACTTAGAGAAAGCAAAAAGAAAAGCCTCCAACTCTTAAAGATCAATCTGCCAACAAATAACCAAATCAGTAGATGCGCCAAAGAGTATATATTGAGTACTTCCATAGGATCTTTTAGTGAAAAATTATTAGCCCCCCTAAAATACAAAAAGCCACACTCTTTAAAGAATGCGGCTTTTTACATTATACATTATTCTTTATCTGATGAACTTCTCTGTATTAACAATCTTTCCTTCGTAGAGATATGACTTGATGTAAATACCTGTAACACTTTTAGACAATAATGTTTCATCAATCAATATTTTCCTACCCATGATATCATGATATTCGACAGCATCAAAAGTAAAATCTACATCTATAAAATCAATAGAAGTAATTGCATCTGTTCCTCCTCCTATCGCATAAGAGCCGTTTCCATTTGATATCATGGATACGAAAACGTATGGTTCGTTTACAATTACATTCGTAATTTCTCTAGTCTCCCAAACTGGTATATCTCCTGTTACTAATTTCTGATCAATGTATAAACCTGTAAGGTCGGCAGAGTTCCAATCTATCTCACCTGTATTAGGTAATATGAGTGTGATTGTATAATCATTCATACTTCCACCTTCTTGCTCGATATAGTATACTTTATCTTGCCATACTACACCGTTCTCTGTGATGAGTGCATTAGTATTGCTAAGTAATGAAGCATTAACACATTCTTTAGTACTTCCTGCATTAGCTTTGATTGACATTAGGATACTGTCATTTTTCTCTAGATAGACCGATTCATTACTTCCAATAGAACTTGATAACGCTCGATCTAGAGATGAATATAATAAGTTCGGTTTTCCCTCTCCGAAAGTAATTACAGGAAGTGTAGTACCATCAAAAGAATTCCCTGAGTTAGGACAGCCATTAATGTTATCAATTTTTAATGTCGCCGATGAGGCATACCCAGACTCGTATGCAGATACTAAATCATCATTAGTATATCCTGCATTGTCAAAACAAAACTGAAGGGCAATATTACTAGTGCCATCGAATGCAAATGGAGTATCAAAACGGATATCATTTACGCCTACAGCTGTTGTAATCGTACCTCTAAATACCTCCTGAAAATCAATGCCATTATTGATACCATTGTTAAGTTCGTTTACATTTGTATTCGCCATATAAACGGTAAAGTCTAGATATGGATCTAAAGACCCTTTTTCTTCTAGATTGAACGATATTTTGCTAATATCTCCGGCGATGAGACCAGAGTTAGTGAGCATCTCATTACGATAAATCATCTGCGTACGCATATTAGTATAATACTGACCAAATACGTTTGGATTGGAAGTAGTCGCTACTCCTACATTAGCCGATCCGAATGTTACACTTGTATCAAATGACAAGTCGTCTTCGATCATTACAAAAGTACTTTGTGGCGTCTCTACCAATTGATCCGAAGTTAGATTGATTACAAGTGTTTTATCTCCAGATACTACAGCATCATTGAATAATGTAAGACCAAATGATGTATTAAGTTCGCCCGCGGTCAATGTTCCTGACAATGCGTCGAAAATGAAATCTTCTCCTGCTACAGCACTACTACTTGGATCTACTGACAACGTAATCATAGCATCTACATCAAATGCGATAGGTGAATTAATTCCTATTTCCGTCGTCGCAAATGCATCACAATATTCATCACTAGATTGATAATCTAAAAGATCAGCATTAGGCATGATTAACCTTAGCCTAGCCTGGCTAAATACTGAAAGATCTAGCTTGTATACATTGTCTAAGAATCCATCTACTCCATTCCACCCATTAATAATATATATTTCATCGTTGATTATAAATGATGCAGGTGCCCACCTCGATTTTCCCGGATGTGGAGGCATTTCTATCCAAGAATTGATCTCCGAATCATACTTCCATAACTCACCTGTTTCCATATAAGCATGATTATCTCCATCACCACTAAGCACATAACCAAATCCCTTGTGAGATAACTGTGTTCCTGCTACTCGACCCTCACTAGGCATTGTAGCAACTTGCATCCAAGTATCCTGTGCAGTATCATATTGGTACCATTCGTTAGATATAAATCCATTGCCATGACCATTACCTACGTATACATGCTCTCCATCGGTAAACTGAAAAGGATGGTGTCTTTCGGCTGCCGGAAAATCTGCCTTACGCTCCCAAATATCATTCTCGATATCATAGGCCCACCAATCCTTTTTATTGCCTCCACCTCCACCCAGACCGAGATATACAAAACCATCAAGCGCAACCATCGCTGGATGCGTCCTCGCTGCACAATCGCAACTAGCTAGTTCTGTCCACATATCAGTCGCAGGATCATATTCCCAAAAGTCATTGAGCGCATTACTCCCATCATTACCAAATCCAAAATATGCCTTACCATTGATTACATCGCCAATAGCAAATCCTCTAGATGCACCTGGAAAATCTGTCTTCTTAAACCACAGATCTGCATTCGCATCGTATGCAAAGAAATCTGATGTTGGACCATTTTCTGTATTACCAGATACCATGTACCCTACATCATCAATAGAAAATGCATAACTATGATCTGTACGATAATTATCTGGTACTGATGCCACTTGTTCCCATGTCTGAGCCATGAGCAGGCATGTTTGTAGCAATGCAATGAAGGTTAATGCTTTTTTGAAATTCATCTTATAGATTTAAGTTTATTGTCTATTATGCTCTTTTCTCATAGTATAAAGGACAGGAGAGAACAAATTGTTCTCACTAACAATCAAAGTTAATCTTATATCAATCGTATAAGAAAAAGAATATACTCAATGTCTTGCAGACTTATAAAAATGTAAATATGAAACTTGATTATTATCAACTTAAAAAATATATCTATTCTCAAAAAAAAATCTAAATTTCATTATTTGCCTTGATTTGAATTAAGAGCGCCAATATCCATTATATTTACGTTTCATGTCCAATGAATCAGCACATAAAAATCAACAAATCGCCTTCTTTACTTCATTATGGAGGTCACAAGCCACTGCTATAATGGCCACGGCTGCTGATTTTAGTGTGTATTTCGTTCTCTTTCATTTTATTAGCACATACTATGTAACTGCATCCGGTATAGGGGCATTTTGTGGTGCTACATTAAGCTTTTTCCTGAGTAGGCATTGGGCTTTCAAGAGTACCGACGATCGTGTACGTAACCAAATGATAAGATACAGCTGTGCCAGCGGATTAAGCTTATTTCTCAATGTATATGGTATATATTTCGTGGTAGAAACATTCGGCATTGAAGAGACAATAGCTAAAGTATTAACCTCAATTTCTATAGGTCTATTTATTAATTTTCCAATTTTTAGGTGCTGGGTATTTAGAGATCGAGAATAATGAAAGAGTCAATTACATTTATAGTCAATCCATTCAGTGGTACTACTAATAAATATGACTTTGACAAGATCGTCAAAGATCATATCGATACTAATAGATACGAATATACTATCAAGTATACAGAATCAGCTGGCCATGCCACAACTTTAGCACTAGAGGCTGCATCGCAGCAAAAATCTATAGTGGTAGCCGTAGGGGGAGATGGCACTATAAATGAGGTAGCTGCTGGACTAGTTCATACTGAAGTCGCCCTTGCGATACTCCCTGCAGGATCGGGAAATGGATTTGCATTGCACCTTGGTATGAACAAAGATCATAAATCCGCAATACAGCAACTTAATACCGCTAAGCGATCTAAGGTTGATACTTGTTTACTTAATGGAAAATTTTTTATCAATGTAGCGGGTCTAGGGTTCGATGCGCAGGTGGCGTACCATACTAAAACTGACTCTAAGCGAGGATTTTGGAATTATCTCAAACGTTCACTACAGTTGTCTACCAAATACACACCTGAAGAGCTCAGTCTAGAGATCGACGGAAAGAAAATCGAAGGCAAGTATGCTGCGGCAGTGGTAGCTAATGCATCGAAGTATGGATATATATTCACAGTAGCACCATTTGCTAAGCTTAACGATGGGTTATTAGATATCATCTTGTTCAAAGATACATTCGTACCAAGGTATTTTATGGAGGCCTATAGATTTGTAAATAATACGGTACACAAAAGCAGTATTACAGAAACATATACTGGCAAATTCATCAAGATAAAATCTGTCAATAAATCGTATTACCACCTCGACGGTGAAGGATTTGACAAGACAACAGATTTTGAAATATCTGTCGTACCTGACAGTATATGGGTAATGCAAATATAGTTGTAATAACAAAATATAGTTTCCTCTTCTAATCTCAATTATTAAGGTGATATAATCAGATTATTTTTAGAAAATAATATTCTATTAGCCTAATTCAATGGAAGAATAAATGAGATGAAAGTTGTTATAACTAATATTAACAGACAAAGGCCTTGAATTCTAATTCAAGGCCTTTGTATTATTTTTCTTGTTTCTGTTTCCAACTATTGATTGTAATTTGGTACATCGGCACCTATTTCTTACTCTCCAGGTTTATTCATCATTTCAGATAACAACGGAGCTTTAACCGCAGCTTTGCTCACTTTCCTTACATATTTGTCTAATACCTTGATAATACTAGAGTATACTAACCTCTCACGACTATTAAATGATTCCATTGTCATCCATTTAGCCTCAGTAATATCTTCTTCGATCTGAGGAATGAGATCCATCTTAGGTGCCGTCATATGGTACCAATATGATTTCTTGATGTGGCGTTTACCAGACTTATTTTTATATACGTGATTGGTTATACAAATCTTTTTGCCCAGCACTAAATTCCGGATACCTGTCTCCTCCTCTACTTCTCTGAGTGCAGCGTCCTTTTTAGTCTCGTATTTTTCTAGTTTCCCTTTTGGCAGATCCCAATGTCCTCTACGAAATATGAACAATATCTCATTGAACTCATTTGTCACTAATCCTCCACCGGCTTCTATTATGGTAAACAACCCTTTGAAGTCCTTTCTGAGTTTCTCATAATCCTCATGATATAAGGTGATACGAGTATATTTTCCACCTTTTTCGGCCAAGTCGACAAAATTATGTAGATGCTTTACCTTACCCGCATATCTAGCTATGAGTTCCCCTGTTTTCGGAGGCCTTTGTGGCAGAGTATCTTTTAACGTGATGAGGGTCTTATTGATATAGATTTTGTACATTAGCGCACGCTTGTTAAAACATGATTTAAATCAGACGTAAAGCTATAAATTTTATGTTATTTCAACTACTATAGATCAGTCCTATTCTAGATAAACTAGCCCTATAGTTAATGAATATAAACAAGTTATAATTCGATGTGTTATTTGAATTAGATATTTAAACAATCATTTAATTAAATACCTTTTATACATTTATGGTTTCTGCAGAATTAGCACAAAAATTACTCCAAATTAAGGCGATAAAATTGAGTCCATCAGAGCCATTTACTTGGGCATCTGGCATCAAATCTCCAATTTACTGTGACAATCGCATCACTTTATCATATCCAGAAATAAGAACGTTTGTCAAGATTGCATTATCGACACTTTCTGAGCAATTAGAAGATTATGATACTGTGGCAGGAGTGGCAACAGCTGGCATTGCACACGGAGCACTAATAGCAGATTATATCAAAAAACCTTTTATATATGTCAGGTCTAAAGCTAAAGGTCATGGACGCGAAAATCTTATAGAAGGGGATTTCTCCAGAGCCAAGAAAGTACTAGTAGTAGAAGATCTCATATCTACTGGTGGGTCATCTATTCAAGCAGTAGAGGCACTAAGAGCAGAAGGCATAGAAGTAGTAGGAGTGATCGCACTTTTTTCTTACGAATTTGAAAAAGCTAAAAAGAACTTCGAAGCAGCAAACTGTCCTTATCTAACAGTAAGTGGATACTCAACTATGCTCACACAAGCCAAGAAGACTAATTATATCACAGACGAAGAATATGCTACCCTCCAGGACTGGAGCAAAGATCCATCTGGTTGGTTCGATATGAACTTCAAATAGAATTTTATAGGCCAAAAGACTTTAAACTACATTAGCAATTACTTATAACCAATACTATACTTACGACGATGTCAAAATTGAATAAAAAATCAGAAGAGTTCCTATACGCATATCACAATAATGCATCGCCGACTGGATTTGAGTCACCTGGACAAAAACTATGGATTGAACATATGAAACCTTATGTAGACGAATGGCATCTAGATACATACGGTACTGCTTATGGTGTGATCAATCCAGGCCAAGACTATAAAGTAGTAATAGAAGCTCATGCAGATGAGATTTCTTGGTATGTTAATCATATCTCTGATACTGGATTTATTAATGTAATCCGTAATGGTGGATCTGATCATGTCATAGCGACATCAAAGAAAGTAAACATCCATACTGATAAAGGTATAGTAGAAGGTGTATTTGGGTGGCCAGCAATACATACTCGTAAAGGAAAAGATGCTCAACTAAGCCCTAAGCTAGAGAACATCTTCGTAGATGTAGGAGCAAAAGATAAAGAAGAAGTGCGAGCTATGGGTATCCATGTGGGATGTGTAATCACTTACCCAGACAAATTCGGTATACTTAATGACCGTTACTATGTAGGTCGTGCACTGGACAACCGTATGGGAGGATTTTGCATCGCTGAAGTAGCTCGTTTACTAAAAGAAAATGGCGACAAACTACCTTATACACTGTATGTTGTTAATGCGGTACAAGAAGAAATAGGACTCCGAGGTGCAGAAATGATCGCAAATCACATAAAGCCAGATGTAGCAATTGTAACAGATGTCACTCACGATACTAATACTCCTCTATTAAATCCTAAAAAGCTAGGAGACACTAAGGCCGGTGAAGGACCGAGCTTGACTTATGCTCCGGCAGTACAAAATAATCTACTTAAGCTTATAATAGATACAGCAGAGAAAAATGAGATTCCATTCCAAAGAGCTGCAAGTAGTAGATCTACAGGAACAGATACTGATGCATTTGCCTATAGCGGAAGTGGTGTGGCGTCTGCTTTAATTTCAATACCTCTAAGATATATGCATACCACGGTAGAAATGGCACACAAGGATGATGTAGACAATGTGACAAAACTGATTTACGAGACACTGAAGTGTATAGAAAAGAATCATAATTTTAAGTATTTTTAGCAATAGGTTCGACTTTTTGTCTTCAACTCAGCTCAGACAACATTAAGTATAATGTTTATGATACTATCGTTCACTAAGCAGAGTTAAAGTAAAAGATACAATAACTACTTTTCTTTCTAGATTGCAATAACTTTACTTAGTACAATTATCAATCATACTTGGACAATCCGATCCATAAAAATATTGGTCTTGGATATGCATTATTGCATTTCTACCTCTATAGTAGTTTTCATATAGCAATATGTGCAGTGGCTATTACATCTTACAGTTACTTTACCTTATCGCATCAAATAATAGATTATCATTATATAAGATTTGTCGGTGCGTCTACATTATTACTCTACTCACTTCATCGGATTATAGGTATCAACAAATCTGATAGTTATGGTACTAAAGGAAGATTTGCAATCATTATCAAATACAAGTCGCACTTAATTATATACTCAATAGTGTCAGCGTTGTATTGCCTTTATACCTTCTATACTTTTGACTGGAATCGAAAATTATTGCTTGCTATTCCTGCGGCATTATCGTTAAGTTATAGTCTACCTATTTTCATTGGTGGTAAACGGTTAAGGGATTTTCATTTTATCAAAATATTTCTAATTGCTACTTGTTGGGCCCTGATTACTTGCACAATACCTTACTATGAATCTATTAAGTATCAATTCGATATTCCTCATAACTATAGGACTATATTTCTTGCGACAATAGACCGAGCACTATTCATATTTGCGATCACTATTCCATTTGACATAAGAGACCGAGATGTTGACAAAAGTAATAATGTCCAAACATTAGCGACGAAATTTAGCGACAAATCACTAAAGCGCATCTCATTAATTGCATTGATAGTTGCGACAATTATTTCAATGCTACTTTATACTCAAGATGCACATTCAACATTGACATTACTTCCAATAATACTCACCTATACCATTACCTCATTCTTAGTTTATCTAACCCATCAGCGGCGATCTGACTATTTCTTTACTGGCCTTTTGGATAGCACAATGATATTGCCCTTGATATTATTTTTTTTGTACGTGAGTTACATGTCAATTTAACTGTAGTTTTGAAGTAAAATTTTTATCTATTATTTCTGTAAATTATAATCATTTCAATTGAAAGTTGATCATGATCAAGCGTAAATACAATCAGACCTTCCATTTCATAAATTACATATTACGTCTTAATCAAATTCATATAATTTTATGTATTAAAAAATTATTCATTAATCTATATCGTTAACAGAATAAACTAGTGGAAATATTGATGACAAAGTATACCTTTATGCAGATGTCATAAAAAC
>OCVR010001924.1_pt1 | contig 16158 bp, 14 predicted proteins | sample 1539091 | NCBI WGS metagenome assembly OCVR01 (sample SAMEA3355530, study PRJEB22509) | marine metagenome | biome: marine; feature: coastal ocean; material: water | place: USA | collected 2010-08-07 | depth 16 m | reverse complement strand
GGGAAGCAAAGATCGCTGACGGCCTGGCGGCGGCAGACCGCGCCAGCCATGATCTTGAGTTGGCCCAGGAAAAAGCCGTAGAGCGCCTGAAGGAAGCCAAGGAAGAGGCTGCAGGAATCATTGATTCCGCCAACAAGCGCGCTGGGCAATTGGTCGATGAGGCCAAAGAGGCAGCGGTGACCGAAGCGGACCGTGTTAAAGCTGCGGCACAGGCAGAGATTGAGCAGGAGGCCAACCGCGCAAAAGAGCACCTGCGTGGCCAGGTCGCTGCATTGTCTCTGGCGGGCGCAGAGAAAGTGCTGGGCGCAGCAATCGACCAGAATGCTCACAAGGAGCTGGTCGACAAACTGGCTTCCGAGCTTTAATTCGAGGTCATTATGGCTGAACTAAGCACACTGGCTCGCCCCTATGCCAAGGCCGCTTTCGAGTACGCCCTCGAGAAGTCTGTTCTTGCTGAATGGGCGGCACAGTTGACCACGTTGGCAGCAGTTGTCGAGCACGAAAGCATGGCGCAGGTTTTGGTTAACCCGGAACTGACCAACGAGCAGCAAGCGAGCACGTTGAGCGATGTCTGCGGCGAAAATATTGGTGCCGAGTTAAAAAACTTTATCAGTATTCTTGCGGCCAATAAACGACTGATCCTGGTGCCAGAGATACATAAGCAGTTCGAGTTGTATAAGGCGAATCAGGAAAAGTCGGTAGATGTTGAAGTGATTTCAGCATTTGAACTGCCGGAGGCAACGGTCACACAATTAGCCAGCGCGCTGGGTCAGAAACTGGCACGCCAGGTAAAAGTGAGTTCATCCACGGACAGTGATTTGCTGGGCGGGGTATTAATCAGGGCCGGCGATACGGTTATCGACGGCTCCGTGCGCGGCAGGCTGAATAAGCTGGCCGAAGCAATGAATTCCTAACGGAACAGGAAACAGGATTGAGGAACAGAGCATGCAGCAACTGAATCCATCTGAAATTAGCGAGATCATCAAGTCGCGCATCGACCAACTCGATGTTAGCAGTGAAGCTCGCAACGAGGGCACCGTGGTCTCCGTGACAGACGGCATTATCAGAATCCACGGTCTGGCCGAGGTGATGTACGGCGAGATGATCGAATTTGAGGGTGGTGTCTATGGTATGGCACTCAACCTGGAGCGGGACTCTGTCGGTGCGGTCATCCTTGGCGACTATAAGGGGATAGCAGAAGGCCAGAGCTGTCGATGCACCAGCCGGATCCTCGAAGTGCCTGTGGGCCCGGAGCTCCAGGGTCGCGTGGTAGACGCACTGGGTACCCCGATCGACGGCAAGGGGCCGGTTAATGCGGCCGCTACCGATGCACTTGAAAAGGTAGCGCCCGGCGTAATCGCTCGCCAGTCGGTAGATGAGCCTGTACAGATCGGTCTCAAGGCGATTGATGCCATGGTGCCCATCGGCCGCGGTCAGCGAGAGCTTATTATTGGTGACCGCCAGATTGGTAAGACCGCGATTGCAATCGATGCGATCATTAACCAGAAAAACACAGGCATCAAGTGTATCTACGTGGCGGTTGGTCAGAAGGCATCGTCTGTTGCCGCGGTTGTGCGCAAGCTCGAAGAGCACGGCGCGATGGACCACACTATCATCGTGGCCGCGAATGCATCTGACCCGGCTGCGATGCAGTATTTGGCGCCGTTTGCCGGTTGCACCATGGGTGAGTACTACCGCGACCGTGGTGAAGATGCATTGATTATTTATGATGACCTTACCAAGCAGGCATGGGCATATCGTCAGATCTCACTTCTTCTGCGCCGTCCGCCGGGGCGTGAGGCCTATCCGGGAGATGTATTTTATCTCCACTCGCGCCTGCTGGAGCGCGCGGCACGAGTGAATGCCAACTACGTGGAGCAAGCCACTAACGGCGAGGTGAAGGGAAAGACGGGTTCTCTTACAGCGCTGCCAATTATCGAGACTCAGGCGGGTGACGTTTCCGCCTTTGTGCCGACTAACGTGATTTCTATCACCGATGGCCAGATCTTCCTTGAGTCCGGTATGTTCAACGCGGGCGTTCGTCCGGCGATGGACGCCGGTATTTCTGTATCACGTGTGGGTGGCGCGGCACAGACCAAGATTATGAAAAAGCTGTCAGGCGGTGTTCGCACCGCGCTAGCCCAGTACCGTGAACTGGCCGCCTTTTCACAGTTCGCGTCTGACCTGGACGATGCCACAAAGGCGCAGTTGGATCACGGTGAGCGTGTAACGGAATTAATGAAGCAAAAGCAGTACTCGCCCCAGTCCATCGCGGAGATGGGCTTGGTACTTTACGCGGCAAACGAAGGCCATCTGAGTGATGTCGAAGTCAATAAGATAGGTGATTTTGAGGCGGCCCTGCTGTCATACATGCACGCGGAACACGGCGACCTGATGAAGAGTGTTGTCGAGAGTGGCGACTACAATGATGAGATCGAAGCGACCTTCAAGTCTGCTATCGAAACGTTCAAGTCGACCCAGACCTGGTAATCCCGGAGATAACGGATGGCAGCTGGAAAAGAAATTCGCACAAAGATCTCGAGTATCCAGAGTACTCAAAAGATTACCAGTGCGATGGAAATGGTCGCGGCCAGCAAGATGCGTAAGGCCCAGGATCGCATGCGACTAGGTAAGCCTTACGCCCGTCGCATGCGCTCTGTGATCGGCCATTTGGCGAATTCTGCTCCCGAGTACCGTCACATCTACATGCAGGAGCGGGAAGTGAGGCGCGTTGGCTTTATCGTCGTCTCTACGGATCGCGGTCTCTGCGGTGGTCTTAACATCAACCTGTTTAAGGCGACGGTTAGGGCGATGAAGGGGTGGGATGACAAGAATATTGAGATCGATTTGTGCCTGGTTGGGGCCAAGGGTGCTGCGTTTTTTGGCAGCTATGGCGGAAACGTCACAGCGGCTGTTCGTGACCTGGGAGAAGAGCCCAGCGTCGGAGACCTGATTGGCGGCGTCAAGACAATGCTTGATGCCTACGAAGAAGGCGCCATAGACAGGCTATTCCTGGTAAGTAACGAGTTCGTCAATACCATGACTCAAAACCCCAATGTGGAACAGCTGCTTCCTCTGGAGGCGGAACAGTCAGATGAAATGAAGCACCATTGGGACTACATCTACGAGCCCGATGCGAAAGAGTTATTGGAAGGCCTGTTGACGCGTTATATCGAGTCTCAGGTTTACCAGTCTGTGGTTGAGAACGGCGCGTGTGAACAGGCGGCCCGAATGCTGGCAATGAAGAATGCTACAGAGAACGCGGGCGAGCTGATCGATGATTTGCAGCTGGTGTACAACAAGGCGAGACAGTCAGCTATCACGCAAGAGTTGTCGGAGATTGTGAGTGGCGCCGCGGCGATTAGTTGACAAGGCAGTTGGGGCAGATGTTTGTCCGTGATAAACACAATATGCGGGAACAGGTTGAACCCTGAGCCCATAACAGAGTTAAGAAACAGAGGATCCGGACATGAGTAGCGGACGAGTCGTACAAATCATCGGCGCGGTCATCGATGTGGAGTTTCCCCGTGATAGCGTCCCGCAGGTATACGATGCACTGAAGATCACCGAAAAAGACACAACTCTGGAAGTTCAGCAGCAGCTGGGTGACGGTGTTGTTCGGTCTATTGCTCTGGGGTCTTCTGAGGGCCTTAGCCGCGGTCTTGCGGTGGAAAACACGGGTGCTCCTATCGCTGTGCCTGTGGGCATTGAAACGCTGGGCCGCATCATGGATGTTTTGGGCAACCCAATCGATGAATGCGGTCCTATCGGCGAAAAAGAGCGCGCGCCTATTCACCGCGAAGCACCCAGCTATGAGGAGTTGGCTGCAGCAGAAGAACTGCTGGAAACCGGCATCAAGGTAATCGACCTTGTGTGTCCTTTCGCCAAGGGCGGCAAGATTGGCCTCTTCGGCGGCGCTGGTGTAGGCAAAACCGTGAACATGATGGAGTTAATTAACAACATTGCAACCGAGCACTCGGGCCTTTCAGTATTCGCGGGCGTAGGTGAGCGCACCCGCGAAGGTAACGATTTCTACTACGAGATGCAGGAATCCAAGGTCGTGGACGTTGAGAACTTTTCTAATTCCAAAGTGGCGATGGTATACGGCCAGATGAACGAGCCGCCAGGCAACCGTCTTCGTGTCGCCCTTACCGGCCTGACCATGGCGGAGAAATTCCGCGACGACGGTCGCGACGTCCTGCTGTTCATCGATAATATTTACCGTTATACATTAGCGGGAACTGAAGTATCGGCACTGCTGGGTCGTATGCCTTCTGCGGTTGGCTATCAGCCGACGCTGGCAGAAGAAATGGGTGTATTGCAGGAGCGAATTACCTCTACCAAGTTAGGGTCTATCACCTCGATTCAGGCGGTGTATGTGCCTGCGGATGATTTGACCGACCCGTCACCGGCAACAACCTTCGCACACCTTGATGCAACGGTTGTGCTGTCTCGTGATATTGCGGCCAAGGGCATCTACCCCGCGGTGGATCCGTTGGATTCTACCTCGCGGCAGCTTGATCCTTTGCTGATCGGCAATGATCACTACGATACGGCACGTGGCGTGCAATCCGTATTGCAGCGCTACAAAGAGCTCAAGGACATCATTGCTATTCTCGGCATGGACGAATTATCCGAGGATGACAAACAGACGGTGGATCGTGCTCGGAAGATCGAACGGTTCCTGTCTCAGCCTTTTCACGTGGCAGAAGTATTCACCGGTTCGCCGGGCAAGTATGTGTCATTGAAAGATACGATTTCTGGTTTTAAGGGTATTCTTGCCGGCGAGTACGATCACTTGCCCGAGCAGGCCTTCTATATGGTTGGCGGCATCGAAGAAGCGGTCGAAAAAGCGAAGAACCTGTAAGCTAGTCAGTTAGCGGAGCCACAAAATGGCAATGACAATTCACTGCGATATCGTCAGCGCGGAGGAGGAAATTTTCTCCGGTCTGGTAGAGGTGCTCGTGGCGACCGGCGAGATGGGTGAACTGGGTGTCAGCTACGGCCATGCGCCGTTGCTGACGTCCCTTGTACCCGGCCCCGTTCGTATCATCACTCAGAGTGGCGACGAGCAGGTGTTTTACGTGTCTGGCGGGTTCCTCGAGGTCCAGCCTGGCGTGGTCTCTATTCTTGCGGATACAGCTCTGCGTGCAGACGACGTGGATGAAGCCTCTGCCGAAGAGGCGCGCAAGGAGGCTGAGCATGCGCTGGCTAACCAGACAGGTGACTTCGACTATGGACGCGCTTCCGCTCAGCTGGCGGAAGCAGCGGCCCAGCTCGCCACGCTGCGCAAACTAAAAAATCGGGCTGGCCGCGGTTAGCCCGGCACCGGTGTTTTCCAGCGAAGACTAGAGCAGGTGATATTGCCCAAGGTCGCGGCGCTAAAACGCCTTTTTGATGCCAACCCCCTGCTCTACCGCACAGCATTCGGTCTTGCGACCTTCAACCTTGATTACTGTAAACAGCGCCTGCACCGGTCGCGCTATCCCTCTCGTTTTGGTGGACTCTGGACTGACAGAGTCGATTATGAAGAGCAACTCCGTCGCAGGCTTAACCGTGGTGAGGTGGCTGCGGATAGGGTCGACAGCCTTAACAGCTGGCGGGAACAGGGCTTTTTAAAATTAGATAATGCAGTTGATCACAGGCTTATCGACGATTACCTCGGCGAGCTTGAGAGCCTTAAGGTCCGCTCGCCCTCCCCTCTGTGCGTCACTTCGAGCACGCTACAGTCGCCGGCGCCTTTTAGCGCAGAGGTTTTCTCTGGTAATGCCAGCAGCAGGATTGTAGATGATTACTTTTATTCTGAATCCGCACGGTATCTGCTGTTTCACTCGTCAATCACTGAACACCTCTCATTGTTTTTGGAAAGCGAGCCGGTATTAACTCAGAGCTTGAGCTTTGAAACCGGCTCGGAACAGGCCGTGCATCAGGATACCGCCTTTGTTCGAATGAATGCCCCCATGAAATTTATCGGCGTTTGGATCGCGCTAGAGGATATTCAACCGGGTACGGGTGAGCTCGTGTACTACCCGGAGAGCCACCGTTGGCCAGACTTCCTGTTCAGTCGCTGCTTCAAGCATTATGATCCAGACCGGGACGGAGAGGCACAATTGCATAACTGGTTGGCGTGGATGCATGAAGAAGCGCGCGATAGGTCGCAGCGACTGTCGTCCTTTTTCCCGAAAAAGGGCGATGTGTTGTTTTGGCACCCGGCCCTCGCGCATGGCGGCGCGCCAATTAACGATGATAACGGTACCCGGCGGAGCCTGGTCAGTCACTATTGCGCAAAGGGCGTCCGGCCGCTTTACCACTACTATAAGCCGGCTCAGCGTAAAAGGTATCACTGGAACGGTTGTACCTATACCAGCGCCTACTATCGCTCGGGCTCAGCGAGTTAATTTCGTGCACAACCCCCGCGGACCGGGGCACCCTCTTGCCGGGAACGCTTTTCGCATAGTATCTTGGACTAACCGAAGTATTCGTGGGAAATAACGGATGGCGAATACCCTGAAAGGCCAGATTAAACCCGAACACGAAGCGGTGCTTGCGACCACAGTGATCGGGTGCTTGAGTACATTACGGCATAAGGATCAGAGAATCTCCACCAACCCGATCAGCTTTCTGTGGAATGGTAGCGAATTCGAGATCAGTACACTGAAGGGGCGCATGAAATACCGCAACCTGGTCGACAGACCCCAGGCGACCTTGTGTGTCGTCTCCGCTCAGGACCCTATGCACTATGTGGAGGTCCGCGGCAGTGTGCGGCTGGAAGACGATCCGGACCGTACACTCTTCACCGCCCATTTTCGTAAGGTCTCGGGCGGCATCGATCCGCCAGACGGTATGGATTCACCGGATGCTGAGCGCGCCATGATCTACCTTACGCCAGAGCAGGTATCCAGCCCTGCCATGTACGGTGGCCAGTTCGACGACTTTTCCGATAAGTTCCACTCGGATAGCTGACACCGTAGCGTTTTGCCCAAGCGAGGCTGTTTTACTTCTTTGCAACACGAAAGAATGGCAAAGGGGGAGCGCAGTGCTGTCTCAACTCGGCCTCTCGGGTTATAGAAAGCGCCACAGCGTGTCGAATAACAGCTGTTGCGTAGACGCGATGGCGGCAGAATCGATAATCACGATCACCGGATAATCCTGGTCGGCCAGAGTGATCATGGCGACCTTGGGCGGGTAAATGGCGATGTAGGAGGCATCTGTTCCGGCACCGGCGGGCAGCCATTTACGCTCGGCTAGCTCGGCATCATCACCCCCTTCACCTACGGCGATTACGCGAACCCCGATGCCCTGTTGGACGCGCTGTCGAGTGAAATTAGGAAAGGGCCGGTACAAGTGTTGCCGCAGGGTCTTTGTCGAAATAACGGAATACGCATTGTTGCCCTGCTTCGCGGTACTTTTCAGGATATCCCTGAGCACTAATTCCACGCCGTCATCGCCTTCATAGAAACGCACGTTGCCCGGGCTGAATTCTGGACGCGCTTGTTTCAGCGCGGGGATAATGTCTTTGCGCAACTCCTCCATTGCCTGTGCGAGCGCCTGCTGCTTGCTTTCCCCAAGGCTTAACAGCTGCTCCGGATCTTCCGCCTGGAATACCCGCCGCTTGCCTTTGGGCAGGTAATTTACGAGCCCCATGGTGACCAGCTGCTTCAATGTTTCGTAGGTGCTGCCACGATTGATGCCCGCCTCCGCGGCAACGTCGCGGATAGAGGCGGGCCCCAGCTTGTGCAAGGACTGGTAGACCTTGACCTGCCGCGTGTCGAGCCCGAGAGAGCCAAGCGCTTGTGTTTTGCGCGTTGTCATAATATTTGTGACAAATTGCGTTGCTTAAAGCTAGCCTTTGCCTAATATGCACTTACTGAAGCGATATTGTCAAAAAATACAAAAAATAGTGGGCATCCGGTAGACGGGAAGTATTCGATGAATCTGGAAGTTGTAATCCTCGCAGCGGGGCAGGGTTCCCGCATGAAGTCCACGCTGCCGAAGGTATTGCACCCGCTGGGCGGCAAACCTCTGCTTGCGCATGTCGTTGATACTGCGGAGCAGCTGGCCCCCGCTGCGATACACGTGGTGGTCGGCCATGGCACGGAGGCGGTGCGGTCAGCGATGTCAGAATTTGACATCAACTGGGTGGAGCAGTCCGAGCAACTGGGCACCGGCCACGCGGTGGCGCAGGCGCTGCCGCATGTCTCTCCCCAGAGTGTCGTGCTGGTGCTTTACGGGGATGTGCCTCTGGCGGAGCTTTCAACCCTGCAGCGTCTGTCGATTTTGGCGCAGGAGGCCCCGGCGCTGCTGACGGCGCGATTGGGCAATCCATCCGGGTACGGTCGAATCCTGCGTAATGAAGATAATGTTCTGGTCGGTGTTGTGGAAGACAAGGACGCCAGTGCGAAGCAGCGCGAGATTGACGAGGTCAATACGGGCCTGCTGGCGGCGCCCTATGCCGACCTTGCGGAATACCTGCCCAGGGTTAGCAACAGCAACCAACAGGCTGAGTACTACCTGCCCGATATCCTGTCACTGGCTGTTGAGGCCGGGAAGACAGTGTCGACGTGCGAGGCGGCATCTGAAATTGAAATACTTGGTGTTAATGATCGGGTACAGCTCAATCAGGTGGAACGGGAGTATCAGCGTCGCCAAGCACATGAGCTGATGCGCGATGGCGTCAGTATTGCCGATGCAAACCGTGTGGATATTCGCGGTGAGCTCACCTGCGGCGATGATGTCAGCATCGATGTTAACGCGGTCTTCGAGGGCTGCGTCCACCTGGAGGACAACGTACAAATAGGTGCAAATTGTGTGTTACGCGACGCCCGTATCGGACGGGGCAGTGTCATTCACCCGATGAGCCATCTACAGGAAGTCGACATTGGCAGTGACTGCAGCGTCGGTCCTTTCGCGAGATTGCGACCGGGAACAGCACTGCAGGAAGGCGCAAAAGTAGGCAACTTTGTCGAAACCAAGAAAGCGCGTATCGGGCAGGGAAGCAAAATCAATCACCTGAGTTATATAGGTGACTGCGATATGGGTTCCGACGTTAACGTAGGCGCGGGAACGATTACCTGCAATTACGATGGCGTGAACAAACATCGGACAGAAATGGGCGATGGGGTGTTCGTGGGCTCCAATAGCACTCTGGTGGCGCCGCTTACGATAGAAAAACAGGGCTTTGTCGGAGCGGGTTCTACCATCACCAGCAAGGTGGGTAGCGAAGAGCTCGCGGTCAGCCGTGCGCGGCAGCGCAACATCCAGGGTTGGAAACGGCCCTCAAAAAAAGAAAACAGGGACTGATTTATGTGTGGCATCGTTGCAGCCGCAGCGCGGCGTGAAGTGTCTGAAATATTGTTAGAGGGATTGCGGCGGCTGGAGTATCGCGGCTACGATTCTGCCGGGATGGCACTCATAAGCGATGATGGTCAGCTGACGTCGCACAAGCGGAAAGGTAAAGTGCAAGCGCTGGAAGCTGCTCAGGCAAAAGACCCTCATCACGGCCCGACAGGTATCGCACACACTCGCTGGGCAACCCATGGCGAGCCGTCAGGCGTCAATGCGCATCCGCATATATCAGAACAGAGAGTCGCGGTTGTTCACAACGGGATTATCGAGAATCACGCGGCGCTGAGAAACGAGCTGGTCGAGGCCGGATATCAGATGGCTTCGGTCACTGATACTGAAGTGGTAGTGCACCTCCTGCATCGCTATCTGGCAGAGGGAAATAATCTACTGCATGCTATGCAACAAACCGTCGCACGGTTGGAGGGCGCCTATGCGCTGGCAGCCGTGGACTCACAGCACCCGGATACTGTGATCGGTGCGCGCAGCGGCAGCCCGTTGGTGGTCGGCGTGGGTATCGGAGAAAACTTTCTCGCGTCAGACCAGATGGCTTTGCGCCAGGTAACAGACCGGTTTATCTACCTCGAAGAGGACGACCTGGTAGAGATTACATCAGCTTCCGTGAGGGTGTTTGACGCTGCAGGCCAATCGGTGGAGCGCGAGACGACCTGCATTACAGAGGCTATGGACGTCCCCGATATGGGTGATTTCGATCACTATATGATAAAGGAGATCTTTGAACAGCCTGACGCGTTGGACGCGACTCTGGCCGGCGCACTGGATGTAAGTCAGGTAGAAGATGGTTTTGGCATGGGTGCTACTGCGCTCTTTGATCGGGTAAAAACAGTACAAATTGTTGCTTGTGGTACCAGTTTTCATGCAGGCATGGTGGCACGGTACTGGCTGGAAGAATTAGCAGGTATTAGTTGCGAGGTAGAGGTTGCATCTGAATTTCGTTACCGCAAACGCGTTCAGCACGAGGGCACTCTGCTGGTTGCCATCTCCCAGTCGGGGGAGACCGCGGACACACTGGCCGCCTTGCGCAATGCGAGTGCAGGAGAGTTTGTGGGCAGCCTTGTAGTGTCTAACGTCGACAACAGTTCACTGGTGCGGGAGTGTGATCTGGTGTTTCTCACCCGGGCAGGCGCTGAGATCGGTGTAGCCTCCACCAAGGCGTTTACCACGCAGCTAGCAGCACTGCTTATGCTTACGCTGGTGCTAGGCAAACGTCGTGGCATGGATGAGAAGCGGCAGCAGGAAATTATTGCGGCATTGCGTAACGTGTCCGGTTATGTGCAGGAAACACTGGCGCTGAACTCCGCTATACAGGAATTGTCAGAGGCGTTTATCCCCAAGCGTCACGCGCTGTTTTTGGGGCGAGGAATACAGTATCCGATCGCCATGGAGGGCGCGCTGAAGCTGAAAGAAATTTCCTATATCCATGCTGAGGCGTATCCGGCGGGTGAGCTAAAGCATGGCCCCCTGGCGCTCGTAGACAACGACATGCCGGTAGTGGCGGTGGCGCCAAATGACGAGTTACTGGAAAAACTGAAATCCAACCTGGAGGAAGTGCGTTCGCGCGGCGGAGAGCTGTTTGTATTTGCCGATCGCGAGGCGGGTTTTGATAACGAAGATCGAGTCAAAGTGCTGCCAATGCCTCATTGTCCGGAAGTGATCAAACCCATTGTTTATACAGTGGCTTTGCAGCTATTGTCATATCATGTGGCCGTGCAGAAGGGCACCGACGTCGACAAGCCGCGTAATCTTGCGAAGTCAGTAACCGTAGAATAGGATTACCGTTGCTACTTAAAAATAACAGATGCGACGCTTAACGAGGACTTACCAATGAGATATGCACTAATCACTGCCGGCCGCGTGTTATTAGCACTGTACTTCCTCCTGCCTGGGATCGCTAAGTTTGTATCATGGGATATGCATGTAGAACTCATGGAAGCGCACAATATGGTTATGGTACCCGCTCTGTTGGCGATTGCAGGTATTGTTCAAATTGGCGGGAGCGTCTGTCTTTTATTGAACAAACAGGTAGTGGTTTGCGCGCTTGGCTTTGCCGTGATGATCTTATTGATAAACCTCAATTTACACGACTTCTGGAATGTTTATGAGGGTGTTGATGCCAAACACGAAACGCAGAATTTCGTTAAAAATTTGGGGATATTTGCCGGTTTGTTATTACTGGCGGCAGTCGATATGGAGAAGACAAACGCCCACTGAGTGTATGGGCAGCTGAGAGAAAACATCGAGCGCAACGACACTATCCCCGTCACGGTGCAGTCAGCACAGCTCAACATTTACAGCGAGACAAGTTTGCTGGGCGGAGGGGCGCCCTTTGCAGAGCTCCCCCCCAAACGGGTTACCCGGGGTTGGCGGCCTTATAAGCTCTCAGCTCAGTATTGAACTTAACGGCGATCTCTTCCTCCGCAGCTACCGATGCGTTGTATTGGTTATTCAGAGTTGCGACCGCGTTTGCCAGCGCCGGGTCAGATTCGTCACCCAGAGCGGCTTGCTCAGCGGGGTCCATTTTTTCATCGAGGCACACTCGATAGGAGGTGTTGGCGGCCTGATAGGCCCTCACGGCTGTCTGCCCCGCCAGCATTTCCGGCTCACCGGCAGTCGCGCCATCCGGCAGGGTGGGGACTTCGGGTATGGCGCAGTCTTCAGCAAAAGCTGCACTGCTTACAAGTGCCAGACAAAAAAGAGATGGCTTGATCAGGTTCATAGAATATCCTCGCAAAATAACGATACTTGATAGAAAACAGTAGCAGGAGATTGACTCCCTGCCAAGTCGAATGGCCGATTCAATCCTGCCCTACCCAGAGGCGGGAGACTTCCAGCGATTTCTCGAGCCCGCGCGCCACCTTGTTTCCTTCATCGCGGTCGGCAAGGCCGATAACTCGAACGCGATAATAGGTTTTGCCGTCCTTCACCCCTGCCACGACTACGGTCGTGCCCGTGACCGGTTTCAGCCGTGCTGCCCATGTTTCCGCTGTGCTTTTTGAGGTGTAAGAGCCGAAGTTGACGAACCAGTCGCCTTTGCTGGACGCGATAGGTGCGGGTTTTGGCGGCGTCTTTTTGGCGGGTGATTGCCGAGCCGCGGAGGTGGTGTTACTGGCCCCCGCAGCAGCGATGGTTTCAGGTTTAGCAGATGTTGTAGCTTGAATCTGTGGCGCCGCGGCGAGGCTGGTCTCCAGCTCGGCGATCGCACTCTGCAGCATGCGATTTTCCTGCGCCAGGCCCTCGGCAAGTTTAGCAAGTTCGGCATTGGAGCGCTGCAGCTCTCGCAGAGCCTCCCGGTTATCGCGGATGTCGTCTGGGCTGACGCTGGTAGCGAGCGTAGCGCGGAGCGCTCGCAATTCTTGCTGTGCGTCGGCTCTTTCCTGCAGGACCCCGTAGGCACCGATGCCCAATATCACCAGAGCGATTGCAGCCACAATGACCAGACGCAGCGGCCAGCCTGTATCAGTTTGCCCTTGCTCAAGGTACTCCTCCTCGTACCAGTCCTCGTCTTCATCGTTGCTGTCCGACTCGAGTGGCTCGTCGATATCTGTGTTCCCGGTGTCGGCGCTGGAGCCGAGCTGCGATGGGTCGTACCCCGATTCACTGTCGTGGAACACAGGGCTGTTCTCTTCTTCCTCGGCGATTTCCTCCGTGCCATAGCCAGATGAGAAGTCAGTATCACGGTCGGGCTCTTCGTAGTTTTCAAGATCATCGTCAAATTCGCCCATCCTAGGCTCGAGGCGGTCATTACCATCAGAAAGGCGGCGCTGCTGGGATGACAATGCGTGAGGAGCCCCTGAGCGATCATTGTTATTGTTGTCCATGGCTCAAGCTACCTGCATGTTTCGACGGCTTTCGACGATCATAGCAGACGCCCCGGGGAATTGCGTTGGCGAAGTCGCTGAGGAGGTATTATTACGGCAAGTCCGGATGGTGCGTGAGCGTCAAACAGGATTATGCCCGACCGATAAGAAAGCGATCATAGCGCGTGATAAAGAGTACGTTCACAGGGCCGATTTTCGTTAGAATAACGCGATGGATGTATCCGATATTCTATCGCCTCTCAACGAGGCCCAGCGAGACGCTGTCACCGCGGAAGACCCGAACCTGTTGGTACTGGCTGGCGCGGGCAGCGGCAAGACCCGGGTGTTGGTGCACCGTATAGCGTGGCTGATTCGGGCAGAGAATTATTCACCCTGGTCGATCCTGGCGGTGACATTTACCAATAAGGCAGCCCGGGAAATGCGTAACCGCATAGAGGATATGCTGCAAATTCCCGCCCAGGGTATGTGGGTCGGCACCTTTCACGGGCTGGCGCATCGTTTGCTTAAGGCGCACTGGCGCGATGCAGGACTCCCGCAGAATTTCCAGATACTGGATAGTGACGATCAACTGCGCCTGGTCAAGCGGGTGTGCCGTGAGATGGAGCTTGATGATTCTCGATGGCCACCTAAGCAGGCCATGTGGTACATCAATAGCGCCAAGGATGAGGGCCTGCGGAGCACCCATGTGGATACTCCGCCGGGCGATCTTTTTGCTCGAACAATGAAGGAGGTTTATCGCAATTATGAGATAGCCTGTGATCGGGCAGGGCTCGTAGATTTTGCCGAACTACTGTTGCGTGCGCACGAGCTTTGGCTAAAAAATCCCGAAATACTGCGTCATTACCAACAGCGGTTTAAACAAATTCTTGTCGATGAATTCCAGGATACCAACACTATTCAATATGCGTGGTTGCGGGTTTTGGCCGGAAAAGACATACCTGTTGCGGCAGTGGGCGACGACGATCAGTCTATCTATGGTTGGCGCGGTGCAAAAATTGAAAATATCCAGTGCTTCAATGAAGACTTCGAGGGCACGCGGACCATTCGACTAGAGCAGAATTACCGCTCGACCCAAACGATTCTGCAAGCCGCCAACGGTGTAATCGCCCATAATTTCGGGCGGCTGGGTAAGGAACTGTGGACCGCAGGGGAGTCGGGTGATCCGGTCAGCCTCTATGCGGCTTACAATGAACACGACGAGGCGCGGTACATTGTGGAGCAGGCGGCGCAGTGGCTGAACGAGGGCAACACACGTGCCTCGGCCGCAATTCTCTATCGCTCTAATGCGCAATCCAGAGTGTTAGAAGAAGCACTTATTCAGGCCGGTATTCCCTATCGGATATACGGCGGCCAGCGTTTTTATGAGCGCCTGGAAATTCGTAACGCGCTGGCCTACCTGCGGTTACTTCTTAATCGCGGCGATGATGCGGCGTTAGAACGCGTGATCAATACGCCGCCCCGTGGCATCGGCAGCAAAACGCTTGACGTAGTGCGCGATTGCGCGCGTACCCGGGGCATTCCTCTGTGGCAAGCAATTCGAGCAGTGCTGGATGAAAAGCCTTTGCCGGCCAGAGCGCTGGGCGCGCTGGAAGGGTTTACAACGCTAATCGACGAAATGGATTCAGGGATTGAGGCACTCACTCTGGAAGAGGCGGTTGAACTGGCGATAGATGCCTCCAGTCTGATCGATTATCACGGGAAGGAAAAAGGCGAAAAAGGCCAGGCGCGGGTAGAGAACCTGCAAGAACTGATAAGCGCTGCCAGGCAGTTTAGTCCCGAAGACGAGGCGTTGACGCCATTGCAACAGTTTCTTGATCGCGCAGCGCTGGATGCGGGAGAAGCGCAGGCGGGGGAGCATGAAGACAGCGTGCAGCTCATGACGTTGCACTCTGCGAAGGGCCTGGAGTTTCCCCTCGTTTTTTTGGCGGGCATGGAGGAGAACCTGTTTCCGCATCAAATGTCACTGGAAGAACCGGGGCGATTGGAAGAGGAGCGCCGGCTGTGTTACGTAGGGATTACCCGCGCTATGGAGAAGCTGGTAATGACTTATGCTGAGTGTCGACGATTACACGGCAGCGATTCTTTTAACACGCCGTCCCGGTTTGTGCGTGAAATCCCCCCCGAGTTATTACAGGAGGTTCGTATTCAGGGGACGGTGGCCGTGCCCGCTAGCAGTATGAGCGCGATTCAGGTGCCTGAGACCGATTTATCGCTGGGTCAGCGCGTGTACCATCAAGTGTTTGGAGAGGGGGTCGTGTTAAACTTTGAGGGGCGCGGTGCCAGTGCCAGAGTAGAAGTGAATTTCGATACCGAGGGAGGCAAGTGGCTGGTGCTGCAATATGCCAACCTGCAATTGCTATAATAAATAACGCTTTTTCGCACCGCTGTTTTTGCGAGCCCTGATCAGGACAACCTACCATGAGCACCGCATCCACTGAAAAGCGCTACACACCTCTGATCATCCTGATCCTGGTTGCCGCGCTGGTAATGACGCTTGGTCTCTGGGCGCGGGATAGATCGATCAGTGTTCGCGACGCAGAACTTACCGCGGATTCCGCTGGGGCGATAAACGGCCGGCAATTTGAGTGGAAGCTCATTACTACCTGGCCCAAGCATTTCCCGGGCTTGGGCTCTGCGCCTGAGAACTTTGCTCGCTATGTTAACGAGATGAGCGGTGGGCGCCTGAAGATACGTGTTTATGGCGCCGGAGAAATTGTGCCTGCGCTGGAAGTCTTTGATGCCGTTTCTCTCGGTGTAGTCGATGCCGGGCATGGCGCCGCCTATTACTGGAAAGGTAAAGTCCCCGCCTCTGTGTTTTTTACCGCGGTACCTTTTGGCATGACCGCTCAGGAGATGAACGGCTGGCTGCACTATGGCGGCGGCATCGAGCTGTGGCGAGAGACCTATGCGCCATATAACCTCGTGCCTTTCGCGGGCGGCAGTACAGGCGTGCAGATGGCGGGGTGGTACAACCGCG
>OCVR010001923.1_pt1 | contig 16158 bp, 4 predicted proteins | sample 1539091 | NCBI WGS metagenome assembly OCVR01 (sample SAMEA3355530, study PRJEB22509) | marine metagenome | biome: marine; feature: coastal ocean; material: water | place: USA | collected 2010-08-07 | depth 16 m | reverse complement strand
TAGTAAAGGTATAGTTTTTATTATTTTTATAAATAGTCTTTAATGTTGTTTGTATTACTTTATTGGCCTTAAAAGTGCATACGGAACAACTATTAGTAATGTTGCTAAATAATAAAATATACCGAATACAGCCATCTGAGGTAAGTTAAACAAGACGGAAAAAGTTAGCACAATAGGAAAGTTTTGACATAAGGCTTCAATAGAGATAGTGACTGCATCCCTTTTATCAATTTTTAAGAATCTTAAAGTTCCTTCAACTGAAAGGAAGACAACCGTAATTGCTATTAAAACTATCACTATGGCTTCTAAAAAATAGTCAATTAGAGCTTCCCTTAATTCAAATGGACCAGTTACGGATATTACTAAAACATATATTTTTAGAAACTTGTCTAAAAATATAGTTAATCTATTTAAAAATTTTATATTTTTTGAATTCAAAAAATATCCAACTATAAACGGTAACAAAATTAATAATGAGAGCTGAACTAGGGTTTCTAGGAAATTAAATGAAAACTCATCTGCATTTATAGAAATGATACTTAACCAAAATACTGTTGTTAATGGTGTTATCAATGAAGTTAGTGAAGTCAGAGAGACAGAAAGTGGTATATTTCCACCTTTGTAATAGGTTAAAATTCCGGATATGAAACCACCTGGAGCCAATAAAACAATAGCTATTGATACTGCAAATATACTTGAATTAAATACTAAATAAAGAGTCAATCCAATTAAAGGTAAGACAAACATTTGAAAAAATAAAGCAAATGAAAATGTAACTTTATTTTTTAAGGTATCTTTTAGATCTTTAGATGTAGTTTGAGTTCCTAAAAAATAAAACATTACAGGAATCATTGGTGTAATAGTTTTGAACGTTATCGAAGATGAAATTAATAAACTTAGTTCTTCAATACTCATGTATTAGTAAAGTATATTAGATTTTGATGTTCTTTAATAGCTAAATTATTATTAATCCTCACAGCAAAGAGCAATATAATTGTCTAAAAATTCTCTTTCAGAATCTTGTAAAACAATATTTTCTCTGTAATAAGCGTAATCTCCTCCGTAGTAGATCGCTAAAGCATCAGCAAATAATTCCTCACTACCAAAAAATTCTTGTGCTTCTGTACGTTTTTTTTCGCCTTCTGGATTTATGCAGTTTCTTGTTAAGTAAGAAAGTGCATGAGAGGTTTCATGAAGTAACGTATCATACCCACGGTTATTTGCGAAAGCTTTATTTGACACCCAAACGGATAACTTCCATTTAGAATTAACTGTTCCATCTGCAAAAGTGCCTGCGGAATCCCAAACTCCAAAAGGGCATCTTTCTAATATAGTTGCTGCGTAAGAATGGCAACCATTGACAAATATCACACTACTTTCTACACTTTTTCTTAATTCATCAGGTAAGCTAGCAACTAATTCATTAAGCCGTAATTGATTCTCTCCTTCAAAACCATCAAATGATGTGAATTCACCCTTGTAAATCTCTGTATCCTCTTCACTGCTTGTGTTAATGGTTACCTCTTCTTGTTCTTGAGAAACTTCTATGGTTGTTGTAGTAGTCGGTATTGTTGTGGTTGTAGTTACAGGAGCTGTTGTGGTTGTTACAGGAGCTGTTGTGGTTGTAGTTACAGGGGCTGATGTGGTTGTAGTTACAGGAGCTGATGTGGATGTAGTATTTCCTATTGTTGCTTGAATATTTATCTCAACTGGATTATCAAGTACATATATGTATGAGACTCCTATAAATAAAACAATAAAAAGAACTGTTATTAAAGTTAAATTACGATTCATTAAAAGAGTCGCTTAGTTCATCATCTATAAATTCAGAAATATCTTCGTCATTTAACCTTAGGCTTTCCTCGTATTCTGCAGGTTTATTCAATTCGGCATATTTTTTCATAAAGTTACCTAACAATAAGATAATCGTAATATACAACAAAAGCACTAGCATAAATCTGTATGCTAAAGCTCCACTTTGTAGTAGTGTTTGTTGCACTTCTTTAAACTCGCTATCAGGTGGCAGAACAAGAATTCTTATAAATAGCCAAATGCCCATCAAAAAGCTTACAATCGGCATAGCCTGGTTTAACCCCTCAGAATCTCCAATTGCGTCAAATAACTCATTACCTCCCCATGGAACTGCCTTAAATATAACTCCCTCTAAACACATTAAATAAGTTAGTTTACATACTGCCATTAAAACACCTGAGGAGCTTACAGATTCAAATGATGTTGCATAAAAGAAAAAGTATCCAACAATTGAGAGACTCATCATTGAGTAAAACTTAGGAGATAACTCAGCCTTGGGTCTATTGGAGACTATGTGGATAGCTGCGATGAAACCTAATATAAAGCCAAAGGGAAGTTCTATAACCACAAATAATATTGTCGAAAGGACTGCAAAAAACATTGCTTGTGGATTCCAATCGAATTTGACAATTTGGTCATAAACATAGTATTCAATAAGTGACTCAATGCCTTCATAGAAAAATGTAACAACAACCAAACCAAATAAAACGCCTAGAAATATTGCCAGATTTTCCTCTCTAACATCAAATGTAAATCCCTCTTCTACAAAAGCATATAAAAGAGCAGTGATAAGTGCTACGAGTGATATTTCCATTACTGTTTCAAGAGTTGTTTTTTCTTTTTTGTTGCTTTTACGACTTGTCCATCTAACTCTGTAGTAAGCAATAATTCGATTAAACCACTCTTGGGCAAGCAGCACACCATAGAATAAAATTAAAATTCCTGAAGTAATCAAGAATGCAAAACTATTTTTTTGATGGTCGGTGAAATCAATATCATTAAATAATGGAATTGTTGTTATGAGTTCATTAGTAAAAGTTATATTTGTAGAAGTATCAACAACTGAGGACTCCTCACCTTCTAGGATTGGGCTTTCAACTACTGGCGTAGTTGTTGGCACTACAGGAAGAACTGGGATTGGAGGAATTAACTTTTCATCAGATGTTATTTCAGTTGTAATATCTTTATAGCAAAACATTGAATCACAGTCTGGTCCAGAGTATTGTGTATATTCTGTAGATAATATTTTTATTGTAAGTGAAAGGGTATTGGACCCATCCCACAAAATTACTTTTGATCCAATTGCTGCAGAATCTTTAAGCTCTAAAGGTTCTCTCAACAATCCATCAGCTGTAAATTCTCTAACTACAAGAATAACCTGATCAATGTTATCAACTCCGCTGATGTTCCATGAGATTTGTAAATTGTTTTCATCTAATCTCGCTTCTTCAATTTCTATTAATACTTCTCCAGTATCGAATAGTTGTGGACCTGAAAAATTATCATTAATTACACCATTAAAAAAAGATAGAAAGAAAATTAAAGACATGATTGTTTTTTTCATTACCCGAATACCTTTACCTTTTCTAATTTACCAATTACGACCAGTCTTTGTTTAGCTGAAAATTTTGGGTGGCAAGTTGATAAGGTTACTCTGTCATCACCAAAGCTTCCAAGAAGATAATTTTCTTCAGGTGAAACTATTTTTATATCTACAACTTTGTATTTATATTCGTTTGTGTTTGTCTGAAACAAAATATCATCACCAATCTCTACTCGATCTAGATTTCCAAAAGGAGCTCCATAAGTAGTTCTATGACCAGCTATTCCGAAGTTTCCACCAGATCCAGGTAAAGATGTCCCTACTATGTACCCGGGTCCATACTCTAATTTTTTAGCTGTAGCACCGAATACTACATAATGGTTGACATCTGCAGATAATAGCGTAAGCCTGCCAACTACGTCAGGGAGAAACTCTGCTTTGGCAGCCTGATTAGTAAGAGTTTTAGTTGCTATAGAGATAAAAGATTCCTGAAACTCATCAATTTGTTCTAAGTTTCCTACTGAATTTTCAGCATTTAAATTTTTCGTTCTTAAATCACTGAGGTTAGTGTTGTTAGCTTCAAACTGATTTTCTAACAATTTTTGTTCGTCATTAATTACTGAGGTAGAGAAAAAAGTTTGATTAACTGAATAAGCTACAATAAATAATCCAGCTACTAAAAGAGCCACACCAATTGGTGCAAGTGGCTTTTGTCTACGATTAATATTCTTTATCTGCCTATAAGATCTTCTCGGTGCGTTATTAAGGTTTTTTTTTACGGGCTCGTCGAACCTTAATTTTGCAAAGTTTTTATGTATTGGTGCTGGTTTTTTAGTGAATACAATAGAAAACAGATTCGAAGTCATTAAATTTAGCTTCTCCCTCAGCATCTGTTCTGTGACTTTTATATCTAAATATTTAGCATTTTTTGATATATTGCTTACTGCTGATATTAGATAGTCCACTTCTTTTAACATTAAAACAATATCGCTTGCATATTTTTCCTGATCAGTGATTAATGGATTGAATCTTTCACTAATATCGATGCTTATCATGACTTCAGTGCCTAAAGTATTTTCAAGAACTTTTTTAAGTGTATTAGATTTTACGTATATTTCAGATAATTCAATCTCCAACTGTTGGTTGATTATTCCAAGTGATTGTTGATTTTGGAGGGAATTACGAGAGGAGTAAATTTGTGTTCCTGTTTCATCTGAATCGGCATTCTCTAAATTCTGTAAGTCGTTTCTTTGATTCTGAAGTTTTATGTTTATAGAACTATAAACTAAGCTACCAATCTCATCTGCAAGTATTGTATTTTCCAACAAATAAAACTTTGCTTTATCTTTTCCGTATCCAAGCTTTACATCGCCGTATAAATACCAGTTACCTTTTTTTGTGATAATTTTTTTCTCAACAGCTAGATCTAAAAGTTGACCATCATATATAAGTTCTGTGTTTCCTAGGTCTAAATCTTCATACTCAACAAATATATTGCTGCTTTGTTGATTATTGAAAAAATTATATGACCTTCTATTCCTTTTTGGGTTTGGAGTATCGTCAACAATCGTTGCTTCAGTGATTACATCAGCACTATTTGTTTTATTTCTCCTAATTTTCAATACTCCTAAAATTGCGAAAATGTTGACAACTATTACAAATAGGTAAGTAAAGAAATACTCCATCAGAATCTATATGCCCTTCTTAGGAGGAAAGCTCCACCTGCGACTAGTAATAATCCGAAAGATATTATTAACCCTCCAACATTACGACCTGTCCCTGGGAGTTCTGGAGTTCCAGGAAGTGGCGGCGGTGTTGAATCTATGGGATCAGTGCTGATATCTTCTGCATCCTCGTTGTAAATGAACTCTACAAAATCATCACCGGGAAGGAAATTTATCGATTCACCATTATCTTCCATTTCTTCATCATCTCCAGAGCCGTCAATAATATTATCTATTCCTGTTTCTTCTCTTACAAGATCAAGTGGGTTTATTGGATCAGTGATGCCGAAGTCATCTTCTTCTATGCAATCTGCGTCCTTGTTTTTAATCATTTTCTGAACTTTTCCATTTTCAGTATTGGTAACCTCAAGTGCGACTGTAAAGAACTTGTTTTCTCCAACCTCAATTGAGGAAAAGTCAACAGTTTGACCTGGTTCAACTCTTACAGTTTCTTCGGCAATTAATGTTTGATTAATCCAAATCTTTTTTAAGACCTCTGCCGTAACATTAGATCTTGAGTTGTCGACTGTGACACCGAACTCAGCACCACCATTTTCTTCATCACATACTCTGTTTGTTGAGATAAGTGGTTCAAAAATATATTTCGTTGGTGGAAGTGTAGTCGTAGGAGTTGTTTCACAGATAGCTGTCTCTGCATTCGATATCTGATAAGGAGAATCAATAGCAAACTGTGTATAAGCACTATCTAAAGCTCTCCATTGAATTTTTTGGTTTTGAGTAATATTCAAGGATCTAGTTGCTGCACTCGTAGGATTGATTTGTACTGAATCATAATTTGACCATGGGCCATCATCTATTCTGTATTCGAGATAGAACCTTTTAGATTCATTGCTTAAGTTGCGAATCTCAATTGTTGATTTAGCAACATTTGCAGAGCATTCATCGAGAGTTAAAATCATCTGAGGGTTATCAGGAGTACTTCCGCAATCTACTCCCGATTTTTCAGGTGTAAATTGATAGGCAGTATCGCTTGTACTCTTATACCTAAAGACAATTTGATCTGTAGATCCTATAGGAATTTCTATAGCAGTTAAAGAGGAGTTCGCATTGACAGAGATTACTGATCCTGACTGGTACTGACCATTATTTAACTTGTAATCATACATAATAGAAACATTCTGAGCTCCAGTATTTATAACAACTAATTTTGCAACTGGAGACACTGGTGAGCCGTTACTATCCACTTCACAACCTATTTCTGTATACCCACTTAATGAACTTGCTTGCGTACAGCTTTCTGCTGTTGCGGAGACAAATTTATAGGCAGTTTCTGTCGACGTCTTGTACCTCCATTGAAATGAACTATTTGCTGGAACACTATAAGCACTGGTAACAAAACTGCCTGTGACAGAAGTATTCCCTACTGACTGGAATGTACCCCCGTTGATAGATATGTCATAACTCACCACTACTGCAGTTGAGTTAGGATTGATGATTGTTAACTTAGCAGCCGGACTACCGTTTACACATTCATTAGTACTGTATGCACTTACAGTGGTAGGATTTGTAATTGTCCCACAATCAGCAGGTGCCATTACTACAACTTGTTGCCAGGTATTTGGAGTTGTTGCATTGAAGATTCTGTATCTATAAATTATATAATTTGTAGTCAAGACATTGTTAACAACATAAGGCTGAGAACCGGTAATTGTCTGCGTACCCATTGAAGTCCAGTTAATATTATTTGTTGTAGATTCAACTTGTACCTGAGCACTATTTGCTGAACCATTTGAAATTGTAAAGGTCGAATTCTTTGTAGACGTTGTTCCATTTGGTGTACAGGTGGAACTTTGAGTAGCTGTCAAGTTTGCAGACGTACAATCAACTGTGGCCGTTCTGGTCAAGTATATATAGGAAGCATTTGAGAAGTCATTCTGGACTGTACTTGGTGCATATCTCCAAGTAATGTACTGACCAGAAGTTAAGTTTTTATAAACTGAGTTATCAAGTTGGCCTGCAGCAACAGTTGCAGTGGTCATATACTGATACCCACCATTATTGATTGAGTATTCAACTTTGTAATACTGAGTTATAGTTCCAGTGTTATTAATTGATAGTTTAGAATCTCGAGTCTGATTAGAACATGCCTCAAGTGTTTGTGTCACTGTGGATGTTTGTGGGCAGTCAACTGTGAGAGTTGTGAGTGTTGTAAAGTCACCTGTCATGGAGCTTGAAAGACCAAGACGATATCTCCATTTTACACTTGCCCCATGAGGTGCACCTGGAGATTCAAGGACTTTTGGAGTTCCATTGATTACCGCTGAGGTTCCTCTAGTTATCCAACCTGATCCAATGTCATACCAAGCTTCTACATAAACGGTTTCGCTTGAATTGTTTGTGACCGTTAGTTCAGAAATTCTACTACCAGCGACACAAGCTTTTAGTACATTGTTCAGAGAAACTTGATTTATTACTTCTGTATCACAATCAAGCGCTGGAATGGAGTTAAAAGCTGTTTCAGATGCGCTAGACAGCTTTGTAACTGTGCCAGCATATTTATACTTCCAACTAATAGTTTGACCATTAATTACGGATTTTTCTAGAACTAGCTGATTGCCAGCTGTTATCTCGACTGTTGAAACTTCTGTAGCCCAATCTCCAGAATTTATTGCAGAGTGCACTGTAACAAGCATTGGAGTAGAGCCAGTGTTGTTTAATGTAAGTGTAGAAGTTGCTGTCTGATTAGAACAAGTACCCATTTGATGGACTACTGAGATAAAGGTTCCACAATCAATTTCAATTGCACCACCTGGTAAGTTAGTAAAACTTACATTTGTCAATGCCACGGTACTGTAAGCAGCTTTGTATCTCCATTCAATTGATGAACCTGAAGTTACAGATTGTGATGTATATGTATTTACTCCACCTACGACTACACCATTTGAAGAATTGATTTTATCAGTCCAGGTTCCGCCATCAATTCTGTATTGAATTTGATAGTACGCTGGTGCAGGGCTCGATGATAATGTTCCGTAGTGGAATTTTGAAGTCTTTGAGCCGCTAATACATTGTCCAATAGAGGTATACGGTGTAGATATGTTCACACCAGTACAATTCACAATATCTGAGGTAGAAGTCGTAGTCCAATTTAACGTTGAGAAATCAGCTCCGGTTTGTGAAATCTTATATCTCCAAGTTATTGTCTCACCTTCAGAAACAGATTCGGGAAGGAATGTTGCTCCTCCAGGATTGACTTGAACTTGATTAGCAGACAGGGTCCAATTTGTACCACCATCTGTTGAGTACTCAGCTTTGTAATATAAAATTCCAGAGCTTGAATTATTAATGTTAAGTTTTGAAGTTTTGTACCCATTACTATCACAAGTAGTATCGAAAGTTACTGTGATATCTTCACCTGAAGAACATGTAATTGTTCTTAAGTCATCATTAGTCCACTCAGTAGGAAGATCTGTTACAGTTTTTCCTACTTTGTATCTCCATTGAACAGTCTGTCCAGTTGGTACAATTTGTGTATGTGGATATTGCCCATTGGCACCAAGAGTGATATCAGACTTATCTACCCATCCTGTACCGTTAACATTAACTTGTACTTTAAAGAGTGCTGACGTTGTTGCATCTGCACTATTTTTAATAATGAATTTAACTTCTTTAGTACTGTTATAACAAATACCAAATGAAGTTGTCACGCTTGGGTCGATGGTTTCACAGTTGACGGTGGCAGACTGAACATGATCAACATACATTGCAGAAACTAGTCCACTTAATGAAGTTGCTGCTTTATAACGCCATCTAATAAATTTTCCAGAAGCTACACTCTGTGTGAATTCTGATGATTGTGTACTTGATCCAGCTGCTCCTAGTGTCAGATCTGTATCCGCTACAACATAACCACTGCTTCCTTGAATAAAATACTCAACTTGATAATACACAGTTGTACTTGTGTTATTTGTTAAGACATATCTTGAGACTGCAGAATTGCTAATACATACATCCAGAGTTTGTGTAATAACAGTATCTAATGAACAGTTTACCTCTTCACTAGTTGCTTCTGTGATGTAAGTAGTAGGGGTTGTTGCAGAACTCATTGGATAATATCTCCAAGTGATTGTTTGGCCATTTGGAACCATAACATACGTTGTCGCAGAAGTACCAGCTATCACTGGTGTTCCAGAGACCTTTGTTATCCAATCTGATGAATCGCCACTTAAGTTGTACTGTACGTAGAAGTATGCAGGTGAGTTAGCAGAGGATGAGTTTGAAAAAGTAAATGTTGATTTTCTTTCATCACCTGTACATACACCAAAACTAGAGGAACCTGTTCCGTCAAGGATTGGACAATCTACGGTTGCAGAGGCAGCAAGTGCTGTGTGGGTCAAGCCGGTGTAGTCATTATTTGTATTTGTAACTTTGTAACGCCAGATAATGTTCTTGGTGTGAGGAACTGCATGATTTAATGTCGTATCCGTAGCGCCTGGAGCAACTGCTAAATTTGAATTTTTTAGAATCCATGTAACCCCGTTATCAATGGTGTATTGAACTTGGAAGTAAATAGTATTCAAACTCTCGTTGTTTTGTAAGCTCAGTGTTGAAAGTTTAGATCCAGAGTCGCATGAACCCATGATATTTACTACAGCTACATCTATTACACAGTTTACGAAATCACTAGTCGTATCGTTAGTCCATACGCCTGTAAATGTATCTGCTGTGTTTACTGATTCATACCTCCACTCTATCTTTTGACCCTCTTGAACCTGTAAAGTGTTTGTTGTTACCAGTGAAACTCCTGGAGCAATAACGGCATTTACTATTGATGAGTTAGTCCAGTCAGTGACCGTTGTGGATGAATTGAGAATTTTGTATTGAACATTGAATTTTGCTGCTGAAGTAGAGGAGCTGGTGTTTGTTACTTTAAATGAAGCTGCTCTATAATTTTCTGCACATGAGGTGTAAATTGCCTCTCCCGTTACTGCTGTAAATGGACAGTTAATGGTTTTTGTATCGGTATAGCTCCACTCTTCTAAATTAAGATTATTTAATACTTTGTTTACTTTGTAACGTACTTGGATTGTTCCACCATGTACAACAGTTACTTCTAGAGGATGGTTCTCTGTTAACCCGTTACTAACAATTTCTGCATTTCTAAATGCCTGCCATTCTGTGTCAGAATTTCTCTTATATTCAATAGTGAAATATGCGGTATCTGTACTTGATGGCACTAAGTTAATAACTGGTGTTGAGTTACCATTTCCACATGTCCCAAGACCAATATTTACTTCTACAGAACCACCTTCGCAACCACAATCTACGGTTGCACTAGCTGTAACCTCTTCCCACACCTGTCCTTCAAAGTCACCACCATTGGTTGTATCTTTAACTCTCCATGTAATAGTTTTTCCATCTGGTACAAATTTTGATAAATCAGTATTCGTCGACCCACCGGTAACCGATATATCGAAGGCCGATTCTAAGGAGTCTGTGGCAGATTGCCAAGTAATACCTCCATCCAGTGAATACTGCACCTTATAATATGAGGTGTAGTTGTCGTTATTTGTTATTGATAATGTTGAGGTTGCACCTAAATCATCACACTCACAGGTTGTTAGTGTTTGTGAGTAATCTGAGGCGGGGTCACAATCTATTGCCACATTTGTAGTATTGACCATGACGTGATTCATAAAATTAGCATTGAAGTCGCCAGTTATTGCACCACCAGTATTAGTACCCTCGTCATAACGATTGTAAAAAAGACCTGTACTCGTTAATCCTTTTATAAAGGCATACTCTGTTGGAGGTTCGTCATAGCTATAGTATGTACTTCCACGATCATAAACCTGATAGTAACCGCTTGAATTATAAAAATCGTGTGATCGAATATAGCCCCATTTTATAGTAATACTCTGGCCATTTGGTACTTTAACCGAAGGTAAGTTAAACGTTGTCGTGTTAGTAAGTTCATCTGTTTGAGTTGTAACTTTACTCCAAGTAACGCCTCCATTTGTAGAATATTGATAAAAGAGCCTTGCTGGCTTGTATGGTTCTATATGAGTTACAGTTGTATCTTCAAACTTGAATTCTACTTGACCCTTATTTTCGAGACATGTTAACTGTGTTGTTGTAAGAGTAACTGGTTGGATGTCGTTGCCATTACAATCAGAGTCGGCAGCTACTGTAATAGTTGAATAATTTCCAGTAAAGTTTTGTGGTTGGTTTGTATCCGTGTTACTTGAATAATATCTATATCTAATTTGATACTCGTGTGATGAGTCAAGCAAGATAACACTAGAGACAGACTCGCTTGATGTGTTAAAATAATACGGCTTTAACCACCCCCAATATGAAGCGTCATCCCCAGCTAAACCACCATAACCATGGTGTTTGAACCAGTAACTACTTTCTTCTGAATACTGCATTTGTCCAAAAGGTTTCCAGGAATTTCCATCATGTGAAATCTCAACTTGAAAGTGAACATACGTGCTAGAGGTTACGCTACCACGTCTTTTGAGTTTCAATTCAAATTTATCAGGGCCATATGCACTACAAGATACATAATCAGTTTGGAAATAAAGAGGATCATCACTTGAACCGCCGACTGAAACCCCACAATCAACGTTTATTGGTGATGACTCAACAGCAGTGTAGTAAGCACCACCTGAACTACCTTCCATATGATACTTAATTGTTACTGTGTCTCCGTCGGCATAAGTTCCAAAAAGATTGACAGTATTTGTCCCAGAAGTCGCCGTAAGCGTAACAGTTCTCTCAACTGAATATGCTCCGTCATTTACTTTTATTTGATAGAGTAAGTAATTAGCTCTACTGGTGTTTCCCCCATAAGTAAATCTAATTGTCTGTTCATTGTTATAACATGAGCTCGCTGCGTGTAATTGGGAGAAACTATGAGATGTAATATCGTTTGTACAATCAACAAGAAGAGTTCCTGTATTAGTAAAGCTTCCACTAGTAACAGGTGAAGTAGCAGCATACCTATACTTCATGACAATAGTTGTTCCCTGGGGAACTGTATCTTGAATAGTAAAAGTTTTAACTTCATTAGGAAGCAGCATCTTGTAAATCACTGCATTGCCGTTACTGGCATCATAGAATGCCTCATTCCATGTGGTGCCCAAATTAGTTGAGTACTGTATGTGAAAATAACCTGATGCCCAACCGTTGTTGCCTATTGTAATAGATGGTTTAGAACCACCAGTAACACAAGTACCTAAACCAATAGTTGCTGTACTTGCGCCTACTGTAGGACAGTTCACTGTTTTTACTGCTGAGTAGTACAGTTTTGAGTTAGTAAAATTACCACTTGTATAAGAAAACTTAAACTTATACTGCACTGTTCCTGCGTGGTTGATAGTTGAAGAATCTGTATACGAGGTGCCTACTGCAAGATTAGTCTCAATATCAGTCCAGTTACTTCCACCATCCGTCGTTTTTGCAAGGTACAGATAATACTGCGTACCAGCAGGTCTTGTCACGGTAAATGTTGTAGTTGCAAATCCTCCTGTTTCTAAAGTATTTTGACACTCTCCAATAGTGACAAGATCGCTGTATGTATCATCAGTAGAATCAGTAGTTGTTGCTGTCCCCCATCCAGTAGTTGTGATGACAGGATCACAATTTGTTGTTCTTTGTTCAGTAGAATTTCCATAATATCCCCAGACAATCCAATCAGTGCTTGCAAGTTCGCTTTCAGCAAATGCAATTTTATATCTAATTTTCATTACGGAGCCAGACAATGCACGTGTTCCAAGATAAATGTATGCATTACCAGAACTTGACTGCATGTTGATAAAATTTGTAGCTTGGACTGCCGTATAGCCATCTGTCGCTAAATTCCCAGTAACATCACTATTACCTACTGCTAAATCAGCATTGTAATGATAGTTCCCATACGTTCTGTAAAATAAATCATTTGTAGTCCAGTTAGCGCCATCATCAAGTGAGATTTCAAAAGCATACCAAAGAGCTGTTTTGCTTGCATCGTTATAGTTAGAATTGTACAATTGCCAACCCATCCACTGCTTGTTATCAATACAACTATTAGCTACATTAGATGGGCGTGTCTCGTACTGATGTTCATTCCGATTTGGTGAAATACCAGCTAGGGAACAGTTGTGTAGGTTGCTCATTCCATTTGATGTAGAACTTAAATATTGTTCTTCATAAATAGTGGTATTCCATGATGGATTATCAGTATAAGACTTCTGAATTTTCCAGGCCATATATGCAGTTGCTTCATTGGTGTATGTTTTTGCTCCAGCGGTGTAAACCAAAGTTTGCCCAGCAGCAATCGAGAACGTTGTTGTATCTGAAGAATCGTATGCAGATCCGGTATTGTAGCCATACGGGTTAGCTATTTTTGTTGGTGTTACTTTAAAATAAACAGTCTCTGACTCATTATTAGTAAGAGTTAAAGTAGAGGTCTGGCCTGCTGAGCTACACGTTGTTACTTCATAACTTGCTGTAACTGATGGGTTACAGTCGTTTAATAAATAGGATGTGTACTTATAAGGGTAACCAGATGTATTAGTCCAATCAGGATTCTCAATATACGAACCTTGTACAATCCACTGCATATAACCCTCAGTATCGTCAGGGTACAGTTTTCTCATGTCTGGACTGCTAGTAGCATCATATGTTAGAGTTTGGCCAGCTGGAACTGAAAAAGTTATTGAATTAGACCAATCCACATAGGTCGAACTTATTGAATTGTAACTGCCAGAAGAAGTTTTAGTGGGTGCAGCTTTAAAGTACAAAGTCTGTGCTTCATTATTTGTTACTGAGAGAGTTGAGTACCTTCCGACAGAGGAACAGGTACTAAAAGTTGCTGACTGTGTAAAATCGGCAACACAGTTGGCTTGTTTACTAAAGACTGCCCATGCAGCGTTTGCTGTGGAATCTGTAGGGTTTGCCTCAGCAACACGATATCTGAAATATCCTGTTGAAGATGAGGAAATGGTTACCGGTGATGAAAAAGTAAGGGATTGACCATCGGCAATGGCCTGTCCATCTACGACCTCCGTCCACGTAACATTATCTGAAGAAAACTCTACATCAATAAAACCACCGTAACTATCGTTTGCTGCATTAAAGTTTGTTACTGTAAGCCTTATTGTTGCGTTACCAGAGCCATCACAGATTTGAGAAGTGCTTTGATTGATTATAGAATAATTACTACTGCTATTTGTTGATTCTCCACCATTGCCCCACCAGTTGCAATCTACAGCGCTACTTGCAGTCCATCGAATCCAGGAATCTCCTGATTTTAGGACATTTCCATGAGATCTTGAAGTGAATGTTCCTTCAACAAAACTAGCACTAGTTAAATCTGTTGGATAATAAACAAGGTAACTAGTTCCGTACGTCATTTTAAATTCTGGTGTAACTCCGTGATACACATCTGTTGTAAATGTATATGTTCCACCAGCACTGATAGGTTTATTTTGATCCTGCCATGAAAATTGAGAACTTCCTCTTGTGTTACGTCTTGCTATAGCAAACTCCATTGTCGTATTTCCAGTATTTGTTACTGTCACCGTATATGACATCCTGTCTTGGTTACATGTACTATTCGTGGTTGCAGTAATAGTGCCTGTGTAGGTTTTACAGTCTATAGTTCTACTCGTAGCTGGTGTAAACCCGGTCGTAGCTGTTGGATTAGCATCTGCCACAATGTATTGAAAATAAACTGTCTGAGCATTTGCTACTGTTGTTGCCATACTTATTGTCTCTGGTGTTCCTGAGACAACTAACTCACCATCTATAAAGGTTATCCAAGAACCACTTGAGCCAATCTTGTACTGTACATCAAAATATGCATTAACTGTTCCTGTATTAGTTAGGGTGACTGATGGTGTTGAAGATCCACCATTACAAGTTCCTGGAGCCGTATCAACAGTACCTGCAGCATACGCACCACAACCTGAGCCAGTTAATAAATCTCCGACCGTATAGAACGTACCACTTGATGGATTAGAAGTGTTATACCTCATCCTATACTCCACCGTCTGTCCTTGGTATACAGCAGGTGCATCAGACGTAGAAAACTGACCCCCTGGCGATATCTGTGTTCCATTTAATATACTTACCCAGCTTCCACCTGCAATTCTGTAATCTACATCGAAGTACTGTGTGGTTTGTTTGTTGTTGGTAATAAGAAGAGCTGGTTGTTGATAACCGCTTGCACACACTCCAAGAGAGGTTTTAAATGATGGAGCAAATGGATCATAAGCATTTGGTCCACAAGATGCACCATCTGTGTTATCACTTGTAAATGTTGTTCCTTTTGCAACTACGTTGTATTGATTGGTACCAGTTCTACTTACCTCAAATCTATTTCCAAGACCATCATCAATAATAAAACGAATCTCTCCCTCTGGAGTTTTATAGGTATAGCTTGCAAGTGTTGCTGAGACTCCAGAGAATGCTGCGTTTGTTGGTGTAACCTCTGAAATGGTGTTGTTGTCTTTATCGTAAAGTACAACTTTGTTAGCTAAAGCATTATAAGTAGCAAGCTCATTCCCATCCCAGTTATCAATATAAGAAAAGTCAGCAGCATTAATATGAGTGGTCATACCTGGATTAGCAAAGGTAGTCACACCTCCTGTGTCTACGTTATAAATGTAGCCATGTTTGAAACCTGCCTGAGCCATGTAAATTTGATCGTTACCATTTGCGTTCACGACATACTCTCCAGATGAGAAACCGTAGTAACCGTTTACCCCATCATAAAAATCAAGGTCACCGACTTGGGTATAGTCAGCAATATGAGCTAGTGGAGTAAGAGTACCTGTAGTACTAATGGTGAAGAGGTGTGTGCCATGCCCATCAGAGGTAATTGTTACATACATAATGCCTGTTGGTGACATAGCTAATGCATTAATACCTTTGACATTTCCTGCAATATTGGAAGTAGAGCTAAAGTCTACGGTTGTTGTAGTTCGTTGAATAGTGGTGGTCTCCGTAGCTACATATTGGTCAATAGTGAAGTTTGTAGAGGTATAATCCCAATCTAGTTTATAAAAGTATGCTCTTGCATATGCATCGTTACAATCCCAGTTAGCACTCGCATAAGCGTCTTCTTGAGGC
>OCVR010001899.1_pt1 | contig 16254 bp, 10 predicted proteins | sample 1539091 | NCBI WGS metagenome assembly OCVR01 (sample SAMEA3355530, study PRJEB22509) | marine metagenome | biome: marine; feature: coastal ocean; material: water | place: USA | collected 2010-08-07 | depth 16 m | reverse complement strand
GGCTTGCCTGTTGCACTGTGGAATCAACATCGTTGATAAGGCCGGAACCAATAGCGGGTACTTCTGCACTGGCGAGTTTCAAGCTGGTTGGGATCTGTTGTAACCAGGTTTTTGTCGCATAAAGCGCCAGAAAATGAGAAAAGTGATTGCCGGCCTTTTCAGGCAGATGATGACCCTCATCGAAGATGTAAATTGTATCTTCCGGATCAGGCAGCACCGCGCCTCCGCCCATCATCAGGTCGGACAGAACCAGGTCCTGATTGGTGACAATGCAATCAACGCGATGAATATTCTCGCGTGCTCTGTAAAAGTAGCAATTTTCATAATGGCTGCATTGGCGATGAGTGCACTGGGCGTGGTCCGTTGACACCCGGGCCCAGGTTGCATGATTAATCTCTTCCGGCCAGCTGTCTCGTTCCCCATCCCACTCCCCTTTGCCGAGCGCCGTCAGCATTGAATCAAAAATCGCCGAATCGACCTGATCACTGTCGCCAGCCGCATTTTCAAAAAACGAAAAGGCCTGGTTTCCCTGACTGGTATCCTGCAACGCAAGGTCAAGGCGGGACAGACAAAGGTAACGCCTTCTGCCTTTCGCCAGAGCAAAGGAAAACTCCAACCCTGAGTGCAAGCGGATATCAGGCAGATCCTGGTAGACTATCTGCTCCTGCAATGCGACCGTTGCTGTGGCAATAACAATTTTCTTTTTTAGCTGTTTTGCTATCGGAATGGACGCTATGGCGTAGGCGATTGTCTTACCGGTTCCTGTCCCAGCTTCGACCACGCAGACGCTGTTATCTTCAGGTACATTACCGAGTGTCCGGGCTATTTCCGCAATCATGGTTTTCTGGCAGCGCCTGGCCCGGTATCCTTTCTCTTCGAGCAACCGGGAATACGCCCTCTGGATATCTTCCTTGAGTGCTTCAGTCAACATAAGAATTGGAAATCATCAGGAGCAGTAACATGTGGACCACGATCATATCACCATTGAGCAGAAGCCTGAGCCTGATCAGGCTCATTCTGCTAAACGTTTTCAGCCTGCTGTTGCTTGTGCCGTGTTTCGCCAGAAGCCATGACCTGCCACTCGAGGCATTGAGACTGCCACCCGGGTTTCAAATATCTGTGTTTGCAGAACTGGCGAATCCACGACAGCTAGCCCTGAGCGAATCAGGTATTGTCTACGCTGGAAGCCTTCGCGCTGGCAATCTATATGGCGTCCTTGATGCCAATTCGGATGGGTCCGCAGACAAAGTAGTGACTATTGACCATAACCTGACCCTACCTACCGGCATCGCTATCCGGGACGGCGACCTATATGTCGGCGCGGTTAATAAACTCCTAGTTTATCAAAATATCGACCGGACATTCGAAGCCAGCCCCGAACCCTTTGTCCTCTATGACCAACTGCCAGAAGAAACACACCATGGCTGGAAATACCTGGGGTTCAGCCCGGAAGGTAACCTCTTTTTTAATGTTGGCGCCCCCTGCAATGTCTGCGTAAAAGAAAACCCCTGGTTCGCGACCATCATGCACCTGGACATTGAACGCGTGCCACTACAACCTGAAATATTCGCCAGAGGGGTACGCAATTCAGTCGGCTTCAGCTGGCACCCTGGCACTGGAGAACTGTGGTTCACGGACAATGGCAGGGATCTTCTTGGCGACGACACACCGTCCTGTGAACTCAACCGGGCACCTATCGCAGGGTTACATTTCGGATTCCCCTATAGGCACGCCAGCTCTGTGATTGACCCCAAATTTGGTGCTCCGACTTTCCCCGTCGAACCCCCGGTGGTAGAACTGGGCCCCCACGTTGCACCACTGGCTATGAAATTTTATACCGGCGCCATGTTCCCGGAGCGATACCGCGGGGAAATATTCGTTGCCGAACATGGCTCCTGGAACCGCACACCGGAGGCCGGACACACGGGATACAACATCACCATCGTTAACCCTGAAACCGGCGCAACAAGTATCCTGATAGATGGCTGGCTACAGAACAACGTGGCCTGGGGAAGACCCACGGACATTCTGGAGATGCCCGATGGCAGTCTGCTAATCGCCGACGACCGCGCCAATGTTATTTACAGGCTAAGCTATGAGGTTCCATAAGCCCGGGGCACAGTAGAACCGGATAGACTACTCCCGTTGGCCGACGCGGTTGTGGTCAGCCCCTAAGGAGCGGCATACTGCTTGCTAAAAAGGAGATAGCCATGATTGGAGCAGATGCCGTAGTCAGCGCCCTTAGGAAAATAGGTGCCACTCATGTTTTTGGGATTGTGAGCATTCACAACATGCCCATCTTCGACGCCATCAGCCGCGATGGCACTATACAGATAATCGATTGCCGACATGAAATGGGCGCCACCCATGCTGCAGACGGCTATGCGCGCGCGACCGGTAAAACCGGCATTGCGATTGCCAGTACCGGGCCGGGTACCACCAATACCGTCACCGGACTTTACGAAGCCCAATATGCATCCTCCCCTGTTCTGCTGATCACCGGTCAGGCAGAAACCGGGTTCTACGGCAAAGCACAGGGTTATGTTCACGAAGCGGAAGCGCAACTGCCAATGCTCAGAACAGTTACCCGACGGGCTGAGTCGGTTCGAATCGCCGCAAGGATTGAAGACACGATTCTGGAAGTCGCGAACGATATCAGTTCCGGTAGACCCTCTTCCGGAGCCGTCGAAATCCCAATTGACCTGCAGTACGCTGAAGTCAGTGAGAGCGGACAGGGCTTCAATCCAGTTAACCCTGAAATGGCGGGCGATCTTGACCGCGCCGTTTCGTTAATTACCGCCAGCCGCAAACGAATCATCATCGCCGGTGGCGGCGTCACCTATGGGGGCGCTTCTGACGCATTAACTCGCCTGGCCGAGAAACTTCAGGCGCCTGTTTTTATGACACCCAATGGCAGGGGGGCCATTACCGAGGATCATTCTCTGGCCATTGGTAACCTGTACCAGAGCAGAAAGCTGCACGGCGACATGATGGATGCTGACCTGACCATAGCGATCGGCACCCGGTTCCAGGTTGGCGTTGGCGGTTCGGGGGCCGCGCTGATACCGCCAGGCAAGTTGCTTCATATTGATATCGACGCATCGGTCGTCGACCTGGTACACAAATCGGAAGCCTCGCTGATCGGCGATGCTGCAGAAATTCTGCCAGCGATTGATGCTGCCATGAACCCGGAACCTTGCCCGCCTGAATTTGTTGAAAAAATCCAGACAGCGAACCGCGAACTCAGGCAAAAATTGAGGAAGCGGTTAGGTTCGGACTACGAAGGCATCCTGGACGCCATACGCGAACATGCACCCAGGGATACCCTGATCGTCAGGGATACAACTGTTCCTGCGTACAATTTTGTTAACCAGCTTTTGCCGATATACGGACCACGAACATTCATCGGTCCAAATTCTGCCGCCATAGGCCCCGGTCTTCCTTTGGCAGTTGGCGCGGCCGCTGGCACCGGCAAGAAAACCGTTGTTATACACGGTGACGGCGGGTTTATGTTCCATGCAACGGAACTAGCGACTGCGGCCCAGTATCAGCTTCCCATGGTGATCTGCGTGTTCAATGACGGCGGTTACGGTGTTCTTCGCGGTCTTCAGTCCCAGCAGTTTGAAGGTCGATACAGTGACACTGATCTCGGGGTTGTGGATTTCGCCGGGCTGGCCGAAAGTATGGGTGTGACCGGAGTGGGTGTGCAAACTTTGACCGAGTTCACGACGGCGTTCGAAGCTGCCATGGACCGTGAAGGACCCACACTGCTCAACATCGACATGAGGAAACTGATACCGATGCAGGGGAGCATACTACCCGCGCAGTAAATTCGACCCGCAACATTTTACGAGCAGGAGACCTCTCTGAGGAGGCGCTTGCGCCGCAAGTAGGGATGACGGTGGTGGCGAGGTACAAACGCCCGATAGACGACCATTACGAAAACAACTTGCGGAACCATCCACCGTTAAATTTCGCCTCACACTCGTTGAGCTGCGCCCGGTAGACGCCGGATCGCTTTGATACCTTTGTCGCGACATCCTTTAACCACTGTTTGTTCTTATAACTTCGGCGGGCAAACCCACCCTGTCCTTCGTGGTAGGCGAGATACAGGTGATAGGCATCCGATTTGCTTATCTTGTTCTTAAGGTACAGGTGATAAGCATCCGACTTGCTTATTTTATTTTTGCGCTGGCTTTGATCGTTATACCAGCCGATAAAGTCTATGGCGTCATCAAACTTGTTCCTGTCTGCACCGCCTCTACCTGTGGCGCGCTGGTATGCGCGCCAGGTGTCATTGGTCGCCTGGGCGTAACCGTATGCACTCGCCGGTCTTGGACCAGGTAATACCCACAATATTTTTGTTCTTGGCGGTTTCGCTCGCGCCATGAACGATGACTCCTGGTACATCATCGACATCATTACCGTGATGTCTGTTCCCCAGCGTCGTGATGATTTCTTGGCGTCTTTATACCAACCTTTCTTTTCGGAGAATATTTTGCAGATGTCATTCTTGTTCTCCGGTGGCGCGCTTGTGCAGCCCATCAGAACGATAACCAGGAAGAACACGAAACTTCGCCGTATCTTTAGCAACTGGGCACTAGGCATCGTATACCTCGAGACGCCGCAGCAGATCTGCCTCTGACAGAACGGCAACACCAAGCTCCTGCGCCTTGGTTAACTTGGAACCGGCGGCATCACCGGCAACCACATAACTGGTTTTAGCCGAAACTGAACCCGACACCTTCGCCCCGAGCGAAATCAACCTCGCCTTGGCATCACTTCTGGTTAGGGTCGTCAGGGTTCCGGTCAGCACATAGGTCTCACCCGCAAGCGCACTAGAGGCTGCAGAGGGCGCTTGTTCCTCCCAAAAAACACCACTTTCCAGCAAACTATCAATGACCTGGTGGTTTATTTCCTGCTGGAAAAAGTGTGCGATGTTTTTCGCGACAATCGGGCCAACATCAGGGACCTCCTGCAAAGAATCTTCATCAGCCTGCCGAAGTGGTGCGATCCCGTGATAGAACTGCGCAAGATTTCTTGCGGTCGACTCACCTACTTCCTGGATGCCCAATGCGTAGATGAACCGCGGAAGGGTCGTTGTCTTACTTTTTTCCAGCGCCTCAAGCAGGTTGTTGGCAGATTTCGGCGCCATGCGCTCTAGATTCACCAACTGTTCCAGGGTCAACTGGAACAGGTCTGCCGGACTACTGATCAGACCTTCGTCGACGAGCTGGTTAACAAGCTTGTCACCAAGGCCTTCAATATCAAACGCGAGCCTGGACGCAAAATGCCGGATACGCTCTTTTCTTTGTGCCGAACATCTAAGACCACCAGTACAACGGGCGATCACCTCACCTTCCGCCTGAAGTACTTCTGAGCCGCAGGCCGGGCACTGCGCTGGCAGGATAATTTGCCGTATTTGTCCCGACCGCTTGTCTCGTAGAACTGAAACAACTTTCGGAATAACATCCCCCGCTCTTTGGATAATAACCGTATCCCCGATAACAAGATCCAGCCGGGCCACCTCATCCATATTGTGCAACGTCGCGTTACTGATGGTCACGCCACCGACATGCACCGGTTTCAGTCGGGCAACCGGGGTAATAGCCCCGGTTCTACCTACCTGGAATTCGACATCTTCAAGGACCGTGATGCCTTCTTCCGCGGGGAACTTGTGGGCAATTGCCCAGCGCGGCGTTCTGGTCAACATCCCCAGCTTTCGTTGCGCTGCTATCCCGTCAACCTTAAATACAACGCCATCAATCTCATAATCCAGAGATGAGCGCAGCGCCCCCAGCTTTCTGTAGTATTCAATGCAGCCATCCACACCGACGACGGTTTCAATCAACGGATTGACCCTGATACCCCAGGAAGCAAGGGCTGCCAAAATCCCCGACTGTGTTTCCGGCAGTTCGCCGCCTTCAACAATACCGACACTATAAGCAAACATCGTTAACGGGCGGCGGGCAGTTTCACGCGAATCAAGCTGGCGGAGCGTCCCGGCGGCGGCGTTCCTGGGATTAGCAAACACTTTCTGCCCCGCTTTTTCTGCCGCCTGGTTCATCTTGTCGAATGATGACAGTGGGAAATAAACCTCTCCCCTGACTTCGATCCTGGCGGGATAGCCCTCGCCCATCAGGGACAGCGGTATCGATTCAATCGTACGAACATTCCGGGTGATATCTTCGCCGGTTGCGCCGTCTCCCCGTGTCGCGCCCCTTATCAGAGAACCGTTCTCATAGAGCAGTGACACAGCCACTCCGTCAATTTTAGGTTCGCAGTCGTAATCGATATTCGTTGCCAATTCGAGCCTGGATTTGATCCGGCGATCAAAATCCCACATGTCGTCTTCGCCAAAAGCATTGTCAAGAGACAGCATAGGCAGCTCATGTTGCACCTGGGAAAAAGCAGGCAGCGGCACGGACCCTATGCGTTGGGTGGGTGAATCGTCCGACACCAGGTCTGGGTGTTCCTGCTCTAGTGCCTTCAGGTCTCGGAATAGTCGATCAAACTCGGCGTCTGAAACCCGGGGTTGGTCAAGTGTGTGGTACTGATGATTGTGGTGATTAATTTGTTGCCGCAGCGAAGCGACCAGCTGCACCACATTCTTTGCAGGAGCCGTTTCTTTCTTGTCTGGATTCTTCTCGGCCATAGGTCACAGTAAGGTAGCGTGTCGCACTCGGTTTAGCCAGAGGCCAAAAGATTGCTTACGCAGAATGCTTATACAGAAATTCAGTAAGGGATTGGCGACAATGTTCTATGGTCTGCGGCGTCATCACGCTTCTGGTCTCATCCCGCACTTCCCCGTTCAGCTCCTGAGCGACCCTATCGGCAACAGACAACATTGAATCAAGTACCTGCAAGGGAGCCGCAAGCTCATGAACTCTCATGAACAGGCTTATACCCGGTGTAGAGAATTCATCAAGGGAAGAGAGGTTGAAAGTTCCCGGTTCAACCGCGCTCGCAAGGCTGAACAGCTGTGCACCTTCATCATCCAACTGGTGAAAGATATCCATCTCACCAAAGGTCATGCCGCTATTGAGCAGAACTTCCACAAGTCCCTGCCCAAGAAACGGCTCGTCGAGCGCCAATACGTAAATCACCACAAACATTTCCGGCTTACGTATCGGCACGGCAACTTCTTCTACGGATTGATCCGCCTCGCTCTTGGGCGCTTTCCTGGCAGGAGGAGCTTTGGCGGGCGCCTCATCAACAGAATGATCAACGACAGATTCTTCTGGCTCCGCAATGACAGATTCTTCTGGCTCCGCAATGGGCTCCGGACCAGGCTCCGGGGTAAACGCCGGAGGCGAGTCGGTCTCGGGTGAATCAGGGGATGAAGTCGCACTCATTGATGGGAGTTCAACAGAGTCCATCAGCAGGGGGGCATCATTACCCGGGATAACCGGACTGGCCTTTGAATCAAGAAGCCGGGCGCCACCATTAGGCAGTTCGGCTTTGAACAGGCTTAAATCGTCGACATCGTCGCCTTCTCCCTGCTTGCTCAGGAAGCGCCGGTCGAGCTTCATCTTGATATCATTCTGGCCTGACCGCATCCGAAAGTACCCATGCAGCAGCACGCCGATGATGAATATCGGCCCAAGGATCAGCAACCATTGTCTTAAATCAAAATCCACAGCTGGGTCCTCGCAGTTGGATCGTGGTTATCAATAACTATACAGCAGCCAAAGCTAAAGCTTCATCAACGTCAACAGATACCAGCCTGGATACACCGGGCTCGTGCATGGTGACGCCCATTAACTGTTCACCCATTTCCATCGCCACCTTATTGTGGCTGATGTAAATAAACTGTACGGTCCGAGACATTTCCTTAACCAGTTCGGAATATCGAACGACATTGGCATCATCAAGTGGCGCATCAACCTCATCCAGTAAACAGAAAGGTGCAGGGTTGAGGCTGAAGATCGAAAACACCAGCGCGATGGCCGTGAGCGCTTTCTCCCCGCCCGACAGCAGGTGAATGCTGGCATTACGTTTTCCGGGTGGTCTGGCCATGATACCAACACCGGTATCCAGCAAGTCTTCTCCGGTCATCTCAAGGTAAGCGTGCCCCCCACCAAACAGTTTGGGGAACAGCTGCTGCAGCTTCGAATTAACCTTGTCGAACGTTTCCTTAAATCGGGTTCTTGTCTCAATGTCGATTTTCCGGATGGCGTTCTCCAGCGTTGCCAGTGCCTTTTCCAGATCTTCGTTTTGTGCATCAAGGTATAATTTGCGCTCAGACTGCACCTTGTACTCATCGATTGCCGCAAGATTAATGGCACCAAGACGTTGAATCCTGTTACCCATACGAACCAGCCTCTGCTCCCATTCTTCCTCACTTGCTTCCTCCGGAATTCGGGCAAGCAGTTCTTCGAGAACCTGCTGATCTTCCTCGAGCTGTTCCTTAATGGTCGTTCTTCGAACTTCAAGTGTCTGGCGTTCCAGCCTGACTCTTTCAAGGCTGGAACGCACGACTTCGATCTGCTCTTCAATCCCGGCGTGATTCTGGTTCAGTTCGCGAATCTGGTGTTCGGTCGCTTCAGTTTTCTGGCGAACCGTGGCCAGTTGATTTTCAACGCTCAAGCGTTCCTCGAGTTGTGAATCAAGCTCTGTTTTAAGCTGTCCCTGCGGTTCTTCGCTGGAACGAATGCTGTCTTCGAGGTCAGTCTTGCGTTTTTTGAGAACTTCTTCCTGGTCCGACAACCGCGCCATCGCCTGCTCTGTCGATGATATTTTCGAGTTCAGCGACTGCACACGCAACGCCAGTTGATGGGCTGCGTTACTGTCGGTTTTGGCTTTTTCCCGGGCTTCATTCAGTTCTAGTGTGATGGATTCCCTTCGTTTAACCAGTTCATCACGACGGAAGGTATCGGCTTCCATAGCGTCCAGCGCAAGTTGCAACTGGTTGCGGGAACCACCCAGTGATTCCTGGTCGGTTTCCATGTGCTCGAGCATTTCACCAATTTCCGCGTTGGCCCGGCCAAGGTCGTTACGAATCTGTTCCGCCTGAACGCGTTTGGTACCGAGTTGAGCACGGGTTTCTCCAAATGCTCTTTGCTGTTCAGACAATCGTTTCTGTTGCTGGTCGCGTTCAGACTCGGCCTGCTGAAGACCGGCCATGCCTGAGTCCAGCTCGCCATTAAGTCGCTCAACATCGCCAGCGGCACGGCTGATTTTGTCAGCCAGGGATACAAGTTCCTGCTGGCGCTTGATGATACCCGCCTGCGCATCCTTGTCCTTGTTCACTCTAAGCCAGCTTTTGCCCAGCCAGAGCCCGTCAGGCGTCACTATTGACTCGCCCGGCCCAAGGTTGCCACGCTCCGCCATGGCGGAGGCAAGATCCGGTGCTGTTTTGATCCCCTGCAGAAGAGGGCCTAATGTGGCGTCCCCTGATACGCGGGACAACAATGATCCTGACTCAACGGGAACCTGCGCGGCCAACGAATCTGGGCCACCGGTGGTAATAAAGTTGAGGTGCCCCTTCCCAAAATCACCAAGTAAGGCTGAAACGGCATCCAGTCCATCAACGCAAACAGCCTGCAGATGATCGCCCAACACGGTTTCGACCGCTGCATCCCAGCCATCTTCCACCTGGATATTCTCTGCCAGCCGGCCCTGGTCACCCAGACCATGCTTTTCAAGCCAATTAACCTCTGCATCATCCTGCTGACCCAACGCTGCCTGTTGCAGGGCTTCAAGAGAAGCCTGACGGCCTGACAGAGACTGCAGTTCACTTTTTCGGTCGTCCAGCAACCTGGTCATCGCCAGGTTTTCTTCTCGTTGTTTTTCGATCGTTTGGGACAGGCCTCCAAGCTCAGCATTGATACGCTCAAGCTGCGACTCCTGGGTCTGCAGCATTTCCTCCAGGGGACCGATTTCGCCTTCGACGGTATCCCCGGAAAGCCGTTCTACATCAGCTCGAAGTACAGCAATGCGGGTGTTAGCGCGATCGACAGATTGTTCCAACCCTTCAATACGTGATTGCTGAACCTCACCACGTTGCCTTGTTTCTGCGGCCGTCTGATTAAATTCATCCCACTCTTCCTGCCAGCCCTGCATGTTATGTTCCGCCGACGCGAACCGCTCAGCGGAGGCTACCTCAAGTGACTGTATTTCGCTCTGCTGAGGTGATGTAGACGCCAGATCCTCTCGGAGATTGGTAAGCTGCAGCTCATCCGCATTAAGATCCGCGCCTACTTTCCCGAGATTCTCAAGAACCTGATCAAGATCGCTACCCAGCTGGCGCGTGCGCTCGCTCTGGAACTGAATACTGTCTTCTATACGGGCTATTTCGGTACCGTGGTCGTAATAACGCTTCTGGACTTCGTTCAACTCATCCGACAATTCAGTGAGGGCTGCTCTTTTGGCTTCGATTTCTGCGTCGATACGGCGCTGGTCAGCGATTCGCGCTTCCTGCTCGATCGTCAGGCGATCAATCTCATGGTCCTGTTTTCTGACATCCGCGGTCAGCCCATTCCACCTGAGCCCGGCCAGTCCAGCCTTGAGTTCACGTTCTTCTTTCTTTAACTCGGTGTAGCGCTCGGCGGATTTTGCCTGGCGTTCCAGATGAGTTAGCTGACGTTCCAGTTCATCGCGGAGGTCCGTCAGCCTGTCAAGATTATCGTTGGTATGACGTATACGTCGTTCAGTTTCCTTACGACGCTCCTTGTACTTCGAGATACCGGCCGCTTCTTCAAGGTAACTTCGAAGATCCTCGGGCTTGGCCTCGATCAGGTCGCTGATCATGCCCTGCTCGATAATAGAGTAGCTTCTCGGGCCCAAACCCGTGCCCAGGAACAGATCAGTAATGTCTTTCCTTCGGCATTTCTGGTTGTTCAGGAAATAGCCCGATTGGGCGTCACGAGTAACGACCCGTTTCACGGAGATTTCACTGTAGGCCGCAAATTCGCCGGACAGTCGGCCCTCTGTGTTGTCGAACATCAGCTCTATGCTGGCTTGCCCGACCGGTTTGCGCGTATTGGAACCATTGAAGATGACGTCCGTCATCGATTCACCACGCAGCGTCTTTGCCGACGATTCACCCATCACCCAGCGCACAGCATCAATAATGTTCGATTTTCCGCAGCCATTCGGACCAACAACGGCACAAAGGTTAGTGGGAAAGGGGACTGTTGTAGGGTCTACAAATGATTTGAAACCAGCGAGCTTAATTGCTTGCAATCGCATAAAATTACTTCACTCCACACCACCTGTGCGCTCAGCCCCGGCTAACACTGGTGGAAAAGGTCTATTTTATAAAAAATACTCGCTGGGCAATAGCTATTCTTGCTTTTTTCAGCAATTAATTTCACTTATCAACCGCACAAGGGTCAGGTCTAGAATCTATGGAAGCCATTGTTACGATCATTGTCCTGTTTGCGACGGTTATTACCGCCATTTTCTGGTTCGCTCCCCGACCACTACTGGATCCCAGACGACCAGGTCCACAGGTTCCTGCCTCTCTTGGACCGGCAGAACTTGAAACCTGGCTGACCGAACATGAGGCTGGCCATGCTGGTGTCATCGAAGGCACCGATGCCCGGATCGACTGGGCGAACGGGCCAGCTGTCACTGACCTCTGTTTCCTCTACGTCCATGGGTTTTCTGCTAGCCGACAGGAGATAGCACCCGTGACGAAACGCATCGCAGACCATTTCAACGCCAACGCTGTCTATGCACGGCTTGCCGGTCACGGGCTTTCCGAGAATTCGATGCAAGCCACAGCAGAACAATGGCTCCAGTCGATGGTGGACAGCTGGGAAATTGCCTCCCGGGTCGGTAAAAAGGTTGTTGTGATCGCGACTTCCACCGGCGCTCCGCTGTGTGTCTGGCTGAACGAGCACATTGACCGCGCGGACCAGCCGCATACTTTTATATTTCTGTCCCCTAACTTCAAGGTCAGAAGCCCTTTTGGATTCCTGTTGACCTGGCCCTGGGCCGATCGGTGGGTACATTACCTCATTGGCAAAGAGCATCGTTGGGAACCGGAAAATGACCAGGTAGCAAGGTACTGGACCCATCGATATAGCTCGAAGGCGATTATAGAAATGCAGAAGGTCGTAGACTGGGTACGCAAACTAAAACCAGCGCCCGGCCAACCACCCCTGGCGACGTTTTACATGAAAGACGATCCGACAATTAACCACCAGGCTGCAATCAACTTCCACAACACGTGGGGCGCCGATCACAAGGCACTGCACCCGGTCGATATTGACATCGAAGTGCCACAGCATGTTTTCGTCGGTGATATTTCCGCCCCACAAAGAAACGACTGGTGTGTAAAAGCCAGCATCGATTTTATTCACTCGCTGCCGACTGGGGCCAATTACAACCCACCCGGTGCTTGAGATACAATCCTCGCTTGTCCAGCATTAATCGGAGCAACCAATGATACCTACCCACCCTTTCGGCAATACCGGCCACCACAGCAGCAGAATCATTTTCGGGGCAGCAGCGTTAGGCGGGATGCGCCAGGAAAAAGCAGACAGCACCATAGACATGGTTAGAAACGCGGGTATCAACCACTTTGATACCGCCGCCAGCTATGGCGACTCTGAACTGAGGCTACGCGACTTCCTGCAGGATCATCGGCAGGATGTTTTTCTGGCGAGCAAGACAGGCGACCGTGATGGGGATACGGCACGACAAAGCATTGAACGATCCCTTGAGCGTATGCATATCGACCAACTGGACCTGATCCAGTTTCATAACCTTGCCCAGGACGCAGACTGGAATACCGTGATGGCGCCGGGCGGTGCCCTGGAAGCGGCAATACAAGCCCAGAAAGAAGGTCTTGTGAAGTTTATCGGCATCACCGGCCATGGTACTCGAATCGCAGAAATGCATTTAAAAAGTCTCGCCAGGTTCGATTTCGCTTCAGTACTGCTCCCCTATTACCATTTGATGATGCAGGACGAGCAATATAACGCAGAGTTTGAAGCACTTTACAAATTGTGCGCAGACAAGGGCGTCGCGGTACAAACCATCAAGGCAATTGCAAAAAGAAGATGGCGCGAGGATGACCCCTCACCAAAGTTCAGCTGGTACGAACCCTATCGTGACGAAGATGTTATTGAACGCGCTGTGCACTTTGTGCTGCGACGAGAAGGGCTCTTCCTGAACTCTACCAGCGACGCCAGCCTGTTACCTCGCATCTTCGCCGCAGCTGAATCTTTCAATGAGGGCGTGGCAGAGAATCTGGACGACCTGGTGGCAGAGGACAATGCCAGCGAAGGTGAAACCCTGTTTGTGCGCGATGTATCGGACGACGTTCGACTCTAGGAATCGCTTGCTGCGCACGATGTATCGGAGGACGCTCGGCTCCAAGAGACGCTAGGCGAAACTATTGAGGATGCGTATCGCTGCGCAAGCTGCGCCGTAACCATTATCAATGTTAGTCACCGTCACTCCAGGCGCGCAACTGACCAGCAGTGCATGCAACGCTGTCTCGCCACCTTTCACCATCCCATATCCAACAGATGTTGGCACCGCGATTAGAGCAGCAGATACCAAGCCTCCGAGCACCGTTGGTAAGGCCGCATCCATGCCCGCAACACAGATAATTATTTTGCAATCCCTGAGTTCTTCGAGTCGTTCGGTGATTCTCCACAGACCGGCGACGCCAACGTCATGGACCTCGAGCGGTTCATGACCATAGAATTCCAGGGTGCGGCAAGCTTCCCGCGCCACTGACAAATCCGAACTACCGCCGGTGACAACAGCTACCGAGACAGATGTCGGCGAATCACCGGAAAGAAAAAATGCGGTCTTCGATACCTCATCATAAGAGAGCAAACCCGCATGAGATTCTTCCAGTTGCCGGTATTGCGAATCCGACAGTCGCGTGAAAAGCATTGGTTTTTCTGCTTTCACGATTGTGTCGCAGATGGTTCTTAACTGGCTGACGCTCTTGCCCTGACAGAAAACCGCTTCGGCAAGCCCTGTTCTGCTTTCACGATCAAAATCCAGGTTCACATCCCTGATATTAGACATTTAGCTAATTCCCGTCCGAAATCATGTTCCGAAGTATCAATACACACCGTGACAACAATGTTAGTGTTGACATCAATCGCCTGCCTGGACATAGCCACAGCGGTGATTATGTCCCGGACAAGCACTAACTGACGTCCAGAGTTTCAATTAAAAAAGCGCTGCCCTTTTCGTAGGGTTCAAACAACACCGACTGCACCTGGTCCGGGAAACCCGCCCGAACGAACAGCTCACGAACGAGGGCGGCAGACGCATCAAACTGGTCAGTCGCAAACCCAATATCAGCGACGGATTCAAGCTGGATAGCAACTTCACCTTCACGGATTCTACAGCGGACACCCTGAAGTGAATACTGGCCCGCCAGCTGTTTGCGAAGGGTTTCCTCGACCTCATTGATGACTGGCAACAGCGACGCATCGATCGCTATGCCTGTTGTTACACGACTCGATAGACACGGTGCTGCCGGCAGATCCTTCAGGTCTTCAAGACCCAGATCGTCTGCAACTGCCCTTAAGGTGGACTTGTCTATGCCAACTTCGACATAGGGGTGGCACACCTGGTGTTCCTGCGCAGCAATCAGACCCGGTCGGTAGTCACCCAGGTCATCAAGATTCGTTCCCGAGGCAACGGTTAATGCCGTGTTCTCAACGACCCGGTCATACAGGTTGGTTTTGCAGAAGTAACAGCGGTTTGCGGGATTGGCGAGATACTGTGCATCTTCCATCTCACCCGCATCGATGATTTTAAGCTGCCAGCCTTCACGCTTGGCATGTAATTTAACCCTGTCCGTCGCCTGGAACGGGACCGCCGGTGAAATCGCGTGAAAGATCTGCGTTGCCGGCTGGACACGATGAGCCAGCACAGCAAGCGTCATGCTATCGACCCCGCCACTGACGGCAACCGCCATTGGAGGTCTTTCCCTGAAATATTGTTCAAGCGCCAGTCGTGCTTTCAATAATTTTCTACCTGTTCACTCGCCAGGCGCTACGCCTGTGCCCTTACCCATTCCTGCGCCTGCCGGTTAAGCCCCGCCGCGCGCAGATCATCCATTTCCACGTTTGCAGTATAGCCCTTTGATCGACTGGATACTTTTACTCGATAGGGTTTTTCTCCGACCTGCACGACCACTTCTTGTCTCGACAGGGTTGCCCTGTTGATCGTTGATCGTTTCTCGCCGCACACCTAACGTTGTGGCCACTGTAAAACGCTCGCCGGTTACCGTATCTGCAAGGCCCTTTTTAAACTGGGGAAAGCATCCAGCATGCCGCTAATGAACCTATCACCATACCAGCCGTGTACAAGATCGAGATAGCTACGATCCACCATGGAGTTACATCAGACCAACCATCAGGTCAGCATCGTGTGAGTCGGGCCACACAGGTCCGCAATAGGGATTTCATAGGTACAGGCGTCTTTACAGGGGCGGCCATCACAGCCCAGGCAGGGGCTGGCATTGGCCTCGAGTTTCGCGTATTCCTGCTTTGCGATTGAAAAATCACCATAGTCAGTGGCGTACATTCTCATTCGAAGAACATCTGCAATCGGTACATTGAAGGGACAACTTCCCTCACAGTCATTGCAGACATGACGACAGTAGCTGGCATCAGTCATCTGCGCATACTGCTGCAGAAGATCCATGTCGGCCTGCGAGACTTCACCGGCACCGGAAGCACCCAGGTATTCGTCAATCTGATCACGGTTTCGCATCGTCACAATCAGGTTGTCGACCTGTGGCATGTTGAGTACCCATTTAAAGGCCGCCTGCGAATAGGTGTAACCCTGCTGCTCATAAGGACGCATATCATTGAGCCTGGCACCACGGAGCACCTTCATGGCCACGATACCCATATCCTTCTGCTTCGCTTTAGCCATCGAGGCACGAAGCCCCTGTTGGTTCGCCACAAAATCAAACGCGCGGGTAAACCTTTCAAAGAACGCCGGATCCTCGCCGAAGTTAGTCGCCAGCAACAGCACATCAAACATGTCCTGCTGCACGGCGTAGTCCACACACTCCGTCAGGTAGCCACCGTGGCCTGACATCCCGAAGAACCGAACCTTGCCCTGGGATCGCGCTTTGTCGGCAAATTCTAGCCACTGTTCATTTTTCAGTCGCGAAACATCATTCACGGCATGATTGAAAAAAACATCCACATAATCCGTCTGTAACCGCGACAGGCTTTCATCCAGACGCTGCATCATGGATGCAGCACTGTCCCTGCTACCGGCGCCAATTTTAGTCGCGACATAGACCTGGTCACG
>OCVR010001897.1_pt1 | contig 16265 bp, 16 predicted proteins | sample 1539091 | NCBI WGS metagenome assembly OCVR01 (sample SAMEA3355530, study PRJEB22509) | marine metagenome | biome: marine; feature: coastal ocean; material: water | place: USA | collected 2010-08-07 | depth 16 m | reverse complement strand
CTTATACCGGGTCCGTCGGCATACGCCCCTTGGCAAACTTCACCCGGTTTTCGCGTTTTTCTGCCTCGCTCTTACGCAACAGCACATAGACTGCACCGGTGCCACCGTGACGCGGCTGCGCGCTGTGAAACGCAAGAACCACATCCAGCTCGCGTAACCAGTGGTCAACGCAGCCCTTGAGGATAGAACTGCGCTCCTGTTGGGCCCTGCTCTCGCCCTTGCCGTGAATCAGGAGCACACTGCGCAGACCATATTCGTGAGCTTCCTCAAAAAATTCGAATACGCGGCGGCGTGCAACTTCCACCGTCATACGGTGCAGGTCCAGTCGCGATTGCATTTCGTACCGACCCTGTTTCAGCTTGCGAAAGACTCCGTTTTGCACGCCGGGCCTCTTCCAGGTGAGCACATACCAGGGATCCAGCGGTTCAACGGTACTGTCCGAGAGCGTATTGCGGTCACCGGCTGGAAAATCCTCGGCCGCGCGGCGGCGGTGATCGAGCGATGTGTCGCGTTCGCGGGCGGGGTCCTGTATCAGCGCCGCCCTGCGCGCGCGCTTCAGTGGTACCACATCGCTCATAGCCGCGGAAAAGAGATCGTCCTCGTCACTGCTCATTGTTACTCCCTCCTGCGTAGTCCGGTATTATAGCGTTATGCCACCAACAAAAGAGCGCAATATGAACCCACCGGACGCCTCCGCCAGCACCTGCCCTTTGTGCGGCAAAGACAATCAGTGCGCCATCGCAGCGGGCCGCGAACCCGCAACTTGCTGGTGCTGGAGCGCAAACCTCGATCCACTGGCGCGCGAGCGAGCCGCGGACACCGCGGATCAGCAATGCATTTGCGCTCACTGCGGCCGGCTCGAAAACGGGGAGCGTCCAGATGAAGGGTAACGTCGCGCGCGGCATCGAGTACCTCCCCAGAGGTGCACGACTGCTCAAGCACCCCGCCCTGCGACACTTCGTGATAGTGCCGCTGTTGGTCAACGTGGTGATCTTCTCAACCTTGATCGCGGTCGGTTTTAGCTATGTCAGCGATATGATGGCAGCACTGTTGTCGCGCATTCCCGAATGGCTGAGTTTTATCCAGTGGGTATTATGGCCGCTGATTGCTATCACCGTTGGGCTGGTCACCGGCTACCTGTTTACGACCGTTGCGCTGGTGGTCGCCTCACCTTTCAACGCACTGCTTGCCGAAAAAGCGGAAGAGCTGATTACCGGCGAGCAGGTCAACGGACTGGAGGGACTGGGGGCAGCGCTGCTCGCGGTGCCGCAAAGTATCGTGCGGGAACTCGCAAAGCTGTTGTATTACATCCCCATGGCGATATTCGCCCTGCTGCTGTCGTTTATACCCGGCGTTGGAGCCTTCGCCTGGCTGCTGCTGGGTGCATGGATGATGAGCATACAATTCGTCGACTACCCCATGGATAATCATCAACTGGACTTTGGCGCAGTGAAGGATGCAGTACGATCAAGGCGTCTCAGCAGCCTCGGTTTCGGGGGAGCCGTGGCACTGTGCACCACCATTCCCATCGTCAACTTTTTCGTGGTCCCCGCAGCAGTGGTAGGAGCTACCCTGCTGTGGTGCGAGGAGTTAAGCGACGGCTGATACCGGCTAGGTCAGCAACTCGCCAGGTGGGTGCGTGCATTCCAGTTTGGTTCCCAGCAGCGCTTCCAGATCAGGCAACAGAAACGCGTCGTCCTCACTGGCAAAACTGACCGACACCCCGGTAGCGCCCGCACGCCCGGTGCGGCCAATTCTGTGCACGTAATCTTCCGGATCCTCCGGGAGATTGTAATTCACCACGTGACTCACTCCCTCGACGTGGATACCGCGTCCAGCCACATCGGTGGCAACAAGTACTTTGAGCTCGCCGCTTTTAAATAGCTCCAGCGTGCGGGTGCGCTTGGCCTGCGGAATATCGCCTGAAAGAATACCAGCGGACACGCCGGCCTTGCGCAGCCTCTCGTGCAATCGCCGCACCTGGTCACGCCGGTTAGCGAATACGATGACACTGGTGCAATCCGCACTGCGCAACAGGTTATCCAAAACCTTGTAACGCTGGCTGCTACTCACCAGGTATATTTTCTGGTCCACCGAATCGGTCGCGACACTCTCGGGTTCTATTTCGATCGTAATGGGTTGGAAGGTCCATTGCTGCGCGAGATTGAGTATGTCCTGGGTAAACGTGGCCGAAAATAACAGGGTCTGACGATGATCCTTGTGCGGTGTGGCGCGCACAATGCGCTTGACCTGCGGGATAAAACCCATATCGAGCATGCGGTCTGCCTCGTCCAGTACCAGCGTCTCCACATGGTCCAGATAGATATCACGGCGGCTCATGAAATCGATCAGGCGCCCCGGAGTGGCCACAACCAGGTCGACCACCTCATTACCCAGCCGGTTGAGCTGCTTCTGATAATCCATCCCGCCAATCAGGGTCACCACCTTTAAATCGGTATGCTTGCTCAAATCCTCAGCATCCGCGGCAATCTGCATCACCAGTTCGCGGGTCGGTGCAATCACCAGTGCCCGGGGTTCGCCGACGAAGCGCTCGCCTTCAGGGGGATGACACAGCAAATCATTAAAAATAGTCACCAGAAAAGCCGCCGTCTTGCCCGTGCCAGTCTGCGCCTTACCAATGGCGTCATGGCCCTGCAGGGTATGCGGCATAATGCCCCCCTGAATAGGCGAGCAGTACTTGAAACCAAGATCCGCAATGGCGTGCATCAACTCGTCGCGCAGTCCCAAATCATGGAAGCGTGTCTCGCCTTCCTTGGGCTCCACCACAAACTCATCCAGTGTCCATTGCGCGACTGCCGCCTTCGGCTTACGGGAACGACGACGCTTGCGGCCATTGTTGGCGGACGTCGAGGTACCCTCGCGGCGCGCATGCTCCACTGCTGCGCCCCTGACAGACGTTTCATCGCGGGGGGGCTGGCCGACACTCGCAGACGCGGCGCCAGAGCCGGATGGGGAGGTCGGCTTTGGCGCAGCCTCACCCTTGCCCGAGAGGCGGTTAACTAGGTTCTTGATCAACGCGATTGGTCCCTTGACTGCTCAAAAAGTGCGCTAGTCTACCACCTTGTGGAACAAAAGGGGCGGGATACTGCAGGCGTATGGCCACCGCACTGGCACCGGCGGTGACGGCAACGAGCCCGGTCAGCGACCGGACGGCCACAATCGTGCCAGAAAATAGTCCACGCTGGTGTAACGACCACCACCGGTAAAAAGCAGGGCGAACAGCATCAGAAGATACGTCACACCGAATTCAATCCCGTTGTTCAGGATGACAAATTTTCCCTTTTCGGTCAGCCATGAGTAATTGCCATGCTCGCGCAGTATCTCATTCGCCGCACCGAGCCGGACGGCAACCTCCTGCGAACTTGAATCTGCGATGGCGGGCCAGCCGTTGGGCCAATGCACTGCAAAAATTGCCACCAGCATGGTCACCATCAGGGGAATACTGATCCAACGCGTCGCCAAGCCCAGCAGCAGCAGCAAAGCACCGATCGCCTCCGTGTAGGCGGCAAGGTGCGCCATCAGCCAGGGCATCGGAAGCCCCAGGCCCCAATCGGGATTGCCAAACCACTCAATCGTGTTATCCATACCGGCGATTTTCTGTGTCCCTGCCATCCAGAAGATCGGCACGAGGTACAGCCGCAGCGCCAATGGCGCAAGCCCGTCTGCGTAACGCAACCTGGAAAAAAGCGCGTTGTGAACTCCGTAATAAGCCCTTGCGATAGCGTCCATAGATTTCACCTCAGGTGTTTGTTACGGCTGTGACCACCATTATGACGCAAAGGTTTCGCCTCAGGTGGTTATTTTTACGGATTGAGGTGGGCGCAGTCGGGACAATCCTGCCGGGGTGCGAGCGCTAGTTGTCGGATATCCATTGTGCGCAAATCCATCACCAGCAGCTTACCCCGCAGCGTAACGCCAAAACCCGTCAACACCTTCACCGCCTCCATCGCGAGCAGCGATCCAATCACTCCCACCAAAGGCGCCAGCACACCGCTTTCGCTGCAACTCAGCGCGGTCTTCTCTCCGGACTCGGTGTAAAGACAGCGGTAACAGGGACCTCCGCGGGCCGGGTCGAACAATGCCAACTGCCCCTCGGTACGCACTGCCGCTGCCGACAGCAGTGGCACGCCCGCAGCAATGCAGGCCCGGTTCAATGCAAACCGCGCCGGGTAGTTATCCGTCGCATCCAGCACCAGATCGACGCGAGATACCAGCGCACCCATCGCCGCTGCCGTCAGCCGCGTTTCAATCGCCTCCACCTTTATCTCCTGGTTGAGAGCCGACACCGCCTCGACGGCGGACCGTGCCTTGTTAGCGCCGATATCTCGCTCACCGTGCGCAACCTGCCGCTGCAGGTTACCCAGTTCCACATGATCACCATCGGCGAGCAATAGCTCACCGACGCCGGCGGCACCAAGATACAAAGCGGCGGGACAGCCGAGGCCACCGAGGCCAACGATCAACACGCGCGCTGCCAGCAAACGCTCCTGCCCGGCAATGTCGAACTCCGGCAACAGCAACTGTCGGTTGTAGCGCAATAACTGCTTATCCGACAGCATGCCACTGTCCTCCACTGATGCGCGGCAGACCAGCGAGGTCCATGCGGGTCTCCACACTGGAAAAACCCTCACCACGCAGCAGTGCACACACGTTATCGGCCTGCTCACAGCCGTGTTCCAGTAGCAGCCAACCCCCTTGCTTGAGGCGCGCGGGGGCCTCGTTCACCAACTGCTGAATATCATCCAGTCCACCCCCGGTGGCCACCAGTGCCTCGCGCGGCTCAAAGCGCAGGTCACCCTGTTCGAGGTGAGCGTCCTGCGAGTCAATGTAGGGCGGGTTGGACAACAGCACGTCAAAACGCTCGCCATCGAGCGCATCGAACCAATCCGACTCGCGAAAATCGACACGGTCCAGTTGCAAGCTGGCAGCATTGGCTCGCGCCACACACAAGGCCGCCGCACTGCGATCGACAGCAAGTAGCTGCCAGCCAGGACGCTCACTGGCAACGGCCAGAGCAATCGCGCCGGACCCTGTGCCCAGGTCGAGGACACGAGCGTCATGCGGCGCATCGAGCTCGAGGGCCCAGGCCACGAGGGTTTCCGTATCGGGACGGGGAATCAGCGTCGCGCTGTTGACGCTCAGGCGCAACGACCAGAACTCGCGAGTGCCCGTCAGGTACGCCACGGGCTGCCCAGCCTGACGCTCTGTCAACAACGCCCTGTAGTGCGCGGTGTATTCGGGCGCCACGGTTTCTTCAGGCCATGTATAGAGCCAGGCCCTCGGCTTGCCGAGGCAGTGACACAACAGGATTTCTGCATCGCGAGACGGACTGTCGCCCGGTAATTCCGAGCCGGCGAGCAGTAATTCCCGCACCGTCGGCATCAGGACTCTGACAGGGCTGCCAGCTGGTCTGCCTGGTATTCCTGGCGAAGGGGCTCCACCACCTCATCAAGCTCACCCGATATCACCTCTTCGAGCTTGTACAAGGTCAGGTTAATACGATGATCGGTCAGGCGTCCCTGCGGAAAATTATAGGTGCGAATGCGGTCAGAGCGATCACCGGTGCCCACCAGATTGCGGCGCACCTCAGCCTGCTCACTGGCTTGCTTGTCCTGCGCGCTACTCAACAGTTTCGCTTGTAGTAGTGACATAGCGCGGGCACGGTTCTTGTGTTGTGAGCGCTCGTCCTGACACTCCACCACGATGCCGCTGGGCAGGTGGGTCAGGCGCACCGCAGAGTCCGTTTTATTGACATGCTGCCCTCCGGCACCGGAGGCCCTGAAGGTATCGACGCGCAGATCGCCCTTGTTGATCTCCACCTCGTCTACGGTCTCCGCCTCAGGCATCACCGCTACCGTGCAGGCCGAGGTATGTATGCGGCCCTGGGATTCCGTCTCTGGCACGCGCTGCACACGGTGCGCACCCGATTCAAATTTCAAACGGGCGTAAACATCACGTCCCTCAACACGGGTTATGATTTCTTTATAACCACCATGATCGCCGGGACGCTCCGAGAGAACCTCCACCGTCCACCCCTTGTTCTCGCCATAACGGGAGTACATGCGGAACAAATCGCCAGAAAATATCGCTGCCTCATCACCGCCGGTACCCGCACGAATCTCCAAAAACACGTTGTGCGAATCATTCGGATCACGCGGCAAAAGCAGAGTCTGCAGCGCCAGCTCCAGCTCCCCTATGCGCTCGGTACCGCTGTCCAGCTCTTCTCTGGCCAGCTCGCGGACACCCCCATCCTCGTCGTCCAGCATCTGCCGCGCTTCCTCGGTATCGGACTTCACTGAGCGGTACTGCGTATAGCAATCCACTACGGGCTGCAGCTCCGCATATTCACGCGACAAATCCCGAAAGCGGTTTTGATCCGAAATGATTTCACTGTCACCGAGCAACGCCGATACCTCTTCATGCCGGTCGGTGAGTGTTTCCAGCTTGCCGAGAAGAGAAGCTTTCATTGCAGGGTTCGCGGTGTGTTTTTGACGGCAGTGGGGGGAAGCTCTATGTCTGAGTTGTCCTGCCCACTGACACTACTCGCCGATGAGGGCTCGCTCTCAAGGCCCAACAGCTGACGGGCATGATCGACGAGGTCCTGTCGCCCCTTGGCGCCGGCCTGTTTGAGACCCGCTGTCGGCGCGTGAATCAGTTTATTGGTGACCGCCCGCGACAACTGCTCCAGCACAACGCGAGAATCGTCGCCGCGTGCCAGTGCCCGCTGGGCGCGCTGCAGTTCCAGTGTGCGCACCTGCTCCGCCATCGCGCGATACTCCTTGACTGTATCCACAGCAACCAGACCACGCTCCTCCTCCATGTATTGCTGCACACCCTCCTCGATGATGGTATCCGCCTTGCGCGCCTCGCTACTGCGGCTGCGCAGGTTTTCATCCACGATTTCCCGCAGGTCATCGACGCAGTAGAGATAAACGTCTGATAACTCTCCGACCTGCGACTCAATATCCCGCGGTACCGCGAGGTCGATCATTAGCCAGGGGCGGTGCTTGCGTCCCTTCAGGGCCTGCTCCACCGCCCCCTTACCGAGAATAGGTAACTGACTGGCCGTGGAGGTGATCACGATATCGACGTCAGACAGGTGCCTCGGAATATCCGACAACAGCACCGCCTCCGCGCCAAACTTTTGCGCCAGCTCCCTGGCGCGGTCGAGGGTGCGATTGGCGATAACAATCTCACTGAGGCCTGCGCCCACGAGGTGTCTGGCCACCAGCTCTATGGTTTCACCGGCACCCACCAACAGAGCACTGCAACCATTCAGCGCGGAGAATATATGCCCGGCGAGGTCGACCGCTGCATACGCCACCGACACCGGATTTTCACCAATCGCCGTATCGGTTCGCACGCGCTTTGACAGGGCGAACACCCGCTGGAATATGCGACCCAGTTCGCTGCCCACTGTGCCGGCCTCTAGCGCCACGGCATACGCGGACTTCAGCTGCCCGAAAATCTGTGGCTCACCCAAAACCATGGAATCGAGGCCACTGGCAACCTGCACCAAATGACGCAGAGCATCGTTGCCCTGATGATGATAGGCGCTGTGATGCAACTCGTCGAAGGACAGGTGGTGATAGCTCACCATCCACTGCACCACCGTCATCACCCGGTCTGTCGCGGGCGTATTGTCCGGCACGATGGCGTACAGTTCGGTGCGGTTACACGTTGACAGGATAACGGCCTCATCGAGGCCTGCCTGATCGCACACCTCTACGAGCGCCTCCGCCACCTGTTCCGGGGCAAAGGCAACACGCTCGCGTAAATCGACGGCGGCAGAATTGTGGTTAATTCCCAATGCGATCAGATTCATATTGGAGCGGTGGCCTCCCCTGCACCGGTAGGTCGACCCCGCTAACAGGTAACGCAGAGTCTTTCGAAAATCTGCCTGATTTTAGCAAGTTACGCGCGAAATAACATTGTCTTGAAAAAATGCGACGACGCGAGTCCCCCAGTAGGGCCGGGTTCGTTAGGTTTAGCTGTCGGTCTGTGTCATCATACTTGCTCGCTCAACGCTCGGTTGTCCCTGTCTTGCTTACCATGTCTCGACTACAGACTCTCGCACTGGCCTACGCGCTGCTGACCGCCTGTGTGGGGCAACCCGATGTGCCGGTCGATAATGCAGCCGCGCCGCCCCACACTGAGCCGCACAACACGCTTGTTCCAGAGCGGCCGATACCAGCGGACAGCCTCTACCCGCTGCTGGTTGCAGAATTCGCCCTGCGACAGGGTGAATACGATACGGCTATGGACAACTATATGGAGCAGTCTGCGCTCCTCAAGGATTCTGGCGTAAGCGCCCACACCACCCATCTGACCCAGTTCCTGCAACGGGGTGACGATGCACTGCGCTCGGCTACCTTGTGGGTGGAACTGGATCCGGACAATGCAGAGGCAAACAATACCCTTGCGGAATTACTGATTATGCAAGGCAGGACGGTCGAGGCATTGCCTTACCTTGCGACGGTGGAGCGCACCGACGGCACCGCTAATTTCCCGATGGTGATCAAAGGCTACAACCAGCTGGACAGCGAGCAGCAAGACGCATTAGGCCTGCAGATCGATGCGTTGACCGAGGAATTCCCCGGCAATGTCCGCCTGTTGTTCACCCGGGCCGTACTGTACGAAGAAGAACAACAGCACGACAAGGCGCTCGCCGCGCTGGATAGCCTGTTCAAGGCTGACGCCAACAACATACCGGGGCTGGTTCTGGAGGCGCGCATTCTGATCGAGCAGGAGGAGAAAAACCCATTCACGCGTCTGGAAAAAGCACTGCGAGCCAACCCTGAAGACGTTCAACTGCGCCTGCAATACGCGGGGCTACTCACCGCAACCGATATGAATGCTGCCCGCGAGCAGTTTGAAACGCTGACCGCGCAGGTGCCAGGGGACGCGAATCTGCTGTTTTCGCTGGCGCTGATCTGCCAGGAGATCGGTGACGATAAGGCCGCCCGGGACTACCTCCTACAAGTCGTGAGACAGGGCGAACGCGCCAACGAAGCCTACTTCTACCTTGCCAGAATGGCGGAGGATCTGGGGCAAATGGACAATGCGGTGGTCTATTACGTGGCGATTACCAACAGCGAGCACTACCTGCCCGCCACCGGACGCATAGGCCAGATACTGACCGAGGGCGGTCGAGCGGACACCCGCCGCCGCTGGTTCGCGCAGCAGCGCCAGACAAACCCTCAACTGAGCGCTCACCTTTACGGACTGGAGGCGGAGATTCTCGCTAAACACGGTCTTGTACAGGACGCCATAGAGCTTCTGAACCAGGCACTTTCCGAACTGCCTGACAACCTCTCACTGCTCTATGCAAGAGCGCTGCTGTATGCGCAAGACAACGCACTGGTTGCAATGGAGCGCGACCTGCGCGCGATTATCAAGATCGACCCGGAAAACGCCACTGCCCTCAACGCGCTGGGCTACACACTGGCCGACCACACCACCCGCTATGAGGAAGCACTGGACCTCATATCACAAGCCCTCGCCCTGGAGCCCGATGAGCCTGCCATTCTCGACAGTATGGGCTGGGTCCTGTTTCGCATCGGCCGTCTCGACGAATCACTGGAATACCTGCTTAGAGCCTATACCGAGTTCAACGATGCGGAAGTCGCTGCTCACCTGGCCGAGGTTCTGTGGGCGCGGGGTGACACGAAAGCGGCGAGGAACATATGGCAGGACGCACTGCAGCGCGAGCCCGGTCACCCGATACTTGTGAACACGCTTGAGCGCCTCGGTATCGATGCCACCTTCAACTCATCAACCTCGGAAGAGCCCGATGAGCAACTACCGTAGGCCGCCGACGTCGACGCTCCTGCCACTCTTGCTCGTCGCGCTGACACTGGCCGGGTGTGCCGGACTGGAACGCCCCGCACAGGAGCCGGCAGGAGACTGGAACACGCACCGGCAGCAGTTGGTCAGCCTCAACCAGTGGCGTGCAGACGGCAAGGTGGCACTGCGCAGCGCACAGGGCGCAGACTCCGCCAGCCTGATGTGGCAGCAGCGCGGCGACAACACCGACCTCCTGCTGAGCGGACCGATTGGCTTGGGGGCTACGCGCATACACAGTGATGGCAAACACCTCGATATCCACCGTGGCGGTGAGCTGCAACGTATCGATATTTCCAGCCCCGATGCTGTCGCCCGGGCTACCGGCTGGGATCTGCCACTGGCGGCACTGCGCCACTGGCTGAAGGGGGCACCGGCACCGGACCTGGCAATACAGACGCTTGATCTGGACCCAAAACAGGGACTGCTGTTACACCTGCGTCAGGCCGGCTGGGATATCCACTATCAACACTACCGTGAATTCGACGGCCTCAGGCTGCCCACGCGCCTGCACATAAAGCGCGGTCCCACAGAGGCGCGAATTCTTATCGCGCAATGGCAGTTGCCACCGGACCGATGAGCCGTTCTTTTTCCCTACTGTCCCCGGCCAAGCTCAACCTGTTCCTGCATATTACGGGGCGACGCCCAGACGGCTACCATGAGCTGCAAACCCTGTTTCAGTTGCTGGATTGGGGAGACATTCTCACCTTTACGCCCGACGAAAGTGGCGAGGTCACCCTCGCCGGAGATGACATCGGTATACCCGACCATGACAACTTGATACTTCGGGCCGCGAGCACGCTGCGCAGGAATACGCTGGGCGCTACCATCTCACTGCAAAAACGCATACCCGCCGGCGCGGGTCTGGGTGGAGGCAGTTCCAACGCGGCAACCACGCTGCTGGCACTGAATCATCTATGGCGGCTGAATCTAACCAACGAACACCTGCGGGAAATAGGTGCAGGCCTCGGCGCGGACGTGCCAGTGTTTGTCGGCGCACGCACCGCCTGGGCCGAGGGAATAGGGGAAATTCTCTCCCCCGTGACGCTTCCGCGGCGTTGGTACCTGATACTCGTGCCCGAGTGCCACGTCTCAACCGGCCAAATATTTTCCCACCGGCAATTGACACGCAACAGCAAGCCCATCACACTGGCGGCCTTTTTTGAGGGGGACTCCCGGAACGACTGCCAGAATCTGGTCAGTGAGGTTTATCCGGAAGTTGGTAAAGCCCTGAAATTATTAGATAAATTTGGATTAGCCAGACTCACAGGGACCGGCGCCTGTGCATTCGTCAGTTTCGTCAGCGAACCGGAGGCCAGGGCGGCCCAAGCGAGTTTGCCGAAAAACTGCCGAAGTATTGTTGCCGGAGGCGTGAACGAATCACGCGCGATGGAGCATCTGGTCTGATCCAGCCGAATGATTGGGGTGTCGCCAAGTGGCAAGGCACCGGGTTTTGATCCCGGCATTCGCAGGTTCGAATCCTGCCACCCCAGCCACACTTGCCGCGCTATCGGCATTGCGTTGATAGCCCGGTTTTAGATACACGACATTTTGTCATTAGACCCCTGGGGTAACGCGCAGTGTCCTCAAAGATGATGGTATTCACGGGTAACGCCAATCCGGAACTGGCGCAAAAGGTTGCCAGTCGCCTGTACCTTGCGCTGGGTAAGGCTGATGTCGGCCGCTTCAGTGACGGCGAAACTGCCGTTGAGCTCAATGAAAACGTACGTGGCAAGGATGTTTTCATCCTGCAATCCACCTGCGCACCAACTAACGACAACCTGATGGAACTGGTTGTCATGATCGACGCGCTGCGTCGGGCCTCGGCTACCCGCATCACCGCGGTGGTGCCCTACTTCGGCTACGCCCGTCAGGATCGCCGGGTGCGATCCGCGCGAGTGCCGATTACCGCCAAGGTCGTCGCTGACATGATGGTGGCCGTAGGCGTCGACCGTGTACTGACCGTCGACCTGCATGCCGAGCAGATACAGGGCTTTTTCCAGTGCCCGGTGGACAACATCTACGGCTCGCCGGTTCTGATCGAGGACATCCTGGAGAGCCAGTACAAGGACCTCATCGTTGTATCTCCGGATATTGGCGGCGTGGTGAGGGCAAGGGCAATAGCCAAGCAGTTGAACGAGGCAGACCTTGCCATCATCGACAAGAGGCGCCCCAAAGCAAATGAAGCCCAGGTCATGAATCTGATCGGTGAAGTAAAAGATCGCACCTGCATTTTGGTCGACGACATGGTCGATACAGCCGGCACGCTGTGCAAGGCGGCAGATGCACTGAAAGAACGGGGGGCATCTAAAGTCATCGCCTACTGCACACACCCGGTGTTATCCGGCAGCGCGATGGACAATATCAGGAATTCCCAGCTCGATGAGCTGGTAGTAACAGACACGATTCCTCTGAGTGAGGAAGCGAAATCGATGAACAAGATTCGCCAACTCACTATTGCAGACCTGCTGGCAGAGTCCATGCGCAGGGTCTCCAATGAGGAATCCATTAGCGCGCTGTTCCAGTAAGGGCGGCGCATACACCAATCCGTTACCGCGTCGGTCGCAGAGGTTGTAACGGCACATCAAAGGAGTCCAGACCATGTCTGACCAATTTGAACTAAACGCAGAAGTGCGCAACGACCTGGGGAAAGGTGCGAGCCGCCGCCTGCGTCGTTCCGCTGACCTTGTACCGGCAATTGTCTACGGTGGTGATAAAAACCCTGTACCACTCACTCTGGTGCGCAAGGATCTGGAGAAAGCCCTCGAGAATGAGGCGTTTTACTCCCATGTACTGAGACTGAAAGTAGGGTCGGGCACAGAAAAAGCCATCCTGAAAGATCTGCAACGTCATCCAGCCCGAAATCATGTGATGCACGCCGACTTTCTGCGTGTAGACGATAACGTGGCCATTAAAGTGCACGTGCCCATCCACTTCCTCAACGAGGAAAACTGCGTGGGCGTTAAGATGCAGGGTGGTCTGGTGCAGCACCAGGCGACGGACATCGAGGTTCAGTGTCTGCCCGCCAACATCCCCGAGTACATCGAAGTGGATATGATCGAACTGGAGACAGGGCAGATTGTTCACCTCTCTGACGTCACCTTGCCTGAAGGCGTGACGTCCGTGGCCCTGGCACTGGGCGAGTCACACGACCTGGCCATTGCCTCTGTACTGGCACCGAAGGGTAATGACGAAGCCGAAGATGGCGCACCAGCGCCTGAAGCCGCAGAGGGCGCAGAAGGCGAACCTGACGGCGAAGGTAATGCAGAGGGCGGCAACAGCGAGGATTAATCTCCCTCGCCCCGCCACTCAGCCGTTGCCCTCGCATTGACCACGATCAAGCTCATTGTCGGCCTGGGCAACCCCGGTAGCGAATACCGGGGCACCCGCCATAACGCCGGCGCCGATTTTATAGAGGCGCTGGCACGCGACTGTGGCGTGCAACTGCAGGAAGAATCCAAATTTCATGGCGTGACCGGCAGGGGCAACTTCGCCGGTCACGACCTGCGTTTGCTTGTTCCTACCACTTTCATGAACTGCTCTGGTCAATCGGTAGCGACCATGGCGGGCTTCTTCAAAATAGACCCGGAAGAAACGTTGATCGCCCATGATGAACTCGACATCCCGGCGGGCAACGCGCGCTTTAAAAAAGGCGGCGGCCATGGCGGACACAATGGGCTTCGCGACATCGTGCCGGCACTGGGCAACAATGCGGCTTTTCATCGCCTGCGCATTGGTATCGGCCATCCGGGTCACGCGTCGAAGGTAAGCGGCTATGTGTTGAGTAAGCCCTCGGCAATCGATCGCGCCCTTATCGACGCCAGTATAGAAGAAGCAATCGCCGCCCTGCCCCTGCTGCTGGATGGCGATGCCACCAAGGCGATGACTCGCCTCCACAGTTTCAACGCGGCCTGAACGGCCCCTGATAGAGAAAGGAAAGGCATGGGTTTTAATTGCGGCATTGTCGGACTGCCGAATGTAGGTAAGTCCACCCTGTTTAACGCCCTGACCAGCGCGGGCATTGGCGCGGAAAACTTTCCCTTCTGCACGATCGAACCCAACGCGGGGATCGTACCGGTACCCGATCCTCGGCAGTCGAAAATCTCGACGATTGTGCGGCCACAGAACGAAATCGCAACCACCATGGAGTTTGTGGATATAGCAGGGCTCGTTGCCGGCGCCTCCAAAGGCGAAGGGCTGGGCAACCAGTTTCTCGCCAATATCCGTGAGACCGATGCCATCGCACACGTGGTGCGCTGTTTCGAAGACGAAAATGTCGTGCATGTCTCCAACCAGATAGACCCTGAGGCTGACATCGAAGTCATTAATACCGAACTGGCGCTGGCCGACCTGGAGAGCTGCGAAAAACAATTACAAAAGGTGACCCGCACCGCCAAAGGCGGTGACAAGGAAGCGGTCGCCATGAAGACACTGCTTGAAGAGACGCTATTGCCGCACCTGAACGAGGCGAAACCAGTGCGCGCCCTCAATCTGGATGACAGCGAGCAGGCGCTGGCAGCGCAGTTGTTCCTGCTCACTAACAAACCCACCATGTATATTGCCAACGTGGACGAGGACGGGCTGGAGGGCAATGCTCACGTCGATGTGGTCAAGCGCATCGCGGCCGAGGAAAATGCCCACGTCGTGACGATTTGCAACAAGCTGGAATCCGAGATTGCCGAGCTGGAAGGTGAAGAACGTCAGGAGTTCCTGGAGGAACTTGGCCTCGATGAATCAGGTTTGGACCGTGTCATTCGCGCCGGCTACCAGCTGCTAAACCTGCACACTTATTTCACAGCGGGCGAAAAAGAAGTACGTGCCTGGACAGTAAGAGTGGGCGCTAGCGCCCCCGAGGCAGCCGGCGTTATCCACACCGATTTCCAGAAGGGCTTTATCCGGGCAGAGGTGATCGGGTATGAGGACTTCATCGCCAACAATGGCGAGCAGGGAGCCAAGGATGCAGGCCGTTGGCGTCTGGAGGGCAAGGATTACATTGTGCAAGACGGGGACGTTATCCACTTTCGCTTTAACGTGTGACAGGAAACAGCCACGCTCTTTGGCCTCCCAGGCTTACCTCACCAAATTCTCGAAACCGCGCACCACTAGACATAGGCAACGGCGCCGCCGTCCACCCGAATATTCTGGCCATTAATAAAGCCCGCCTCATCACTGGCGAGAAACAGCACCAGATCTGCTACCTCCTCACGCGTGGCGAGTCGCCCGCAGGGATTGGGGAAATCCTCGGCGAGGATATGCGGGAGAATCTCTTCCCAGTGCGAGCCCCAGCCCTTGCGCTCGGCCTTCAGGCGATAGCCCGCCTCGAGTTCCGGCGTATGGATCAAGCCCGGCGACACGGTGTTCACTGTGACGCCCGTGCCTGCCAACTCCTGCATAAGGCTCACCGCCATCGTCGCAAGCGCCCCTTTTGCGCTGTAATAGTGTGGCATTAGCGGGCCGGGGCGGTGTGAGCCAACCGTGCCCAGGTTAATGATTCGGCCGCGGCCACGCGCCACCATGCCGGGGGTAAAGCCCCGCACCAGCCGGGCCACCGACAGCACATTCTTCTGGTACATCTCTAACCAGTCTTCATCGGACGCGCTGAGCCATTTGCCGCGAGAGGCGGTGCCGTAGTTGTTGACGAGGATATCTAGCGTCAGGCCGAGGGTGAGAACCTGCTCGCAAACGGCGTCACACCCCGAGGCAGTGGCGATATCGCCAACGACGCAGTGCGCGCCCGGTATCGCCTGCGCACATTCTGCTGCGCCGGTTTCGCTCGCGTTACTGTGAATCACCACAACAGCGCCCGCCCCAGCCAGCGTGCGCGCGATGACCTCGCCGGTATTGCGATCGGAGCCCGTTATCAACGCGGTGTGGCCTGCAAGATCAAACTTCACGGTGCACCCTCCTCACTGACACAGTACTCACGCGTAAGATACGCGATCAAGCCCTCAAGCCGCGCGCACTCGGCAACGCCGCTCAATTTTCCCTGCCCTGCCCTATCCTACCTTACCCTTCCATTCCTCACCTGCGCTACCAGACCGGCCTAGCAGCGGCTCCACCGGTGAAGCCTCAGCGCACAGCCCGGTGTATTGAACGCGCCCTGCCGGCGACTCACCGGCAAGCCCTGTGGCAACCGCGCACATCAACTGCCGATGTATCTGCAGCCGCGTGGGACGCCGTGGTAAGGGCGTCTCTGACTGAGATCATCAGCATGACAACGGGTGCGGAATTTGTCTTTGCGCGCCTGCCCAGAGGGGCGCCAGCAGGCTCTGGCGCGGAGTCTTGACTAAGGTAGGCCAATCACGGAAAATGCGCGCGTCTTCAGGGACAGCAAGTCCCGTGTTACTGTGGCTACGTAGCTCAGCTGGTTAGAGCACAGCATTCATAATGCTGGGGTCGGT
>OCVR010001892.1_pt1 | contig 16311 bp, 14 predicted proteins | sample 1539091 | NCBI WGS metagenome assembly OCVR01 (sample SAMEA3355530, study PRJEB22509) | marine metagenome | biome: marine; feature: coastal ocean; material: water | place: USA | collected 2010-08-07 | depth 16 m | reverse complement strand
ATTGCAATAGGGTTTACTATTATTCTCTTGCAGACTACTTTAACATACCATTACAAGATATTCAAAATCAATTATATTAATTTTGAGAATTATGACAGTTATTACATTTGTTAATGTGTTTAGATCATATTTTAACTCGTGCTTATATTTATATTTGCATGTATCTAACATAAAGAAACACTTTTGAGCAATACATCACTACAATACGATTCATGCATCACGTTAGCTAAAGATATCTTCATGAAGAAGACTATTGACTACGGTACAGCATGGCGTATATTGAGGACATCCTCAATTACGGATCAGATATTCATTAAAGCCAGTAGAATTCGCAGTATAGAAGAGAAAGGAATTAGTAGAATCGATGAACCTGTACAAGATGAATACATTGGTATAGTCAATTACTGTGTCATGGCTTTGGTGCAACTAGAAATGAATTCTGAGGATAGTTTAGATTTAGAAGTATCTGAAGCAGAGGGCCTTTATGATAAGTGGGTTGAAGTATCAAAAGAGCTTATGGAAGATAAGAATCACGATTATGGTGAAGCTTGGAGAGATATGAGAGTGAGCAGTATGACTGATCTGATACTTATGAAATTACTTAGAGTCAAACAAATCGAAGAAAACGAAGGTCAAACTATAATTTCAGAAGGACTTGATGCTAATTACCTTGATATTATCAATTACGCAATATTTGCTCTGATCAAATTATCAGAATAAGATAAATTGAGTTAAATATTTTAAATAAATAGAAAGAACATGGAATTGGGTTTATTCTATTTTCAAAATAAAAAATAAAAACATGATACTTTTAATGTTCTCCATTACATTACCAAAGTTATTACTCGGTGTTGGACTAGTGGCCGCTTTACTTACGGGTGTAGTAGTATTAATCAACAAAGGACAGAAAAACTGGGTTATGAGTTATTTACAGAACTTTTCTGGTTTCTTGTTTGTCTTTTCAGGATTTGTAAAAGCGGCTGACCCTTTGGGTACTGCCTATAAGTTGGTGCAGTATTTCACCGAATTTGAGACTACATTTGAAGGGACATGGATGAGCTTCATTGCACCAATTTTTCCTAAATTATCTGAATTCTCTTCTGCAATCTCAGTGGGATTCGTCACTTTTGAGATTGTTTTGGGGTTGATGCTGATTATTGGAGCTAAGAAAAAGCTAACAAGCTGGTTGTTTTTTATTCTAGTAGTGGTTTTCACATTCTTGACAGGCTTTACATACCTCACAGGGTATGTTCCAGAGGGAGTTAACTTTTTCAACTTTGGAAATTGGGCAGAATATAATGCCAATAACATGAAAGTGACTGATTGTGGTTGTTTCGGAGATTTTCTCAAATTAGAACCTAAAATCTCATTCTTTAAAGATGTATTCTTGCTGTTTCCGGCTATATATTTCTTATCTACGTTTAAGGATATGCATCAGCTATTTACTCAGAAGACTAGAGATATTTTAATAGTGGCATCTACAATTTTACTGATGATTTATTGTGTTAGTAATTTCAAATGGGATATCCCAGACATTGACTTTAGACCATTTAATATAGGTAAAGATGTTAAAACACGGCGAACAGCAGAGCTAGATGCTATGTCCAATGTTCAGATCAAGTCATGGATACTAGAGCACAATACTGATGGACGTAAGTTGGAATTACCTAATGCTCAGTATATGAAAGAATTTCAATCATATAAAACAGAATGGAAGGTTGTCGATAACATTCAGACTGAGCCTACAGTAAAGAAAACTAAGTTAAGTGATTTTGAAGTGATGGATCTAGATGGTGAAGATGTAACAGAAGAGTTCTTAGCGGAAGAAGGTTATACATTGATGATAGTGGCGCATGAGCTTAAGTATGACTCGGAGATGGCTATTAGGGTAACACAAGATACCACATACTTGACTGATACTATAATGGTATTCGAATTAGAATCTAAAGAAGAGACTCAGCAGATTGTTAGGTCAATTTCTAGTGTTGTTCCAAGTGATCAAAGATATGTAAAGTACAATTGGGATATTGACTATATAGATAAGTATAAAAATGTAATCAAACCACTAGCTGACCAGGCTCTATCGAATGGAGTGAAGGTCAAGGCGGTAATGGGAGGAGCAGATGAAGATATCGTAAGGTCATTTAAAAACGTAACTGGCTTGGACATCGAGTTTTATAAGGCCGATGATATATTACTCAAGACTATAGTTAGGAGTAATCCGGGAGTGGTACTATGGAATAACGGTAAGATAATCTACAAATGGCATTACAAAAAGGTGCCTACTTTTGACACTATGGCAAGTCAGTATATACGTTAATATAGCATTATGTCGAGTTTATGATGCTTCTAAGGCTATTTTGTAAATTGTTTTATACAATTAAGTATAGTTACAAGATAATTTTAGTTTACTTTGTATTATAATAATGACTAATATATAAGTTATTATAATTTATTTTCTGTTTAAAGTAATCGGAATTAATCAAACGACAAGTAATTTAAAGAAATGCTTAGTAGACGTAGTGTAAGAGTAAAAGTGATGCAGTTTTTGTATGCGATGGATAGAGATGTGGATCTCAACGCTTCTGTAGTGACTAAAAGATATGCAGAGCGTATAAATATTAGTTTTGAGCTCTTATTGTTTAATATATATATACTGAGAGAAATTACGAGACTTTCGATAGATGATAAACGTAAGCGAAAAGCTAAACACCTTCCTACCGATCTAGATAAGATATTCACAACTAAACTGTTTAAGAATGATGTAGTTCAGTTCTTAGTTAATGATAATTACCTGAATAGCAAGGTCGATAAATTTGGTTTCGCAGATAAATTGGACAAAGACTATTTTAAAAAACTATATACAGAGTTTGCAGCTACTGAACCCTATGCTGTTTTTATTAGGCAGGAAGGATCTAATATTGAAAATTCTGTAGAAATATTACTTGAGTTATTTAGATTTTGTAGACAGAGTGAATTCTATAATGATGTAATAGAAGATCACTATTCTGCATGGATTGATGATAAATCACTGGTTATTGGAGCCACAAAAAAGATATTAAAGTCGCTACCCTCATTAGATAGGGATGTTTTAAGTACATATTTTCCTGATGATGAGACAGTGAATGAATATGGAGCAGAATTATTGGCACGAACTATTCAAGAAAAAGAATTATTAATAGATATAATTAAACCCATGTTGAAGAACTGGGATCATGAGAGACTCGCAGTAATTGATACGATATTGTTAAATATGGCAGTATGCGAATTCTTATTTTTTGAAAGTATACCGACAAAAGTTACTCTCAATGAGTATGTGGATATCTCAAAGGAATATAGTACTCCCAAAAGTAAGGAATTTATAAATGGAGTACTCGACCAAGTTCTTAAGAAGTTAGATACAGAAGGAAAAATAAAGAAGAAAGGCAGAGGTTTAATAGAATAAAGTTATCGAATAACAGAACAGGATTCTGTCGGAAGTTTCTACAACTTATAGGTATTAAATTTAAATAATAATATCTACCTCTGTATATGCCCCATCGTTTAAAGACAAAGTAGCTCTTAGTTGCAATAATAGTAACATCTAAGTTCTATCTAATTTAATGTGATTTTAAATTAAACTTTATCTTATAATTTTAGTGAATATCATATTAATTTGCATTCAAAGCCTCGTTATGGGTCAATCATATAAAAACGAAATACTAAGCCTCTGAGATTAATTTCTTAAAGGCTTTTTTGTTGTTTTATGGACTTTAGATTTATAAATTTTGGTCGAAGTAATCGGCCAACGGTTAACTAATTATTAATTTACGTCTAAGATCAAAGATACATATCATTGTGGTCAAATATAGACACTCACTAACCAAAATATAGAATACATGTTAACAACAACTCTATCATCACAAGAGCTCATGCAACAAGAGAATAAGTATGGTGCGCATAATTATCATCCATTACCAGTTGTATTGGCAAAAGGAGATGGCGTATTCGTATGGGATGTTGAAGGTAAGAAATATTATGACTTTCTATCTGCATACTCAGCAGTAAACCAAGGTCACTGTCATCCACGTATCGTGGGGGCTCTTACAGAGCAGGCAACTAAGCTTACATTGACATCTAGAGCTTTCTACAATGATATGCTTGGGCCTTACGAAAAGTATATGTCTGAGTATTTTGGGTATGATAAAATATTGCCAATCAATAGTGGTGTGGAGGCAGTTGAGACAGCACTAAAGTTATGCAGAAAGTGGGCTTACCAGAAAAAAGGATTAGCTGAAAACACTGCCAAAATCATATTCGCTTCAGGTAATTTTCATGGTCGTACTATGGCTGTCATATCAGCATCTGTTGATCCAGATGCTCGTGCGGAATATGGTCCATATCTACCAGGTTTGGAAATTATTGACTACAACGATTTAGATGCACTCAGAAATGCTTTGAAAGACCCTAATGTAGCAGGATTCATAGTGGAACCTATACAAGGTGAAGCCGGAGTGGTTGTGCCAGATGCTAATTATCTTCCAGACGCTGCTAAGATGTGTAGGGATAATAAAGTACTATTTATTGCGGATGAAGTGCAGACTGGTATAGCTCGTACTGGTAAGCTATTGGCAGTATGTGGTGACTGTACTTGTAGTAAGTCTTGCGAAAACAAATATGAAACAAGACCAGATATTCTTATTTTAGGGAAAGCACTTTCCGGAGGTGTATTCCCAGTATCAGCGATAATGGCAGATGATGACATCATGTTATGTATCAAGCCTGGAGAGCATGGATCTACATTTGGAGGGAATCCTCTAGCTTGTGCAGTTGCTATGTCTGCTTTGGATGTAGTAAAAGATGAAGGCTTAGCAGAGCATGCAGAAGCTATGGGTTTGATATTCAGAGCACGTATGCAAGAACTTGTAGATAATTGTGATCTAGCTACTTTAGTAAGAGGTAAAGGACTGCTTAATGCCGTAATGATTAATGACTCAGAGGATAGCAAAACTGCATGGAATATTTGTATGGCTCTTAGAGACAATGGTCTCTTAGCAAAGCCAACTCATGGTAACATTATCAGATTTGCTCCTCCATTAGTGATGACAGAGGAACAGATTAATGAATGTTGTGATATTATATCTATGACTATCAAAGCATATAAGAAGTAAGATTTCCTTACAGAAATAATAATTGACTTATTCGTTTGACGGAAGGGTTATTTGTTTTTGTTTATTGTGAAACATTAAAACAAATAATGTTACCATTATGAGAGCTCTAACAATCTTAATTATTTTAAGCTCTTTTTTCATTTCTGCAAAATAAAATCAGGCTTGAGATCTGCATTGGGATTCAGCGGATGGAAATTGGTGGATGGGATAGAGATTCCGGTAGATAGCTCGGTCAATCTTAATACGATGTACATTCTAGTTAATAGATTTTGCGAAGATTAAATAAACGTCTAAGAAGGTGCTTATTATTTGGGTGCGGAGAAAGAGATAATTATTAATTCAGCTTTCTTCAATTATGCTAATTCTGTTTAATGGTACCAAGAATTAGTAATACCAATTTCTTCTATTTAGAGTATGTATTTGAATGTCAAAACTGAGGCACTTATAGAATTTACAGAATCGTTCAACAATGTGTTTGTAGGATTTGGTGTAGGGAATAAATTTTTAGGTAGGGTAGAATGGAATAGCTATGAGGCAATATCGGACTGGCAACAAATTGAAGTAGCCATTTCATTCGATGGCGGTGCATCAATGTCTATCAATATTAATGCAGCATAACAAAATGGTGCTACCGACGGCTGTCATCTTGAATCTATAGTGTGGCTATAAAACCTAAGAATAACTGACAGTTCTACTAATAGTAATAAAGTAGTTCAATCCTCCAATTTAAACTTTTATCCAAATCCATCGAATGGCAAATTATGCTTTTGAAGCTCTGAGTATAATGGGGAATTTTTCACGGTGACTGATCTAATGGGCAGAAAGGTAACTCAAGGAATCCTTTCAAATAACGAAATCAATCTTAGCTATATTGGTTTGAATATTATTAACCTTCATATTTCGAATCAAGCAACTGCCATTATTAAAGTCATTAACTTAGGTTTTGAATAATGCTTTTTAGAATAAGATGAATTAAACGAAGTAAATGAAGATAAGTACGATAGCACAACTTAGGGAAATGACTCCTTTTGAAGATATAGAGAAAGAGATGATTCATAAAATGATCAACTTCATCAATGCACATGAAAATCCAATGGATCAGAAGCTAGAAGTTGGGCATCTCACTGGATCAGCTTGGATAGTTAATAAAGAAAGAACAAAAGCACTCTTTACCTATCATACCAAACTCGGTATGTGGCTTCAGCTTGGTGGACATGCAGAGGTAGAGGATGAATCAATTAAGCACACTGCCATCAGAGAAGCTTATGAGGAGTCAGGCTTGGAATCCGTGAAATTGGTTTCAGAAGATATATTATCAGTAGATATTCATATGATTCCAAGACAAAAAGGATTTCCTGACCACCTTCATTACGATATTCAGTTTCTGTTCGAAGCTGATGAAAATGAAACGCTAGTTATTACAAGCGAATCTAATGATCTTAAATGGATCTCATTGGAAGATATTCCAAGCTACAATAATGAGAAGTCCATAATGAGAATGCTAGAGAAGGGGAAAATAGTTTATAAAGAATAGCTGTAGAGATTTTAAGATTCTAGGAAAAAGTAAAGTATCAATGCTATGTTGAAGTGTTTTCTTACCTACAGCTGATATTAACAAAAGTGCTTAACATTAACTTTTAATGCCTTGCACAAATTAAGACTTTAAGGTCTTTTCAGCATACCTTCCTTCCTAAACAAGTACTCCTGCAATGGCCGCAGTCAAGAAACTTGCAATGGTTCCTCCTAATAATGCAAGTAAGCCTAACTCAGTAAGTGTCCTACGTTGACCAGGAGCAATAGCACCGATGCCACCTATCTGTATACCTATAGAAGCAAAGTTAGCAAAGCCACATAATGCATAGGTAGCAATGATAAGTGACTTAGGGCTGAGAGACATCCCCGCTTTACGGATATTATCTAATTCTGCATAAGCTACGAATTCATTGATAGCAGTTTTCTGACCTAATAGTTGTCCGACTAACAGTACATCTTCAGATGGAGTACCTAGTAGCCAGGCGAATGGAGCAAATACAACACCTAGAATATAAGTGAGATTGAACCCTTCAAATTTGTTTGAAGTTGATTCAGTTACCCATTCATTAAGACCTCCAATCTGACCCACAGTACTCATTAGTAGTTGGTTGCAAAGTGCTATAAGTGCCGTGAATACGAGAAGCATCACTCCAACATTTACAGCTAGCTTAAGTCCATCAGTTGTTCCTGTTGATATAGCATCAAGTATATTATGAGCTTTATCACCAGTCATCTTGAGCTGCGTGTCTATATCTTTTTTATTAGTTTCTGGGACAAGCATCTTAGCTGCTACAATAGCCGCAGGAGCAGATATTAGTGATGCGGTCAATAGGTGTTTGGCAAAGAAGGTCTGTTGTACAGGGTCATCTCCACCAAGATATCCAATATAGGCAGCAAATACACCACCTGCTATGGTAGCCATCCCACCAGTCATAAGGCACATGATTTCTGATCTGGTCATATTCTCCAGATATGGTTTGACAACTAGAGGGGCTTCAGTTTGACCGATGAATACATTTGCTGCAGCAGCTAGACTCTCTGGTCCTGACAATCCCATACTCTTGCTTAATGCCCATGCAAGGCCGTAAACGACCTTTTGTAGTATACCTAGATAATAGAGTATCGACGTCAATGCAGAGAAGAATACTATTGTAGGGAGTACTTGAAATGCAAAGATATACCCAAAAGAAGCCATATCAGTAACTAATCCTCCAAACATAAATTCTGCTCCGGCGCTGGCAAATTTTAGAATAAATGTAAATGCACCTGCAAGCTTATCAAAGAATGAATTGATAAAGGGTACCTTGAGTACCAATAGTGCAAATACTATCTGAAAACTCATTCCAACAGCTACTAATCGCCAATCTATAGCTTTTCGATTACGACTAAATACATAGCATATAGCTAACATTGACACTACTCCAAGGAGTCCTCTTCCTAAATCACTGATAATTTCCATCTCGTAAGTTTAATAGAATGGTCAAAATATGACTTTTATTCGAAACTAGCTCCATGTGATGTACACTAAGTAAGAATCTCTGTGACTTTCAAATTCGTTATCCGCATTTTAATCATCTACCGTTAAAATCCTTATTTTTGGGATAGTTCTATCGATTTTGATTAATAGATATTGCTCCTGATGCAGAAATTGAAATTTTGTATCCTGAAAGTTCACGATTCAGCATATTTTTAACCTATAGAAAATAATGAAGTATTGGATACGATAGTAATAGGAATATCAGGGGGTAGTGGATCAGGTAAGACTCGATTTGTTAATGATCTTACAGCAAGGTTTGGCAATGGAGAAATATGCTTTCTTCATCAGGACAATTATTACAAACCCATAGAACAACAGGAAAAGGATGATGAAGGAATAGAAAACTTTGACCTTCCTGATTCATTGTTTCTAGATAAGTTTGCAGAGGATATAAAAAAGCTTAAAAATGGCGAGTCTGTTGTGTTTACTGAGTACACATTTAATAACGAAACTTCTGAGTCCAAAGTAATCACTATTGAGCCGGCAAAAGTGATTATTGCAGAAGGTTTGTTCTTATTTCATCATGAGGTTATCAGAGAGCAGCTTGATCTTTCCATTATCATACATGCAGACGATAGTAATCGTATTATACGTCGTATCAAACGTGATCGTAAGGAACGCAACTACCCAGTAGATGATGTAATGTATCGTTACGAACATCATGTGATGCCATCATACCGATTGTATATATATCCATACTTAACAGATGTAGATATAGTAGTTAATAATAACAAATCATATAATAGATCACTTGATGTGTTAAGTGCATTTATTGCGTCTGAGAATTCCTAAAGAAATTATGTTAGTCTATATTTTATATTCAAATAATGTTGTAATTATTTGCTTTATTATATTTGCTATTTATGGTTCAATTTTTTAGATAGGTTTTCGAGAAATGAATTAAATTATCTCAGGAAATTTCTCTTCTATTCCTTCGCTAATTTGATCAAAATAGTCTTTATTCATAGCCTGAAAACGCTGATCGATTTTAGCTATAAATTCTGGAGTGCAAAAATTTTGAACATCTGAGAAATCTGATACTGGAGATCCATCACGAAATGTATAGGACTGAGATAATAACCCTGATTCAATTTGCAAGGTAATCTTATTGTTATGCTCAAGCACTGTGATTTTATTGCTTTTATGATCGATGTGTCCTATGGTTCTCATGAGTATTTTTTATTAGGTTTCTAGTGATGTCTTCCATTAACGTTTATGATATCTAATGTTTTCTTCAATAATAAATTCATTGCCTATCATGAAGCGTTTTTATAGAAGATGAAAGTTGTTTATACAATTTCTGGATCGCCGGCCTATCTGAAAGCATTTCTAGATGGCTCTTGATTACTTTGTTATCTCCACGTCTTGCCGGTCCAGTCTGAGCCTCTGATGCTCCTTGTGAAATAGTTTTAAAAATCGTTTCTTGGATAAGTGGTGCGAGTATTGATTTATCTACGCCAGCATCAGCTAAGATCACCTCCGACTCTGCAATTAAGTGAGTGACAAAGTTACATGCTAACACAGCAGACAAATGTATTTCTTTTCGAGTTTCGTCGTCTATTTGTCTTACATCAGAAGAAATAGTTTTTGCTAGTGCGATCATTTTTTTTGCAATATAATCGTCAGATCCATGGATGCACATTGGGATTTTATTGAACGATAATCTTCGTGACTTAGAGAAAGTTTGTAAAGGATAGAACGATCCATAATGCTCTCCAGTGGAAGATAATACCTCGATAGAAACACTTCCTGCAGTATGAGCGATCATTTGCTTTTGAGATAGACTGAATGGGATTGACTTACTTACTTTTTCTATAGCGTCATCACTTACAGTCAATAGATAAAGATCTGCATTGGTAATAAGCTCTTGGATGTCAACTATAGCATTTGCTTTACATCGCTTAGCTACCGCTTTACTTGTTACTTTATTTCGTGAGTACACTTGGACTATATTATGTCCAGCTTTGAGTAGCGCCTTACCGATGTGATGTGCTACGTTGCCTGATCCGAGGATACAGATTTTCAAGACTCTTTCTTTTGTTTACGATCGCGATCGCTTTTATAAAATACTCTAAGTAACCAAGCCACGAGAAATCCCATCATCATCATGATCGTTCCTGACCAAAAAATATTGATTCCAGGAAAAATTTTAGCTTCTAGTAAAAGAAGATCAGATCTTGTTACTTTTTCTGCTACCTCGATAGCCAGCGGAGGTAATTCTGTACTTTGTTGTGCTACTTTAAAACCGAAAGTCTCATTGATTGGATCTATATTGCTAAATCTAATATGCGTTCCAGTTTGTGGGATATAATGTTTGATACTCATTGGTATATTACCACGAATTACATAGGTTGGTGTCGCAGGATAAGATATTCCATCTCTTGTTACCTTCAGTCTTGCTTCTATTGCTATGTCACCATCTTCTGGTTTGTAGCTACTTTTGGCAGGTTTGTTATTGAGTTCTACAAGTTCGATCGTCGTACCATCTACAGTAAATGAACTACCTTGTGTAGTCTTGTATGGCATGTATACAAGATCAGTTTCGGCTGGAAATATCATATTCATAAGAGTATCTGCAGGTCGTACTCTTACTCCGAAGCTTTCTATTTTCTCAGGATATTTATAGACTAATGGTCCACGTAATCCAAGAGATGTTTCTACCGTACTATCTTTCTTAGATTCTCGATTATAAAATGATGTAACTAAGGAGACTCCAAAGTCGTTGTCTTCAGGGTTGTATTCTGGATGTGATGGTTCGTAGCTGAGTCGCTCTATCACTATATCATTTTCTACGCCTCTTATAGTATCTCCAACATTAGCATAGTAGGTATTGTAAACTAATGTATCTTCCATCTCCTTGAGCTGCTCTTGGCTCATCATTGGAGGCGATAGATTTAGTATGCAGGTAAATATATCTTCATGCCACTTATGCCTAGTGTCTGGATTGAAAGCTGAAATTTTACTGAAGTCATTGGCATAAACCGCGTTGGGTCTGAGATTCCATTCTTCAAGTACATTACGTTCTTCATCTATCTTTTTGAAATTGATATCATAGTGACGCATATTGGCGATCAATGTATCACTTTGCCAGGTAATAAAATGGCCTTCAGAATAAAGAGGTTCTCCTTTGATGAGTACTATAGACCTTTTTCTAGATACATCATCCATAGACTCGCCAAAAACAAATGGATTATTAGAAATAAATGATTGATTGAGTCCGCTAGTTATGATACCCAGCATCATCGCTCCGAAACCAAAGTGAGCTACCGCTGAACTAGAAAGTCTGATATCATTTTTAGTTTGAGTAAATATGTAATCTACGTTGGCTACCATTGCAAATAATCCAAAGAATGTAAGTAGGGTATATTGCCATGCTCCTTTGTATGATATCCAGAAAGTAAGTAGATAAGTAAGCACGGCAGCTATGACAGCGGCTATGAGTATGTGCTTTGTAATTCTACTCCATTTACGTTGTTTGCTACCATATCTCAGGTATATAGCTACTGATGATAATATTGATATAAATACAGCAATCCAAAGTTGGAATTTATTGAAATGCTCGATAGGATCTTCTATTACTCTACCTATATAATCCTCATTAAAGTACGTGGCAATCTTATTGAATACTGGAAGCGAGGTAGAACTGATAATGAGGAATCCTCCAAACATTAATACTAGTGAACCTATAAACATCCAGAACTCACGACTCTTAATATTTTCCTCTCTTTCAGGAGCTGGGATAGATTTGTATCTGTAGATATATAAAACTATCCCTAGCAATAAAAAAAACAATACAAAGAACACTAACTGATATCCCAATCCCATTTCTGTAAACGCGTGGACCGATGTCTCACCGAGTACTCCTGATCGAGTCAGATATGTAGAGTATAGAATAAATACAAAAGTTAGTATATAGAACAAATAGGTACTCCTTATTGCATAACCTGAATTACGTGCAATGAGATGAGTATGTACACCAGCTACGAGTAACATCCATGGTACTAAAGATGCATTCTCAACAGGATCCCATGCCCAGTATCCTCCAAAGGATAAAGCTTCGTAAGCCCATATGGCACCCATAAGAATCCCGGTACCCAGTACACCAGCAGAGAATAAAGACCAATTGGTAGCAGGTTTGAGCCAACCTTTATGATCTCCAGTCCAAAGTCCTGCAATCGCAAATGCAAATGGAAATGCAGTTGATGCGAATCCCAAAAAGAGCATTGGAGGATGTATAGTCATCCAATAATTTTGTAACAGTGGGTTGAGTCCATTTCCAGTAATCAGACTTGTATAATCTGCATTCATGAACAATGGAAGCTCCAATACATTTCTGAGGAGTAGAGTAGGGTTAGCTCCGATCTTAAAGACAGTATCACCAAAATCTATATATAATCCAAGGAGCATTGAGAATATTACGGCATTGATCAATACAACTACAGCTAACACTGGAGATTCCCATTTGTAATCTCTACGCCAAACGAACATACCCAAGACTGCATGCCATATCATCCATAGCATAAAGCTCCCTTCTTGACCTTCCCAGAATGCAGATAAGATATATCGCATTGGCAAATCATCAGAAACATGGGCTTGAACGTATTGATACTCGTAGTAATACTGAGACATCGCATAGAGTATGACACCAAAAAGACTGAAGACACATACGCTGTGTACCATCCAACCAATTCGACCTAATGTACGCCAGCCTTCAGAGAGTTCGGTACCTCGTGTTTGCGTGCATCTGTAATATGTAAATGCTGTAAATAGAGAAGCCACAAAACCCATTATTATGGACAAGTGACCGACAGTGCCTACCCAAAGATGTTCTCCTAAATATTCTATTTCATTCATAGGCTAGACTACGGCTCAGGATTATTTCCTCAGTGCGATTTCTTCTTCTTTATATTTGGATGGACATTTCATCAGTATCTCATCAGCTACAAAAACGTCATTTTCCATGGCACCTGTAAGTACAATTTGTTCAGATCTTTCAAAATCTTGTGGCTTTGGCTTTAGCAGTATCACTTTGTTTGACACACCATCACTATCACTCATATGGAATACAAATCTATCTGCATCGACTGTTGGATCGTATTCCATAGTTTTGTTTTTATCTAAGGTACCCGCAATCTTTACTTTACTCTGAGAAGTAATAGCAGTTTCGAAAGTAGCATAAGTACTTACATCTGCACTTGCAGAGATAAATATACCTATAGAAATTAGGATCAGCACCAATGCAATTATATATGAGCTTTTCATGTGATTGAGTTATTATTTGGGTAAACTACGACTCCTACATATTAGTAACGCAAATTTACGTAGATGGTTACTGGGAATGTAGTGAATAATAAGTTTCTTTCTAAAATGACTTAATGGCTACATATGTATTATAGAGCAAATTTTCGGTTTTACTTCATTATTCCTTCGCCTACTTTTTCGCCGTTATTATAAGAATATTCTAGCGTTACTCCTCCTTCTTCGTTGTAGTATTTCATAGGACCGTCCATCACACCATTTTTATAATTGATACTCCTTTGTAGTTTTCCATTGTTGTAAAATTCTTTATATATACCATCCATCATACCATTTTTGAAGTTCACTTCCTTTGTAGCTCTACCGAATTTGTAATCACCATAAATACCATGAGGTACACCTTCTAAGAAATATTGTTTCCTAGTAATCTGTCCTCGATTGTTCATTTCTATCGAAGGACCATTTATCTTTCCATCCATATAACTGGTAATGCCTATTAGATTTCCTTCTTTGTCATATTTAAGCCACGTACCTTCTTTTGATTCGTCCTTAGCAAAACCTTCTTCTAAGATTCCACCTTCGGTGTGATTGCTAGTAAGTTTATCATAGTTACCTTGATTCACTCTAGTATAACCTTCGATACTTCCTTTCGCAGCAGGAGTATTCACATTACCTTTATTGCACGAAACAAGGGCAAAGATGCCCAAGAATACAACCGCTAAGTGTAAGTTTTTCATATTATTTGATAGTTATATACGACACCACAAATCTAAGCAAGTAGAGACAAATTAGTTGCTTAGTCAAAATAAAAATACACATATGGTAACTTAAGTTGTTATTTAAGCTTAGAAATAGCCTTTTCTGACTTTGATCAAAGTCATTTCATACTTATGCTTTGTTAAATTTTGATTTTTTATTACTATAAATTCAACCCAATGCTCAGATTTAATTTTAAACATTGGTATAAATATCAAGAGTGACAGTATTTCATATGATAATAATGTCTAATATATATTATATTTGCGTCCAATGAGTAATAAGGAAATAGCAAGAAAATTTAATTTGTTGGGGAAGGTCATGGAATTACATGATGAAAACCCTTTCAAAGTAAGATCGTATACATCTGCCTATGCCTCTCTACGTAAGGTTTCGTCACCTTTAGTAGAGATGTCTGAGGAAGAGTTAAGTGAAATCAAAGGAGTAGGAAAAGCAATTGTTGGAAAGATTGTCGAACTGAGGGATAGCGGTAGTATGGTAACTTTACAGAGGTATGTAGATATCACGCCTCCAGGTATATTCGAGATGCTCCAAATCAGAGGCTTTGGACCAAAAAAGGTGAAAGTGATTTGGAATCAGCTCAATATTACAACTCCTGGGGAGCTACTTATGGCTTGCCAAGAAAATAGGTTGGTAGAGCTGAAGGGATTTGGAATGAAAACTCAGAAAGCCTTACAAGAACAATTAGAGTTCTATTTTGCTTCTCGTGGTCAAGTTCATTATGCATATGTGATTGATGAAGCTAATGAACTTCTAGTTTTGCTACAGGATAGGTTTTCACAAAAGCTAGTCGAACTTACAGGTGAGATTAGACGTAAGATGCCAATAGTCAATGCGATAGAGATATTGACAACGGCTAGCGAGGAAGAGATGGAAGCGTTCATATTGGAATTGGCAGAAGAAATTCCAGAATTGCTTAGTTACAAAGGTTATGCGGTAGAAATTACTCAAGTAGAAGAGGCGTATTTTGGTATGGAGCAATTTGAAAAATCAGCATCGAAAGAATTTTTAGAAGCAGCAGATATAGAATATGAAGCATATGAAGAAGAAGAGTCTATATTCTTAGAATGGGATATGGCTTTTGTCGATCCAGAGTATCGTGAATCGGCCATGGCTGTTGATCAGGCAAAATATGGAATGCTACCAGATCTCATTACCAATGAAGATATGCTTGGTGTAGTTCATAATCATAGTACATATAGTGATGGGTTGCATACACTCAAAGAGATGTCAGATTACACACGTGATAATGGATTTCAGTATTTAGTAATGTCTGACCATAGCAAAGCGGCGTTCTATGCAGATGGTCTCAAAGAAGATCAGGTAGAAGCTCAATGGGCTGAGATTGATCAGATAAATGCTTCTTATGATGATGGATTCAGAGTGTACAAAGGGATAGAAGCAGATATTCTGAATGATGGATCAATGGATTATGGCAATGACTTTCTTAGTCAGTTTGAGGTAGTTGTAGCATCGATTCACTCTCAGCTCAATATGGATATGGAAAAAGCCAATCGAAGGTTGATTAAAGCGATAGAAAATCCGCATACCCATATATTAGGTCATATGACGGGTAGACTGTTATTAAGTAGAGCTGGATATCCGATAGATCATGAGTTGATAATAGATGCTTGCGCAGCCAATGGGATGATTATAGAGCTCAACGCAAATCCACAAAGATTGGATATGGACTGGACATGGATACCATCTGCCTTAGAGAAAGGAGTAATGATCTCTATCAATCCTGATGCTCACGTACGAGAGTCCATTCATTATATGCAATTTGGTGTGCATGTGGCTAGGAAAGCAGGATTGACCAAAGAACAATGTCTTAACTCCAAAAATGCGGATGATTTTGCAAGATGGGTAGCCTCATTAAGCTAGTATGTAAAGGATAATGGTGCAATTTGGTAATTGATAGTAAAGGAGTTATAAAATATGTGTAAACGCATGTTAACGCTCTGTTAAGCACCTAATATATCTCGAAAGAGGGTAGTTTATAGCATACTTTTATTTGTTCGTTATTTGGATTCATTTAAATTAGAATAGAATCTTAAG
>OCVR010001885.1_pt1 | contig 16390 bp, 14 predicted proteins | sample 1539091 | NCBI WGS metagenome assembly OCVR01 (sample SAMEA3355530, study PRJEB22509) | marine metagenome | biome: marine; feature: coastal ocean; material: water | place: USA | collected 2010-08-07 | depth 16 m | reverse complement strand
TAGTAAGAGCCATAGTCTTCAAGCTGTGGAATAAATATATAAATATAAAGGCCTTCGAGTAATCGAAGGCCTTTATATTTATAGAATGTTAGAAGTATTATTTGACTTACAGAATGTATTGTGAAAAGTAAAATAACTATAGTCCGTATTGGAATGAAATCATTGAAGAAAGTAGAATTTAGCAGCAACATTTAAAGCAGAATAATATTTTAAATGCTCTTGACTATCTAGATTTAGTCTAAATAAACTTCATTGTCGTTCACTTTGTACCCTTTGCTGTTGATATCGATAAGCTTTTTTATCTTTGCACAAATTTTATATAGCTAACTAAATCAGACCAAATTGAAGCCAATACACAGCAGCTTTAAAATCACTGTAGCTCTTCTTTTTTCTAGCCAATTATCTTTCGCAGCAGCGGGCTCTAGTCCTAATTATTTACTCTATTCTTTGTTTGGAGTAGGTATAATTGCAATAATTTATGCTGTTTTATCTCTAGCAGATAATATGATGCAGATAGAAGCTAAGAATCTAGGAGTAGATACTTCGGAGAATGACTATAGTTTGTTTCCATCATTTTCATCGCTATTTAAGCCATCAGCAGGAGACCATGTAGATTATAAGAGATTTGTTTCTCTTAAGCAAGGTCATGATATAAAGCTAGTAGGTGGAGCAGATACAGAACACACCATTGTCAACACAGCCAAGCATTATGCTATTAAGCCTACAAATTTTAGAGGTATGGCTCCGATCCCAAAGATATCATCAGTAGTTGGTGATCACGTTAAAGCTGGAGATGCACTCATGTTTGACAAAAGTAATCCTGAAGTAATTTATGCTGCACCTGTAAGTGGTAAAGTTATAGAGATCAAAAGGGGAGCGAAGAGAGCTATCACTGAAGTGATTATCAAAGCGGATAGCGAGGTGACATTCAAAGAAAACACAGTACCTAATTTAGAAAATGCTTCCAGAGAAGATATAGTAAAATTCATGCTAGAGACTGGAGGATGGGCACACCTTAACCAGAGACCATTCGATGTGGTCCCTAGTCATGAGATAGTACCTAAGAATATATTCGTTTCTACTTTTGCAACTGCACCCAATGCACCAGACCTCAATGCAGTAGTCGAAGGTAACGATGGAGCATTCCAAAAAGGACTAGATGCATTAGCCAAGATGACTGATGGCCAAGTATTTATAGGTCTCGACGGTAGAAGAGAGCATTCATCTCACGTAGCATTTTCAGGAGCGACGGGAGTGGTCTCTAACTATTTCGCAGGAAAGCATCCATCAGGAAATGTAGGTATACAGATCCACCACACAGCACCTATAAACACTGGTGATGTAGTTTGGACATTGAAAGTACAAGATGTAATCATACTAGGAAGACTCTTCATGACTGGTGCCTATGATACTAGAACTAGGATAGCGCTTACTGGTGCTGAAGTGAATAATGGATATGTTGAGACGTATCTAGGAGCTAGCGTACAAGAACTGATTGGAGCTAATCTAAAAAGCGATCATGTTAGGATCATAAGCGGTGACGTACTTACAGGAAATATAATAGCAGTGGATGGTTACTTAGATCAGAAGACTAGTCAGGTAACTGTATTAGAAGAAGGAGATAAGCATGAGTTATTTGGATGGTTACTTCCACTGAAGCCAAGACCAAGTGTTTCACCTACTTTTCCTACTTACATCATGCCTAATCATAAATTTGATGTAGATACTAATACGCACGGTGAGAAAAGAGCGTTCGTACAGACTGGAGCATACGAGAAAATGTTGCCGATGGAAATTTTTCCACAGCATCTTATGAAAGCCATTTTGGCTAACGATTTTGAAAATATGGAAGGATTGGGCATTCTAGAACTATCAGAAGAAGATCTAGCGCTTTGCGAGTTCATATGTCCTTCTAAATCGCCTCTGCAGAGTATACTCAGAGATGGACTGGATTCAATGAGAGACCAGATGTAATCGCGCAAGTCGAGAACGAATAGAAAAAACGAAATTTAAATAACAGCAATATATCTATCCAAATGGGATTAGTTGATTTTTTCAAAAAAATAGAACCGGACAAGAAAAAGAGTCCAATACTGCATACATTTTACGATGCAGTATACACTTTCGCTCTAGCGCCGGATAGTATTACAGGACCTAAAGGGACTCAGATCAAAGATGGGATGGATCTCAAGAGATTGATGGTACATGTAGTGATTGCAATGCAGTTATGTTACCTATTTGGTACATACAACATAGGGCATCAGCATTTTACTGCAGCAGGTCAATACCTGGGTTTTATCGAAGGTTTTCACCTGAAGTTGGCTCATGGTCTTATCCTTATGCTACCTATTTTCATAGTGACTCACGTAGTCGGACTAGGAATAGAAATTATATTTGCAGCTAAGAAAGGGCATGCTGTAGAAGAAGGATTCCTAGTATCTGGAGCCTTGATTCCATTGATCATGCCGCCTGATATTCCATTATGGATATTAGCTGTAGCAGTAGCATTTGCGGTAATCTTAGGTAAAGAGGCATTCGGTGGTACAGGTATGAATATCTGGAACATAGCCTTACTTGCAAGGGTATTTGTCTTTTTCGCTTATCCTACTACTATAGCAGGAGATGAAGTATGGGTATCTGGATTTGATGGGTTAGCAGAAGGAACAGCGGCAACTTATGGCTGGGCTCACAATTTATCTAATACCCTGTTTGGTTGGCTAGGCCTCGATGGGTTCAATGCCGCCAGTACTGCCGTCGTCGACGGTTATACAGGAGCGACTCCTTTAGCATTAGCTTATCAAGGCGGATGGGAAGGTGCTACCGCAGTATATACGCCATCTCAGATGTGGTGGGGTACGATTCCTGGGTCTATTGGAGAATCATCTAAGCCATTGATTTTAATCGGAGCATTATTTCTTTTAGTTACTAAGATTGCCAGTTGGCGTATTATGCTATCTATGTTGATTGGTGGTATAGTGGGAGCGCTCACACTTAATGCCTGGGGAGCCACACCATTTATGGAAGTGCCTTGGTACTACCAATTCTTTATGGGTAGTTTTTTCTTCGCGATGGCATTTATGGCTACTGATCCAGTTACCGCTGCATCAACTAACACAGGTAAGTGGTGGTACGGATTCTTAATCGGATTCATAGGTATGATTATCAGAGTATTGAATCCAGCATATCCTGAGGGATGGATGTTAGCGATACTATTTATGAATACATTCGCTCCATTAATTGACCATTACGTATTACAATCTAACATATCAAAAAGACTGAAACGTGCATAATACTAATCAAGTAATCAAGTTTGTGCTTATAATGACTACGTTGGTAGCATTAACGCTCGCAGGACTTTTCACTTTTCTGAAACCAGTTCACGAAGCTAATGAAGCACTTTATAATAAAAAGGCCATTTTGTATGCCGTAGCAAGTAAACTGGATACTCCTATTAGTAAAATGTCTCCAGAAAAAATAGACGATATTTTCACAAACTCTATAGATCAAAAAGTGGTCAATCAGAGGGGTGAAGAGATATCTAAAGAAGATGTAATAGCTGCAGGATACAAAGGTGGTAGAGCGGAGGATGTGAACATTCGAAAAGAGAAGAGGAAATCAGACGCTGACAGATTATTACCATTCTATACCTATACTGATAGTAAAGGAGATAAGTCGTATATAGTATCTATAGTAGGTAATGGACTATGGGATGAAATTTGGGGTAATGTAGCATTAGAATCTAATGTAAACACTATTGCAGGTGTGGCATTTGATCATCAGGCAGAGACTCCAGGCCTTGGTGCAGAGATTAAAGATAATACATCTTGGAAAAATCAATTCACTGGAAAGAATCTATATGCTAGTAATGGAGATTTTAAATCTATAGACGTAGTCAAGGGAGGATCTAAAGGTGGACCCCATGAAGTTGACGGTATCTCTGGAGCTACAATAACAGCTGACGGTGTCGCTGAGATGTTAGATAGGGGTATAGAGTATTATCAACCATATTTCGAAAAAATCAAAAAGTAAGATAACTCAAAAGCTAAAATCTTGAAGGTTCAAGGGTATAGCTGAACAGTTAATAAATAAAAAAATAAATTATGGCAGAAGCAGCTGTAGCAAAAAACCAAGGAATGACATTCGGTAAGAATGAAAGGAAACTCCTTGTAGACCCATTAAGTACTAATAACCCTATTACTGTACAAGTATTAGGTATCTGTAGTGCCTTGGCGGTAACTACTGGTATGAAGAACTCACTTGTAATGGCTATTGCGGTAGTATTTGTAACTATGTTTAGTAGTTTGATTACATCAGCATTACGTAATTCAATACCTAAGCAGGTGCGTATGATCGTACAGCTTGTAATTATAGCGACTCTTGTTACTATCGTAGAGCTTACACTGAAAGCTGTGAGTTATGATAGTTATAAGCAACTTTCAGTATTCATCGGTCTGATCATTACCAATTGTATCGTAATGGGACGCCTTGAGGCTTTCGCCATGGGAAATGATCCATATAGATCAGCACTTGATGGTATCGGTAACGGTATTGGTTACGGTATTATATTGATGGCTGTAGCATTCGTAAGAGAGCTCTTCGGTAAAGGTGAATTATTCGGATACAAGATAATTGGTAGTAGTTCAGAGTATGCCGTTAATACAGCTGCTGATGGATCTTGGATGGGTTGGTACCAACCTAATAACTTAATGATATTATTTCCTGCGGCGATGTTTGTTATAGCAGTGATGATATGGATACACAGGGCATGGAAACCACAATTGGTTGACGTATCCTAATAGGTTTTGAGTAATTTTTTTTTAAAAGAGTCTTTACAGATTCTGAATTAATAAATAAAGATTAGTCGATAGAGTGAATTTTTAAACTTCAACTGACTCAAAAGACTTCAACTTAACTATCATGGGCGAATTAATAAACATATTCATCAAGTCAGCATTCATTGAGAATCTGGCGCTTTCGTACTTCTTAGGTATGTGTTCATACTTGGCGGTATCTAAGACTGTGAAAACTGCATTTGGATTAGGGTTAGCGGTAATATTTGTCCTGGCTATCACTATGCCAATCAACTGGGCGATAAACACTTACCTGCTTGGTGAAGGAGGATTGTTTGGTACTGATTTAACTTTCCTTAGACTAATACTGTTTATAGCAGTAATAGCATCGATGGTTCAGTTAGTAGAGATGGTAGTGGAGAAGTACAGTCCATCATTGTATAACTCTCTAGGTATATTTTTACCACTGATTACAGTGAATTGTGCGATCCTTGGTGGATCTCTTTTCATGGTATCTAAAGAATATGGATTTGCAGAATCTGTATCATTTGGGTTAGGTGGTGGATTTGGTTGGTTTTTGGCGATTATCGCTATTGCGGCTATAAGAGAGAAAATTAGATACTCGGATGTACCTGCTCCATTAAGAGGACTAGGTATGGCATTTTTACTTACAGGTCTTATGGGACTTGCATTTATGAGTCTGATGGGTATCGACTTAGCTGCGTTTAATTAAGAGACAATTATTAAGAAATAACATAAAGAAGATACAGAATGATATTACTTTCATTTGTGCCAATAATTTGGGCATTAGTAGTATTCACAGGAGTAATCATGTTACTCTCTATGATGCTGATATATGCTCGTAAGCAATTAGTACCTCAGGGTGACGTTAAGTTGATACTTAATGGTGACGAGTCTAATCCAATAGCAGTTGCTCCAGGAACTAACTTATTGACTGCATTGTCAGAGCAAAACATATTTCTTCCATCTGCATGCGGTGGTGGGGGTACTTGCGCGATGTGTGAGTGTCACATACACGAAGGAGGAGGAGATCCACTAGCAACGGAGATGAATCACTTAACTCGTAAAGAAGCGGCAGAGGGTAAACGTCTAGCTTGCCAAGTTAAGGTTCGTAATGATATGCAAGTTGAAATTCCTGCGGAGATTTTCGGTATCAAGAAGTGGGAATGCGAGGTAATTTCAAATTATAACGTAGCGACATTCATTAAGGAATTTATCGTAAAGCTTCCACCAGGTGAGAACTTAGATTTCGAAGCGGGTGGATATATCCAAGTTGATGTACCAGAGACAGCAGTAGACTATAAGGACATGGATATCACGGCCCATCCTAAATATCATGATACACCGGACAAATTCCAGAAAGATTGGGATAAGTTTGGTCTTTGGGATTTAAAGATGAAAAATGAAGAAGAGATTTTCCGTGCATACTCTATGAGTAATCATCCAGCAGAAGGTGACATTGTATCTTTAACGATACGTATTGCTACTCCCCCATGGGATAGAGCAAAAAACGATTGGATGGATGTTAATCCTGGAATTTGTTCTTCTTATGTATTTGGATGTAAGCCAGGAGATAAAGTAACTATCTCAGGACCATATGGAGAATTTTTCATCAAAGAGACAGAATCCGAGATGCTTTATGTAGGTGGTGGGGCAGGTATGGCACCGATGAGATCACATTTATATCATCTCTTTCAGACATTGAAGACTGGACGTAAGGTTACCTTTTTCTATGGAGGACGTACTAAGCAAGAATTGTTCTACGTAGAAGAGTTTAGAGAAATCGAGAAGCAATTCCCTAACTTTAGATTTGCAGTAGCATTGGATAATCCATTACCAGAAGATAACTGGGTACTTAAAGAGGATCTTGATGATCCTAAGGGTGATGGATTCAAGGGATTCGTACACAATGTAGTAATCGATGAATTCCTAAGCAAGCATGAAGCTCCAGAGGAACTAGAATTATACTTTTGTGGACCACCGATGATGAATCAATCAGTAATCAAGATGGCGGACGACTGGGGTATACCTGAGGAGAACGTAGCATTTGATGACTTCGGAGGCTAGCGTGTTCAATAAATAATACATGAACTCCGATCAGCGAAATTCATGTTTGTAATTAACTACGAACAACAACAGATAGTAATAAAAAGCACTTCATTTCTGAAGTGCTTTTTATTATTATACAGGTTCAAAATTTATCGGCGTAGCGTAACTATTGTTGTAGTATTGAAGATGGACTATTTTAAGTTTGCAATAATTAAAAGGAATTAATGTATACAAGAGCTATTTTACTAGTGAGTGTTTTATTCTTAAGCTATAATGCTATATCACATAGTGCTGAAAACAGTTTTGCATTATTACTGGGATAAGGTATTTACTTTTGTTCAAAGTGATTTCATTAGTATTGCAAGATCAAATGATATAGCAGTTAATAATAGGATCAGACATATAACGGTAATTCCTGAAGTGAAACAAAAAGGTTTGCTTAAAGTAATCTAAAAATAAACTATGGGGTATATAACATCAGATAACCTTAATCTCCATAAAAACGAATGGCTAGTTATAAATCCAAAGGCAATCATATTGCTCCTACATGGATTGGGAGAGTATAGTGGAAGATATGAGTATAATCAACTAGCGAAATCTTTCAATAGAGCTGGAATTAGTGTTACTTCTTTTGATTTTAGGGGTGGGGGTAAATCTGATGGATTAGTAGGTCATATAGATCGATTTATACAATTGACGGAGGATCTTGCAATGATCGCTGAAGCCGAAAAACCCAAGGACATTCCATTTATTTTACTAAGCCATAGTCTCGGAGGATTGATAGCTACTAGATATTTAATTGATTATAAGGACCATCCATTTGATATGGCAATATTCTCTGCTCCTGCTGTAAAGTCTGACGACAGTATGGCTCCAATACTCAGAAAGATAGCTCCTATTATATCAAAGCTTTTTCCAAAATTGCCAGTCGCTAAGTTTGCTCAGGACATGATTTCCAAGGACCCAGAAGTAAGATCGAGATACCAATCGGACCCACTTATCTACAAAGGTAAAATCAGAGCTCGTAAAGGATATGAAGTGATGATGAGTATGGAGTATGTTATGGAAAGATTTACTGCGATTGACCTACCTATACTAGTAATGCATGGAGTAGATGATAAAATTACAGATCCATTAGGTAGTCAAATGCTTTTCGATGGTGTTTCATCCAATGATAAATCTTTGAAATATTTTGATGGTTTGTACCATGAAATATTTAATGAACCAGAGAGAGGTGAAGTTATTGATTATACTATTGATTGGATAGGGGAGCGTTTATAGGTTTCAAAAAATGCTAAATAAAACGGTGTTGTTGAAAACAATATTATCTCTTAAAACGTAACATCTTTTTTAATTACTTTTCCATCTCTTTCTACAGTTACCTCCACGGTACTTCCAGGTTCAAATGCTCCAAGTGCTTTCATATAACTCATCATGTCTACGACTTCTCTATCACCCATTTGCTTAACGACATCTCCTTTGAGTAATCCTGCATTGCCAGCTGGTCTGCCATCACGGACACCATCTATACGCATACCTTTTCCACTAAATAGATAATCAGGAATGACTCCAAGTGTAACTTTAAAATCTGGTGTTTCTGCAGATTCATCTTTAGTCTTGGTAAACTCTAGAGGAGTGTCAATACTCTCTATAATGTTAATTATATATTCTGAAATATCTACTATACCATTATAGTTGACTAAGTGGCTATCATCTCCTGGCTTATGATAATGTTCATGCTGTCCGGTGAAAAAGTGAAGGACAGGTATATTTTCTAAGTAGAAAGATGTATGATCAGATGGACCTATTCCAGAAAGTTGTTTCGTTACTTTAAATTTGTAAGTGTTTTCTTTATCTAAAGTAGAATTAAATGAAGGAGAAGTACCCACACCATGGATTGCTATTTGTCGATCTTTATTGAGGCGACCTACCATATCGAGATTGACCATCATGTTGATTTTGTCTTTTGGGATGGTAGGATTTTTTGCGAAGTAATTAGATCCCCAAAGTCCTTTCTCTTCACCAGAAAATGCGATGAACATATAATTATGATTTGAGTATGAATCATCTTTCAGTTCTTCCGCCATTCTTAATATAGCGGCGACTCCACTTGCATTATCATCAGCACCGTTATGTATCGCTTTTTCGCCACTGTGCAGTGATCCTGCACCTCCATACCCTAAATGATCGTAATGTGCTCCAAGCACTATAGTCTTTTGAGCGAAGTGGTCTATATATCCTATTACATTATATCCATTTATGATAGGATCGTCTTCAGAAGGCATATCATCATGCGGATTCGATTTGATCTGCTTTGTGTAATGCTGTAAGTAACTTGTACTATCGCCTTTGGGCGAAAGACCAATAGCTTTCATTCTAGTAATAATGTATTGTGCCGCTTTCATTTCTCCAGGTGTTCCGGTTTCCCTTCCTTCCATATCATCAGCAGCCAATATCTTTACATCGAGTTCGATATTTGTTTTGACGGCGGGATCTAAATCTACGTTTGTAGATTTTGTCTTACATGATGATAAAAGTGACATGCATAGTACACAAGCTATTAAGTATCTCAATGACATGTTATTACATTTGTAGTAGAAAATAAAAATTTAAAAGTCTTAGTCTAGATCGTTCGTAAGAACGCTGATTATGACATAAATAAAAATGAACCGTAAAAATGAGAATATTAATCATCATACTTATAGCATTAGCAACATTTTCGTGTAAAGATCAGGCTCATGATAGTAAAACACATAATCCTCATGTAAATGTGAAAGGTCATGGAAGTCCTCATGGATTAGAATCTAATGTAGGTGAAGGTCCGCTATTGAAACCTCAAGAGAAGCACTTAACTAACCTTCGTCAGCTTACATTTGGTGGTGATAATGCTGAGGCGTACTGGAGCTTTGACAATAAACAACTTGTATTTCAAGCGAGAAACGAAGACTGGGGAACAAAGTGCGATCAGATTTATGTGATGGATGCTACTCAAGACTTTAAAGATGGATCTTTGCCACAAATGGTAAGTACTGGAAGGGGTAGAACTACATGTAGCTACTTTATGCCTGGAGATAAGTCTGTTATATACGCATCTACACATGAAGGAGACGCTAACTGTCCACCAGAGCCAGAGCGCAGAGAGGACGGTAAGTATGTATGGCCTATCTACAGTGATTTCGATATTTACACAGCAGACTTAGAGGGGAACATTCTAAAAAAGCTAACTGATGAACGGGGCTACGATGCTGAAGCTACGCTGTCTGCTCAAGGGGATAAGATCGTATTTACATCGATAAGAACTGGCGACCTAGAATTATTCACTATGGATATCGATGGATCTAATGTAAAGCAAATTACCACTGGTCTAGGTTATGACGGAGGAGCATTTTTCTCTCCTGATGGTACTAAACTGATATTTAGATCAAGTAGACCGACGACAGATGAAGATATCAAAGTATACAAAGATCTTTTGGCGGAAGGATTGGTAATGCCTACTAAGATGGAGTTGTATTGGTGTAATGTAGATGGATCAAATCTTACAAAGATTACAGATTTGGGTAATGCCAATTGGGCGCCATTTTTCCATCCATTAGGTGAGAAAGTGATATTTGCGTCTAATCATAAAAGTAATCGTGGGTTTCCATTTAATCTTTACATGATCAATCTAGACGGTACTGGATTGGAGCAGATTACTTTTGATGAGACTTTCGATAGCTTTCCTATGTTTTCATATGATGGTAAGCAGTTGATATTTGCATCAAATAGAAATAATGGAGGCACTAGAGCTACTAATCTATTTCTAGCAGACTGGGTAGAGTAAGTAGGAATATTTTCGATAAAAGTAAAATAACGATGATACCAATAAATCGATGAAAGAAATACGCTCTAAGTATCCCGCGGATGCTCTTGTACTCGTTGTAAATACAACATTTTGTAGAAAAATAAATTATACTTTTTAACTTTTTCTTACTTATTAAAGATACTTTAAAATTTAGGATATTATTAATTTTGGGAGGGTATATTGCTTTACGTTTTATAAGAAAAATTTTAAATGGGTATTTGGCATAAATATAGTTGTATATACCGTTATACCTTATTAAGAATAGTTGGCGATTTCAAATTGGTTTCAAATAATCCTTTTTGACGTATGCTTTAATATTTGTAAACTGTAAGAATGAAGTTATCGAAGATTTGGCTTTCGGCGATTGCTGCAAGTATAATAGTATGTGGATGTTTTGAAAAGAATGTCATTATTGAAGAAGAATCTTCTGTAGAAGATTTCTCAACTTTGAATAAGAAGCAATTTCCTTACGAGCAACAATTTATCCATAAGAACTTTCCATATAAGACTCCTGATTATAGAGCTTATAAGTTGGCAAAAGAGGACGTATCCAATCGTACCAATGCTGGCGCTAGGTCTGATGGAAAATGGAAAGTAGAAGGGCCAGGTAATATCGGAGCTAGAGTAAATACAATCGCTGTCAATCCAAATAATAGCGATGAAATTATAGCAGGATTCGCTTCTGGTGGTGTATTTCGTACAGTAGACAATGGAACAACTTGGCAGCCTGTTTTCGATGATCAGGCGGACCTTAATATTGGTGAAATTACTTATGATCCCAATAATCCATCTACTATATATGTAGGTACCGGTGATCCTAATATCTCAGGTTACCCTAAGATTGGGTCTGGAATATTTAAAAGTATAGATGGTGGAGGTTCATGGAATTATAAAGGGTTAGAAGAAGCAAGTATCATCTCACGAATACATGTAGCACCTTCTAACTCAGATATCATATACGTCTCTACTATGGGACTTCCATTTATCAAGACTACAGCAAGAGGCGTATATAAAAGTACAGATGGCGGAGATTCTTGGCAGCATAAGTTGATGATCAATGATTCTACAGGTGTAATCGACATGGTCGTTCATCCTGAAGATAACAATATACTCTATGCCGCTGGATGGAATAGAAATAGAAGCGACAGTCTATCACGGATCGTTGGGCCTGATGCTCGTATACATAAATCAATAGATGGTGGGGATACTTGGATAATGCTCGAAGGAGGACTTCCTATTGCTGATCAAATGGGTCGTATTGGACTTACTATATCAGGCCAAGACTATGACAATATATATGCTTCTTATGTTAATACTGGAGGTAGTGATAGCTGTTCCAATGGTGGCTCACAGTTACTAGGGATTTGGAAAACAAGTGATGCAGGAGACAATTGGACAGAGATAAATACTTTGCCAGATACAGGCTTTCCTTGCAATGCCTTAGGTGGTTTCGCTTGGTATTTTGGTCAAGTGAGAGTTAATCCTAATGATGACAATGATATATTCGTTCTTGGTGTAGACATGTGGAGAACCAAAGATGGAGGATCTAATTGGGAAAGGGCAGTACCTTCCTGGTCGACATATGCTGTTCACGCGGATAAGCATGATCTTATTTTTGACGGAATCCGAATGATTCTGGCTACTGATGGTGGTATATATGAATCAACCGATGATGCTGAAAACTGGGTAGATATTGAGAACATTGTTGCTACACAATTTTATAGAATAGGATATAATCCACATAGACCAGATTGGTACTATGGAGGTGCTCAGGATAATGGTACATCGGGAGGCAATGCTGAAATTATCAATGAATGGCCCAGACTTTCCGGGGGTGACGGATTTACTATAGATTTTGACTCATCAGATTCGATGATTTATTATGTTTTATCCCAAAATGGTAACCTCCGAGTTACATTCGACGGTGGAGATAGCTTCGATAGCGCTAGATCAGGATTTGATAATAGTGAGGGGACTAACTGGGATACACCTTATTTTGTAAGCAAACATGATCCTAAAGTACTCTATGCGGGAAGACAAAGTGTATATAAGGGTTTCAATGATGGCGAGGAAGTGGAGTGGTCTAAGATAAGTGATATACTAACAGATACTACAGGAAACGAATCGTTCTTCGCTCATACAATAAGTACAGTGCATCAGTCACCGCTGATAGAGGAATACCTCTATGCAGGTACGACAGATGGTCTAGTATGGTCATCGAGAGATGCTGGGCAGACATGGGACAATGTATCGGAGGGAATACCATATAGATATGTATCTGATATAGTTGCCTCTCCTAGCAAGCCGAATTCTGCTTATGTAAGTGTAACTGGATATAAGTCTAATGATTTCGTAGCGCATATACATCGTACAGATGATAATGGACAAACATGGATACCTATCAGTGGAGACCTACCTCAAATAGCTATCAATGATATTTTACTTCATCCAGAGTATGATGATAATGTGATCTTCGTAGCTACGGATGGCGGTATATACTTTACCGTAGATGCGGGAGAGTCTTGGGATAGATTAGGTGATAATATGCCTATCATTGAAGTATACGACATGGTATATAATCCAGTCAACAATGAACTTGTAGCTGGTACATTCGCAAGAGGGATACAGACATTTGATCTTGAACAAGTTAATTTAGATAACAATCCCTCTACTTTGGATAACATACCAGAGTTTGCTATATCATTATACCCAACTGTCACAACTAATCAGATAACAGCGAAATGGTCGGATTATGACTTTGAGAATTACTTTCTATCTTCCACAAATGGCAGACTAATAGAAAAAGGTCAAATTGTCGGTGATATGTTAACTTTAGATGTAAGTTATTTATCACCAGGTTCTTACGTTTTGACTTTGGAAAGTAACGATGGTGCTGTTTCTAAGCAGTTTGTCAAGATGTAAGTAAGCTGAGTAAGGGGTTTAATTAATAAAAAGATTAGCTCTCTGCTCTTAAGAGCCATATAGAGATCTGACATTAAGTGAGAATCAAAGATATATTATAACGCTTTTACTGAAAAGGTAAGACATTACCAATTACCAATTACCAATTAAGCGCGTATTGAATAATTGAATTTCAATAATTTACATATATAGATTTAATTTAATGTTTAATGATAATTCCTCTATCTTTGTGGTATGGATTGGAATAGTCTCATTCGCGGTTTTGAAGATTACCTTATGTTGGAACGATCACTTTCGCCTCATAGCATAGATGCTTACGTTCGAGATATCAAGAAGGTACAAGACTTTGTTGGACTCAAAAAATTAGAACTCTCTCCTATTCAGATTCAATATCAAAATCTCGAAGATTTTGTGGTTTATCTTTACGAATTGGGTGTCCAAGCTAAGTCGCAAGCAAGAATTATATCTGGAGTGAGAGCATTCTATAAGTTTCTATTGATAGAAGATCTAATACAACACGATCCATCTGAATTACTCGAGGGGCCGAGACTGGGAAAATACTTGCCAGATACACTAAGTTACGAAGAGATAGATCTCATTATACAGAGTATCGATCACAGTACAGACCATGGTCAACGTAATAGAGCTATACTAGAGACATTGTATTCATGTGGGTTGCGAGTAAGTGAATTGACCGGACTTAGGTTATCACATTATTTTCCAGAGGAAGGGTTTGTAAGAGTGATAGGTAAGAATAATAAGGAACGTATCATTCCTATTGGGAAATCAGCCATAAAGTATATTAGCTACTATCTACCAATTCGGAATAAGGTTATACCTAAGTCAGGCGAAGAAGATTATATGTTTCTCAATAGGAGAGGATCGCATCTATCAAGGGTAATGATATTTAACATTGTGAAAGATGCTGTCAAAGCAGCTGCTATTGACAAGATAGTGAGTCCTCACACATTCCGTCATTCTTTTGCCAGTCATATGGTAGATGCTGGAGCTGATCTGAGAAGTGTTCAAGATATGTTAGGGCACGAGTCTATTACGACTACAGAAATATATACACACGTAAATATTCAGTATCTAAGAGATGCTATATTGACTTATCATCCTAGTAATAGAAAGTAATTACGGAAAGATGGATGATTCATTGGGCATTTAAATAATACTAATCGACTTTTAATTTAACACTTTTAAATAAAAAGACTTTCGATCACACGAAGGACTGATATTAATTCTTGATGACAATGGAACAAGTAATACTTGTATTTACAATTACACTTAGAGATTCATTATTATTTAGAGGTGACTTTTTTTTTCCCTCTTGCAGTAAGTGCACCTTTGGCGATTTTATCGCCAAGGTCTGAAGCGTCTTTGAGATCTTTGATGAATCCATTTTTGCCCATTTTTTGCTTAGCAAGACCACGAGTCCTTAAGATTTCTGCAATACTTACTGAAGGGTGTTCTGGAAGTTCAAGTGCAGCATCTAAGCTTTTGAGTATATCGTCAGTTTCGTCCATTTCTTGTAGCACTACTGCATAATTAAAAAAGGCTTGCTTTTTCCATTCCTTATTAGGATTGTCATCAGTAAAAGTTCTCTTGGTAAAAAGCTTAAGATCAAAAGCTGCTTTGTCCCATTGCTTTAACTTTATATGGCAAATTGACTTTTGTCTCCGTGCTTTCCAGTAGATAGGTTGCAGTGCTACTGTATGCTTTAGAGTGATATCATAGTTCTCGATTGCTTCTTCCCATTCCTCTTTTATGACGTGAATCTTAGCTTTACCATAATATGCAGTTGGTATAGTAGAGTCAATATCGATACATTTATTGTAATCTCTTAATGCGTTGTGATAGTCTTTGAGATAGAAATTGACCTTTGCTCTTCGCTCATATGCCATGGCATGACGATCATATTTTTCTATGGCCTCGTCGAGAGCTTCTATGGCTTCTTTTTCTCTTCCGACTTGTTTAACTAAATCTCTTCCCTTGAGGAAAGATTGTACCGCAGCTTTATCGGAAGTAGGTTCCATCATCTCATAATAGAGAATTTTTCCTTCATCTAGCAACCACGCTCGAACAGATCCAGATATAGCGAACTGGGAGCAATATGCAATTAAACTTGTTGTATTTCTAAAGTGCTTGTCAGAACTTGTTCCTACAAATCTTGGAATATCCAATAGAAGTTTTTCTTTGTTGAATATTTCCTCTGAAGCAAATATCATTTCATTTCGATGGTAATTTTCAGCACGATATATAAACATCTTCAGCACCTTGTCATAACTCTTCTGAGTCGCAAATTCTAACCTTCCTTGTATTATCGTTTTAAAAAACATCTTCAACTTAGCTTAAGTTTGTTGCATAATGGTTTTGCATAATGTGCATACAGAAATAACCACTCCAAATTTATAAGTCATGAGACAACTAACTCTTGCACTAAGAGCAAATCTTAGGACGAGTTCTAGGGAAAAGACTTAATATAATGAAACAGGCTTATCTGTTGCGAAAAGTAAAGATCGTTAAAAAAGATTGAACATCAAAGAGATAGGTCACTGTACGTATGTTATAGTGACAGCAAATTGTCGATATTCATTCATTATTTATCTAGATTGAGAGTTACTTTAGCAAATATGATTTTCGTATTAGATTATTCTATATTTTTATCTAATTGAAATTTAGGTTATAACGAATATTGTTAAATGATATGTTTTGCTTTTTCAAGGTTTTTAAATTAAAAGATATTGTTTAAAATAAAGTGAAA